>Ga0224508_10004751_pt1 | contig 11019 bp, 12 predicted proteins | sample SF_Jan12_sed_USG_4_FD_170157 | JGI IMG/M metagenome (GOLD analysis project Ga0224508, IMG submission 170157) | Sediment microbial communities from San Francisco Bay, California, United States - SF_Jan12_sed_USGS_21 | ecosystem: Environmental > Aquatic > Marine > Sediment | place: USA... | reverse complement strand
AGCGACACTAACTACGCGGGCACTGCGGAAGTGGTGCGCACTACCCTGCCGCGCATGGGCATTGAGGTGTCGCCGGTGGATTCATCGGACGTCGCAAACATCGAGTCCGCCATTCAATCAAATACCAAAATAGTATGGGTGGAAACGCCGGCTAATCCGATAATGCGTTTGGCTGATATCAAGGCCATCGCTGACGTTACACACGCTGCGGAAGCGCGGTTGGCGGTAGATTCGACTTTCGCATCACCGATTGCTACGCGGCCATTGGAGCTCGGTGCGGATTATGTTGTGCATTCGTTGACAAAGTATATTGGCGGGCACGGCGACGCCTTGGGTGGCGCAGTGTTAGGTTCCAAAGAGTTATTGGAACCCGTCGCCATCGAAGGCAGTATTCATTATGGCGGCAACATCAGTCCGTTCAATGCCTGGTTGATTATGCGTGGCGCGGCAACCTTGCCGTTGCGCATGAAATGCCACGAGGAAAACGCGTTAGCGGTTGCGCAATTTTTGCAAGCACACCCGAAGGTCAACAAGGTGCTTTACCCGGGTTTGCCTTCGCATCCGCAACATGAGCTGGCAAAAAAACAAATGGATAACTTTTCCGGCATGATGGCGCTACAGATAGATGATGGCGCGCGACTTGCTACGCGCATGATGAAAGAGTTAGCGGTTTTTCACTATGCCGTATCTCTCGGTCATCATCGTAGTCTGATTTTCTGGCTGGATACTGAGGATTTAGTTAAATCATCTTTCAAGCTTAGCGGAAAACGGCTCGAAAGCTATAAATCCTACGCCGGAAATGGCGTGTTTCGCGTGTCTATTGGATTGGAAGACCCGGAAGATTTGTGCGCCGATCTGGATCGCGTCTTGTCCTGATGTTTTCTCTAATCTGAGCGAATTCCCACCCAGTAAGTCTGGGTATCATCGAGCGAATCGTCATCGTTGGTGGTAATTGTTTTAAAGTCGGAAAAATATTCCTTTAGCTCGCCTGCCTGCAACACATAGTTTTTATTGAAACTGGAATTGGTTTCCAGATGCCGTACGTTGAAGGTTTTATAAATCATTAAACCGCCCACATTGAGTGATTGTTTCAAAGCAGGAATCAAGTCGCGATTCAGGTACCGAAAAACCACAATCACATCGAAAAAATTTTCGGGCAACGGATAAACGTCGAGATCAGCTGCGATCAGTCGGACATAGGTATCGCGTTCAATGGATTCGTTTAGTCCGTGCGTCAGTCCTACCTGACTGGCATCGATACCATAAGAGGTAAAGCCTTGTTCCGCCAGCCAAATGGTATTCTGTGCAACACCACAGGCGATATCCAATGCACGGCCCGGACCTTGCAGCCGGTCGCTTAATCCAAGTAACAACGGGTCGGGAGTGAAATCGACCGAGACATTACGGTACTTTAAATCCCAACGATTGGCGTCAGCTTTCAAGGCGATTTACATCAAGCCGTAAAATGGTTCTATCTCTACCAGATCGCCCGCAGTGACGTTACCGGAGTCGGTCGGCAACACGATAAAACAATTGGCCTGGGTCATGGAACTCAGAATTCCCGAGCCTTGTTCGCCAGTGCTGCGTACAATCATTTCGCCTTTTTTATTCGTATCCAACACGCCGCGTTGAAATTCCATACGACCCGAACTTTTTTTCAAGGTCGATTCGCATTTCACTTTCATCCGCAATGGCGCGGTTTGCAGTTGACCCATCAAACGGCGTAAGGCGGGCAGAACGAATTGATAAAACGTTACCATTACGGAAACGGGGTTACCCGGTAATCCAAAAAACAATGCGTCATTTATTTTGCCGAAAGCCAGCGGACGACCGGGTTTCATGGCGATTTTCCAGAAGTTGACTTGACCGAGTTCTTCCAAAGTTTGTTGCACGAAATCTGCGTCACCGACTGAGGCACCGGCGGAAGTAATAATGGCATCAGATGTTTGTGCTGAACGTGCGAGGACGTCACGCAATTCATCCTGGTTGTCGCGCACGACACCTGCATCGACGAAATCCACGCCAAGTTGGGTGAGCATTCCAAACAAGGTGTAACGATTACTGTCGTAAACTTCGCCTTCGTCTAATGCTTCGCCCAGCGAACGTAATTCATCGCCGGTTGAAAAAAAGGTGACGCGTGGTTTACGAAAAACGCGTATCTCAGCACGACCCAATGATGCCGCCAGGCCCAAGTCCGCCGGTGTGATGCGATGACCCGCTTGCAATGCTATCGCACCTGCAGCCAAATCTTCACCAGCGTAACGAACATGCTGGCCTTTGCGATGACCCGTTCCGATCTTGACGCTATCGCCGACGACTTCGACATGTTCCTGCATGATGACTGCATCGGTTCCGGCGGGTAACACGCCGCCGGTCATGATGCGTGTGCATTGTTCGGACTGAACAGAATCGGAAAATGGTTTTCCGGCCCAGGATGTTCCGACAACTTTTAGTGTGATCGTTCCCGTTGCCGGCAAGTCTGTGCTTGCCACTGCATAACCGTCCATGCCTGAGTTGTCATGTTGTGGAACATCGATGGGCGACAAAACATCTTGTGCCAATACACGTCCCAGTGCGCTGCGCACCGCGACTTGTTCCGTATCCTTGATCGGCAGAATAAATGATTCTATTCGGCTTAATGCCTCCTCGACCGGTAATGAGTTCGGATCGAAATCATCCGCGCAACTGGCGTCGCGCAAGACCTGCGCTTCAGTCATTGGCACATTCTGCCGAGTCACGTTTCCAATGACCGGACTTACCACCCAGTTTTTCTATGAGCTGGATTCCCGATATGGTCATGCCACGATCTACCGCCTTACACATATCATAAATTGTCAGCAATGCGATTTGTACTGCAGTCAATGCTTCCATCTCCACACCGGTACGTTCGGTAGTTTCCGTCGTGGCCGTGCAATGTACTGTGTTTTCACTCTTGTCGATATCAAAATCGATAGCGACGCGGGTCAGCATTAACGGATGGCATAACGGTATCAGTTCGGAAGTTTTTTTTGCCGCCATAATACCGGCGATACGTGCGATACCGAGTACGTCACCTTTTTTGTGACCACCTTGCTCTATAAGTTCCAGGGTTTGTGTGTGCATGCTGATGCTGCCCCGGGCTATGGCTTTGCGCGCCGTGATTTCTTTTTCACCCACGTCCACCATATGGGCGTCGCCGTGTTGATCAAAATGCGTTAGTTTAGATTCAGAGGTCATGCATCGTCACATGTATTTCGAATTGTAAGAGCAAGCTACCGTTATCGACTCCGCTTGGCAAGGGTTTGCCAGCGTATGATGCTAAAATCAGTGTTATGGATGACGATTATTTATTGCGTTACAGCCGTCAGATTATGTTGCCGGGCATCGATATCGACGGTCAGCGGAAATTGCTGGATTCGCGCGTGTTGTTGGTTGGGCTGGGTGGTCTCGGTTCGCCGGTGTCTATGTATCTCGCCGCCGGCGGCATCGGGCACATGGTGCTGACCGATCATGATCATGTCGATCTTGCCAATCTGCAACGACAAATCGTGCATACCACGGCCAGCATTGGCGAGTCCAAAGTGGACTCCGCGGTTAAAACACTCAGCGCCATTAACCCGGACGTGCGCTACACAACATTTGCCCATAAGTTGGAAGGCGAAGAACTGCGTGAGCAAGTCGAATTGGCCGATGTTGTGGTTGATGCGACGGATAATTTTGCCGCTCGTTTCGCACTTAATAGTGCATGCCTTAAAACAAAAACACCGTTAGTGGCTGGCGCCGCTATTCGTATGGAAGGTCAGGTTAGTGTGTATCGTCTGGACGATCCAGAAAGCCCCTGTTTCGAATGTTTGTATCCGGCCTCGACCGAACTCGACGAGCGTTGCGCGGATACCGGTGTGCTCGGCCCGGTCGTGGGTATTATCGGATGTATCGAAGCGACCGAAACCATTAAATTGTTGCTGAATACAGGCGAGACGCTGGCCTCGCGTTTGTTACTGCTGGATGCTCGCACCATGCAATGGCAGGAAATGAAATTGCCAAAAAATCCTAACTGCGGCGCCTGTGGAACTGCGGTCGCAGTCAAATCAAATATTAAGGGTTAACATACTATGTCATTGACCGAATCAACCATGCTCGAACTCGGTACGAAAGCACCGGATTTTTCTTTGCCTAATACTAATACCGCGGTGGGTGAAAAAATAGTTAGCTTGAAGGATTTTGACAACGCCTCCGCGATCTTGATTGCGTTTATTTGCAATCATTGCCCGTACGTTGTGCATATTCGCGATGAGTTTGTACAGTTTGCACGTGAGTACCGGGATGAAGGATTGGTCGTCATCGCGATCAGCGCGAACGACATCAGTACGCATCCGCAAGACGGTCCCGAATACATGCAGGCGGAGGCTGAAAAGTATGATTATCCGTTTCCGTATCTTTACGACGAAACCCAGGGCATAGCCAAAATATACAAAGCAGCCTGCACTCCGGATTTCTTTTTGTTCGACAACAACCGAGAGTTGGTTTACCGCGGCCAGTTTGACGGTAGCCGACCTAACAGCGGTGTTCCAGTGACAGGCAAAGACCTGCGTGCTGCAGCGGACGCCGTCCTCAGTGGACAATCAGTACCGAGCAAACAAATACCCAGCGTCGGGTGCAATATTAAGTGGAAAGCAGAGAGATAGATGTAATACTCAGCCTGAATGGAATTGCGTAATTTGATCTAAGCTCAATTTGTCGGCCTGCAACAGTATCGTTTTGACTGGATGGCGGGACAAGTCCGGCATGACAGGCCAGAGTTTTTCTTTGAACGCATCGATTTTTCAATTATCCCGGAAAGTAGTGTGCGAAGGCAGGCATCCAGATAAATCAATTCGCGAGACTGCCACTTGCTCCTGCAGTGCCAGCACTTCCACCATCCCTGGCGGTCGCCACTGGCCTACGATTGTTTTTCAAACCCTTAGCGATTTTCCGAGACGAAAGGGGGTTGCAGGAACAAAATAGGCAAGACGGGCGGTCAGGTTCGCCGATTCGCGAATGATTCGTCGAAATCGATTGCGCCGCGTTACAATGAAAAAAGTTAATAACGTGGGTTCTCATGCATAGCGAGTCTATTGTTTTTTCGATCTTTTTAGTGTTTGCCGGTGCGGCGGTGTTGGCGACGGTCGCTTTGTACGCGCGTCAGGCATTGCTCGTGGCCTACATTGTTCTAGGTGCTTTGTTTGGTCCCTGGGGACTCGGATTGATTTCTGATGCCGGATTGATTCAGGACATGGCGCACATCGGTATTATCTTTTTATTGTTTTTGCTTGGTCTTAATCTTTATCCGCAAAAACTACTTCAGTTATTTCTCGAATCGGCGACTGTTACTGTCATTAGTTTTGCTGCATTTGGCGCGTTAGGTTTTACTCTCGCCTATGTTTTCGGATTCAAATTATTCGATTGCATTGTGGTGGGCGTCGCGACGACATTCTCCAGCACTATTATCGGTTTAAAACTTCTACCGACGACCGTACTGCATCATAGGCGCATGGGTGAACTCATGATAAGTATTTTATTGCTGCAGGACATGTTTGCCATTATTGCACTATTGGTTTTTCAGGGTTTGGGTGTCGGTGAACTGCCGTTAAAAAACATCGGTCTTTTGTTGTTGGGTTTGCCTTTTCTTGCACTCTTTGCCTACGCGTTTAATCGATTTGTATTGTTAAAACTATTTGCTAAGTTTGATCGCATTCAGGAATACATTTTTCTGGTTACTATTGGCTGGTGTCTGGGCATGGCGCAACTGGCACAATCACTCGGCTTTTCTTATGAAATCGGGGCGTTTATTGCAGGGGTTGCCATCGCCACCAGCCCAATCGCGCGACATATCGCCGAAAGTCTGAAACCATTGCGCGACTTTTTTCTGGTATTGTTTTTCTTTGCCCTGGGTGCGAGCTTCAACGTATTATCTACTGTTCACGTTATCGTGCCGGCCTTGATTCTCGCTGTTTTAGTTATTGTCCTTAAACCGGTGGCATTTCGGTTTTTGTTTGTAAAAGCAGCGGAAACTGAAAAACTGGCCTGGGAAATGGGTGTTCGGCTGGGACAGCTGAGTGAATTCTCTCTATTGATGGTATTTATGGTGTTGGAATCGAATTTGATAAGTTCAGATGCGGCGTCTTTAGTGCAGTTATCAACAATTTTTACATTTGTAGCATCGACCTACTGGATCGTTTTTCGCTATCCTACACCGATAGCAGTTTCAGATGACTTAAGACGGGATTGAGGTGACAGACAAAGTTTTAATTGCCGGTTGCGGTGATGTTGGCCGACGTGTCGGAGCCAAGTGGGTGGCACGCAGTGCCGCGGTAACAGGTATGGTGCGCAGCGATGCGTCGGTTGATCGATTACGTGGTACAGGCATATTTGCCTTACGAGCCGATCTTGATACGACTTCGAAATATCTCCCCGTTGAAGAATCGTTGGTGTACTACTTTGTTCCGCCTTCAGTGGATTCGGACAAAGACGCACGCATGCACAAGTTTGTGTCTATACTGGAACAGGCCGCGAAACCGCCTTCACGTATCGTATTGATTAGTACAACCGGCGTTTATGGCGACGCGGGTGGACAATGGATAACGGAAAACAGCGAAGTTAAGGCGACAACGGATCGTGCCAAACGCCGATTGGATGCCGAAGCGGTGTTACAGGAATGGAGTGCAGAAAGAAAAGTGCCCGTCGTTATCCTGCGTGTTGGCGGAATCTATGGGCCGGGTCGTTTACCGGTTCGCTTTATAAAAAGCGGCCAGGCGTTACCACCGGTACATAATAGTGCTTACACCAATCACATTCATGCGAACGATCTTGCCAACGTGTGTCTCGCGGCGTCCAGGTCGAATTTCAGCGCGGGCATTTATAATGCAACGGACGGCAAACCCATTCGCATGGTGAATTATTTTAACAAGGTAGCGGATTTTCTGGGTTTGGAACAGCCACCTTCACTGGAGTTTGGCTCCGCCATGGATAAACTCAGCCCGGCGATGCAATCGTATTTGACGGAATCACGCCGTATAAGTAATCGAAAATTATTACTGGAAATGGGCAGTGGTTTGAAATACCCGACGCTGGATGAAGGACTGCCCAGTTGTGTTACACCGGAAATGGTGCCTAAAGCCGTTAACGATTCAGCCGTTAAGGATTCAAATAAACGGACACCCGAAACAACGTAATCACCGTTTTAGCGTCGCGAATCTCGCCACCGCTTGCCATTTGCAAGGCCTGCTTGAAAGGTTTCCAATGAACCTCAATCATTTCATGTGCTTCCGGCGTCGCGCTGCCGATTGTCAAATCCTGCGCCAGATATAAAAATAATTCTTCGTCACAAAAACCAGGTGATGGCAACATGGAACCCAATTCCGTCCACTTGTTTGCCTCAACCCCGGCTTCTTCTATCAATTCACGCTGAGCGGTTACTAATGGTTGTTCGCCTTCGTCGATTTTTCCGGCGGGCAACTCCCAGATCCAGCCACCTGCTGCATGTCGATATTGGCGCAGCAAGCACAACTCGTCTTTGTCATTCAACGCAGCAACCGCCGCACCACCGGGATGACGCACAATTTCAAGACTGATCCACTCGCCACTGGGTAGTTGAACGTTCTCAAGACCGAGATCGACGACACCGCCTTGATACAGCGGCCAACGTGTTTTTTCCGTCACTTAGATTATTTCGCCTTTGCCTGATTGCTGACTTCGCTGACTGCCGCGTTAACTTTATCGGCATCAGCCAGGTAAAAATGATTGACGGCTTTTAGCGAGTCATCGAGTTCATATACCAGCGGGATACCGGTCGGAATATTCAGCCCCATGATTTCGTCGTCGGAAATATTGTCCAGGTGTTTTATCAACGCGCGCAGACTGTTGCCATGGGCAACGAGTATTATTTTTTTATCCTGTTGCAATTCTGGAATAGCGACGTCATTCCAGTATTCCACAACACGCACCAGTGTATCGGCCAGGGATTCCGTCGCTGGGGGATTTTCAACCATGGCGTAGCGGGCCTCGTTGCGTGGATTCATGGGATCATCGTCCGCTAACGGCGGCGGCTGGATCGCGTAACCGCGACGCCAACGCAGCACCTGTTCGTCGCCATGTTTTTGGGCGGTCTCGCTTTTATTTAAACCCTGCAACGCACCATAGTGACGCTCGTTTAACCGCCAATCAGTATTGACCGGCATCCACATGGCATCCATTTCTTCCATGATTAGCCACAAAGTTCGAATTGAACGTTTGAGCATGGAAGTCAACGCGAGATCGAAGGTGTAACCCTGTTCTCGCAGTGTCTGACCCGCGGTTCGTGCTTCCGATATTCCGCGTTCGGATAAATCCACGTCTACCCAACCGGTAAAGCGGTTTTCCAGGTTCCAGGTACTCTGCCCATGTCTGATCAATACAATTTGTTTCATGAAATTAATTGTTTATTAAAAATAATCGACTAAATGAGTAATGCTATATGCGCTGATTATACGTGGTCATTTGCTTGGATTTCCTGTCGCAGCAGCCGCACGAGATTACGCAATGCTTTGCCACGATGACTAATGGCATTCTTGATGACCGGGTCCAGTTCCGCCGCTGAACAATTATGGGTCGGTACGTAAAACACCGGATCATAACCAAAACCACCAGCACCACGTGGTGCACATAAGATTCTTCCAACCCAGGATGCCTGGCTAATCAGTGGCGATGGGTCGGCAGCATGGCGAAGGTAAACAATAACGCATTGAAAACGTGCGCTGCGATGTTCGTCCGGAACGTCTGACAGTTTGTTTAATAGTTTATTAACATTGTTGACGGCATTTGCCTCGTCACCGGCATAACGCGCCGAATGAATACCGGGTTGCCCATTTAAATAATCCACTTCGATTCCCGAATCGTCCGCTAGCGCCGGAAGTTGTGCGATTGCCGACACATGACGTGCTTTGATAATGGCATTTTCGACAAACGTGGTACCGATTTCCTCCACATCGGGAATATTTAACTCGTTTTGTGCGACGATTTCCCGGTCGTTGGTCCAATCGTCGGATGACAGAAGCGATTGAATTTCCTTTAACTTGCCAACATTACCAGTGGCGACGACAACACGGTGTTTCGCCGTCATCAAGCCGCCAGCGCGATTTGTTGAATTTTAACCAGTTGCGCAATACCTTTTTCCGCGTAAGCGATCATAGTCAACATTTCATCGTGGGAAAAAGCAACGCCTTCAGCCGTGCCCTGGACTTCAATGAATTTACCTTCGTTGTTCATCACCACATTCATGTCGGTCTCGGCGTTACTGTCCTCAACATATTCAAGATCGAGTATGGGCGTGTTTTCAAGCACACCAACAGATACGGACGCGACATTGCACAGTATGGGGCTGGCTTGCAATTTTTCCCTGGCCAGCAGACTGCTAATAGCATCAGCCAACGCAACGAAGCCACCCGTTATAGAGGCCGTGCGTGTGCCGCCGTCCGCCTGTAGAACGTCACAATCGATTGTAATTGAACGTTCGCCCAGCGCTTTTAAGTCAACACATGCCCGCAGTGAGCGACCGATTAAACGCTGGATTTCCTGAGTGCGTCCGGATTGTTTACCGCGGGCGGCTTCGCGCGCCATGCGTGTATTGGTCGAGCGTGGCAACATGCCGTACTCAGCGGTGACCCAACCCTGGCCTTTGTCGCGTAAAAACGGAGGTACCCGTTCTTCCACGCTCGCGGTGCACAAGACTTGTGTGTCGCCAAAGGCGATAAGTACCGAGCCTTCGGCGTGCTTGGTAAATTGACGTTGAATGCTTACCGGACGCAGTTCATCCACCGCGCGATTATTGGGTCGGATCATTGAATGTGTTGAGTGGTTGGAACGGCAGCGAGTTTAACAATTTCGCTGTCGCCGTGCTTGGCCGGTTTAGTGTTGGTATGTCTTGTATTTATGTTCTCTTGTTTGCGCGACGAATAAAGAACTCGAACTCATCGTCGTTTTCCTGCCAGTCGAGCAATTCATTGCCACTGCGCATGCAAAATACACGCAAGTCGACTACAGACATCGGATCGGTGGTTGATACCTGAAGGATTTGCCCTTCGGCCAACTCCTTCAAGGCGAGTTTGGTTTTAATCACCGGCAGCGGGCATTCCATACCGCGCAAATCGATGGCTTTGTCGATCTCGTCTGTCGAGATGGCTTGTACACTCGCATCCATTGTTGCAACAGTTTATAGCAGGGCAAGCGTCGCAGAAGGGTTGAGTTTTAGCCAATCGTACCGGTCGATGGATTTTATAATTACTTCATGTACTTTACCCTGGCGTAAAATACGCAACCGAATATTCACACCCGCTTCGCCCTGTGCCCACACTTTACGAAAATAATCCGCCATATCGTGAACCGGTTCGCCGGCAACACTGACGATAATGTCGTCAGGTTGAATGTCTACTTGTTGCGCCGGCCCCTCATCCGCCAGGCGTGTTACAAAAAGGTGGCCACGAAATACACCGGGATAAACCCCTAACCAGGGTCGCGATGGCTTGCTCGAACGCCCGGATGCCACCAGATCATCGAATATGTCTTCTAATTCTTCGACCGGCACAAACATATTGCCACGGGTATCGGGCACGCCATCGATGCGCGCATCCGGCACCAACAGCGAACCGATGCCCACCAATTGTCCCTGCGCATCTACCAGTGCCGCGCCGCCAAAAACCGGATGATCAGGCGTGGTAAAAATGGCATTTTCCAACAAATATTCCCAACTTCCGGCGAAAGCTCTGCGTGAGGCAATCCGTGCAGGTGTTACCGGGCGTCCGTCTCCACGACTCAGCACTAACACCTGGTCGCCTTCGGCAAGCGCAGCTGAATCACCCATTGGCATCGGCGTGATGTTTAAAGGTTGTTCAGGTCGCACCAAACCGAACCCGGATTCGTTGTGATAAGCCACCACCTCGGCTGGTATTCTGTTCCCTTCACTATCGACAACACTCACTTCGCGTGATTCCATCACTAGGTAGCCAATGGTGAGCACCAGATTATCTG
>Ga0224508_10004750_pt1 | contig 11020 bp, 7 predicted proteins | sample SF_Jan12_sed_USG_4_FD_170157 | JGI IMG/M metagenome (GOLD analysis project Ga0224508, IMG submission 170157) | Sediment microbial communities from San Francisco Bay, California, United States - SF_Jan12_sed_USGS_21 | ecosystem: Environmental > Aquatic > Marine > Sediment | place: USA: California... | reverse complement strand
ACCCTGGAAAGCCACCCGCAGGGTTCGGTCGCGGCCAAACTCAAATTCAAAATCCGCATACTGCTGAATCGCAACTGCGTCCCGTACAAAGAAATTTTCCGGGGCATTGTCTTGTTGCAAACGCAGCAATCCGGGCAATGAGGCTAGACACATCGCAAGAAAAACCAGCATGACCGCGAAACGGCGCCGAATGGATAACTGGATTAAACTCTCAAGCAAGGGCTTACCCTGTTTAGCTCTTTGCGAGACGGATGGGCGAAGTAATTCATTATCCCCAGAGTAGCATTTTACGACCCGATGGCGGTTTCGGGCTCCAGACCTTTGGCAACACAGGCCTGGCCGGGAAGCCGGCCAGGAGAATAGCTTTCAGCCGTATCGCCCTTCGATATAGTCGGCGGTTTCCTGATATTGCGGGGTGACGAACATGTCTGCGGTATCCGTATGCTCGATCACCTTGCCCAACAACATAAAAACGCATTCGTCGCTGGCACGCCGGGCCTGGGCCATGTTATGGGTCACGATCAGGATGGTGTATTCGCCACGCAGTTCCCAAATCAGTTCTTCCACGGCTTCCGTACCCTTGGGGTCCAGTGCGGAACAGGGCTCATCCATCAGCAACACTGTGGGTTTGACCGGTAACAGCCGGGCGATGCACAACTTTTGCTGCTCCTCCAGTGACAGGCTGGAGGCATTATTTCATTTATAGCATTTGCAGCTTGCGCCAGGTGGGTGGGCCGACACCCTGGCAGGGCTTGCCGGCAGTGGAATCAAATTCCGTGATTGGAAAGCTGTCCGGGCCGGACTTCAGTGCCGGATATTAATACCGATTGAGGCCAGTACCCGGCGCAGGAACTCGGTGCCGGTCTGCCGGTTCATATTGCCGACCTTACAGGCCTGTTCGCCAAATTTAACCGCACCATTTCCCGCTTTTGCGCCAGGCACATAAAGCAGGCTTGGCACCGGGTCGGCGGTGTGGAAACCCGTATTACTGTTGGTGGCGTGGTCCGCAGTCAGTGCCAGCACGGCACCGGTGGTCAATAAAGGTGCCAGGGCCTGGTCCAGCCGCTCGATATAATCACGCTTGGCTGCGGGTTGACGGTCATGGGAGCAGATATCCGGCGCCTTGAAATGCATATAGACCAGATCATGGTCCTGCAACGCGGCAATGGCAGCCGCAACCTTGGCCTCCAGATCAGTCTCCAGGTCGGCGGTAAACCGGGGATCATTCAGAATATCGAAGCCAAACAGCCGGCCCAGCCCGCTGATGGTGTTACAGCCACAAACGACAGCGGTGCGCAGACCTGACTCAATCACCACATTGTCGAGCCGGCTGACTTGTCCGGCGCCCCGGGTGATCACACCGCTGGCCGGTGGCAGCCCGGCCTCTATCCGGGCCCGATTCACCGGATGGTGGTTTAAGTGCCGATAAGCCAGCTCGACGAACTGGTTGATCTTATCCGCGGTGTTCTGCGCGGCAGCGTTGATAGCCGTGGCGCGCAGCATCGGGACTGGCAGCGGACCGTCACCCGGATCAGTATCGGTAACGCGGTCATCCAGGCCCGGACCCGACAAAACCAGTACCGCACGATGCTGGTCGGTGGGCTGCAGGGAGGCAAATACACCATCGCCAAGGTCTACCTGATCCAGTGAAGCAGCCAGCTCCCGGGTGTTGTCCGAAATCCGGCCAGCCCGGCGATCGGTGATCAGTAAGCCATTCGGGCCGTCTACCAGCGATGCGAAATTCACCCGCACAGCTATTTCCCCATTCTGTAATTCCCGGCCGGCGCCCGCCGCCTCGACTGGACCACGGCGCAGGTCATCGATCTGATCCGGATGTATGCCTAGTAACAACCCGGCTCCGGAATGTGTGTTAGCGGTGACATCCGGCTCGATGGGGTCAACTTCACCGTAACACCCGCTACCGGCCAGATGATCCAGATTCGGAGTATGCGCCGCATCAAGTGGTGTTTTATCGCCCAATAATGGCACTGGCAGATCGCCAAGCCCATCGACAATCAGCAATACACAATGATCAGGGCCGGCAGTCATTTTGAGGGCTCCGTCTCGATTTGATCCATGTGGACTGCCCGGCATCCTGCAGCAAAAACTGAATTTGCAAAGCGGTCAGTCACACAGCACTGCTACAGTCTGACGCCAATCGCTGGCGTCACCTCGTTGGGCAACAATGTCGGTGACCTCGCCAAAAACTTGCTCGGGTGTACTGTCAAATTGCCTTGCCAATTCGTAATTGATGGTATTGATTACCTGGTGTACCGCGTGTTCTTTTTCATCGTTGGTGATGATCGCAGTGTCCAGCCGGTCTGACTCTGACAGTAAAAACGACTGTAAGCTCCAGATCGAATCGAATTTGTTCAGGTAGCGCTTGGCGCGCCGCTCCGGCGCCTGGACACCCCGGCCCTTTAAGCGTGATTTGAGTTCCTTGGATCGCAAAACCGCCAGCGTGACATGGACGATAATGGCGTCGGTATCAGCCGGTATCCGGGCCACCAGATCAGGGTGGGCATGAACGCCTTCCAGGATGATATGCACGCTTTCCTGTATTGCCCGCTGTAACACCGCCTCACAAGGTACGGCCAGCAAATCCACCTGGGTCTTGTACCCGGCGGCGATTAACTGATCCTTATCCCTGCTATCCTCCTCCTGCACGGGCAGCGACTTCCAGGCATCGAACGAGGATGCATGCAGTACCGGCAGCAAGCGCTCCGGTAACATCATGCGCATCACTTCCCGTAGCATGTCAGTGGACTGGGTACGGACGATTTCCAGTTGATGAGCCACCTCGGTGGCGATGGAACTCTTGCCGGAACCCACGGCGCCGCCAATCAGCAATAGCAAGGGCCGTCCGCTGCGTTCAAAATCAGACCACAACAGGTATTTCCTGGCGGTTTTTTTACTGAATTCCTGTTGCAAACACAAATAGGTCAAATAACCAAGTTGACTGGTCGTAATCGCTTCCACGCCCGCAGCCACCAGCTGGTCAAAAATCAAGCCGGTGGTGGCTTCGGCTTTATCCAGCGGCAATCCGCTGGCCTGCAGGTAACGCCGGTGCCGGCCGCGGGAAAATGTGCTGCTGGTGCCACTCAGACTTTCCACCAGGATTCTCGCCGGTGTCATTGCCGGCGCCTGATAATGCTCCAGTACCGATTGATTGCCAAGCCTCTCCAGATGACCACAGACCCGGGTACGTAAGTCCTCGGTGGATATTTCCCCGATGTTCGACAATTCGTCCCGTACAACGGTTGCCAGTTCAAAGGCTTCTTCAAAGGACAGCCCGGCATCCAGCAGGGAACGGGTAAGAATACCGCGTAAAAACGGCACCCGGCTTTCTTCCATTTCGTTGATCACATAGGTCTTCATCGTCTCGTCCAGTCGTCCGTCCAGCAGGCACTGGGGTTAGCGGCACCTGAAGCGATTATCAACGGTTTACAAATTGTGACGCAAGGAATCAATCAAACCGCGGAGATGGGTAAATTCTATGTTATCTTACTTTTATTAGTAGAATGAATGGATTCCGGTCAATTTGCTGGGAATGTAAAATTGATTTCGGGACTCAAATATCACCATGTTTCAAACAGCAGAACTCGGTCAAAAAGTCACCAAGGATGAATTCAAGGAACGTGAACTCGAATTGCGTACCGAGTTGCTGTCCCTGCAGCAAAAACTGCGGAAAGTTAGCAGTTTTCCCGTTTTAATCGATTTTGCCGGGGTTCGTGGCGCTGGCAAGGGGACTTCCGCCAGCCTGCTCAATAAATGGATGGATGCCCGGCTAATCGACACCTTTGGTTACTATGAGCGATCCGAGGAAGAGAACGAACGGCCCGTGTTCTGGCGGTACTGGCGGGACTTGCCGTCCCATGGCCGGATGGGCATCTATCTCAGTGGCCGCTACTCCAGGCCAATGCTGGAATACGTCTATGGAAACATCAACCAAGAACAATTTTACCAGCGGCTTAAACGGATTATCCGGTTTGAAAAATTGCTGGCCGATGACGGTGCGTTGATCCAGAAATTCTGGATGCACATTAGTCGTGAAGTCCAGGAAGTCCGCCTCAGGAAACTGGAAAAAGACCCGTTGCGCAGCTGGCGCATGTCGGACAAAGACTGGAAACACTGGGAACTCTACGACCGTTTTATCGATGCCACTGAACAAGTAATTGCGCAAACCAATACTGGTCATGCACCCTGGCAGATCATCGAGGGCGAAGATCATTATTACCGCAGTCTGCGGGTGGGTGAGGTAATGCGGGATGCACTCGTAAGGCATCTCAAGACTATCAAGATTCGGCGCAAATACCAAAAAGAACTCAGCCAGCAATTGGACGACCAGGAGCCATCCAATGGCTCGACACGTCAATTGACCATCATGGATGGTCTGGACATGTCGAAACACCTGGCTAAGGGTGAGTACAAGGGATTGCTGAAAAAAGCCCAGGGCCGGCTTGGCGCCCTGCACCAGCAGGCTGTGCAAAACAAAAAATCATGCGTCCTGGTGTTCGAAGGCCCGGACGCCGCTGGCAAGGGTGGCTCTATCCGTCATATCACGGAGCCTCTGGACGCGCGATTTTTCAAGGTTCATCAATTCAGTGCGCCGACTGACGAAGAACTGGCCCATCATTATTTGTGGCGTTTTTGGCGCTGCATTCCCCGTTCCGGGCGGTTGACGATTTTTGACCGCAGCTGGTATGGCCGGGTACTGGTGGAACGGGTGGAGGGGTTTGCCGACAACAATGAATGGCGCCGCGCCTATGCCGAAATCAACGACTTTGAAGAGCAGTTGATTGAAAACAATATTGTGCTGCTGAAGTTCTGGATCCATATCAGCGCCGAGGAACAACTGGCCCGTTTCGAGGCCCGTCAGAAAATCCCCCATAAACAGTGGAAGCTGACCGAAGAAGACTGGCGCAACCGGGATAAATGGGACGATTACGCAAAAGCCACCCACGACATGATCCAGCACACATCCAAAAAAGATTCCCCCTGGATCCTGGTGGAAAACAATAACAAGCACTATGGCCGGATCAAGGTTTTGAATGCGGTTTGTGACGCCTTGGAAAACGCCATAGATAACCAACCGGAAACCGTATCATGAGGCCGGCTTTGGGTTTTGTGTTTGGCCATTGCTGCGTTACCGGTTGACCATTTCCGCGCTTTTCTCTGACCCATAAAAAAAGTGCGGGATGTTTTACCATCCCGCACTTCGTGGGCGCTACAGGTTTTTTAGGTCCCGGCTATATTAGCGGGCGTGCACCCTTTCAATTGAAAAGGCTTTACCTTCGGCATGGCATTACTGGAATCAGTTTGCTGCCAGTCGCCCGGGCTTGCTGGCCACCAGGCTTCCCACCAGCTGCTCCAGTTCATGCAGACGTTGCTCCAGGGACAGGTTCTGGGCCCGCAGCTGGTGGTTTTGCTCCAGCAGTAATTGGTTGTGTGCTTCCTGCTCGGTGTCCTTTGCTGCCAGCGCCTGGATAGAAGCAAGGGCCACGCCGGCAGTGTCCAGGGTAGCAATGCTGGTATCCGACTTGCCCAGTCCAAAAGCGGCATGAAAATCCTGGGCCATGGGTCCGATGTGATCCACATTGGGTGTGTCCTTGTACTGCCAGCGGGCGATATCCAGGGTGCGCACCCGCTCCAGGATCGCCTGTTCGTCCAGGTCACGAATTTCAGTCTTGGCGTTACGATCGGAGTTTTCGAACAGAACGCCCTTTAGATGAGCATCACCCCCATTCTCAATCCTAAACTCGATATCGCCGCTACCTTGCAATGACACCCTGAAATCGTCACCGGAGTTGGTAAATCCCCAGTTATTTCCCGATACCAGCTCCTCGATCTCAAATTTGGTGTTGCCTCGGTTGCTCAGCTTGAACAGGGTTCTTGGCGCAGCGATGCCATTGGCTTCCTCAACCAGGATTTGGGCTGTACCGCCAGTGCGCCGAACATGCAACGGCGCACCCGGTGTTCCCGTATTCAGGCCCAGCCAGCCATTGCTGTCGACAAATACCGAATTCTGTGGGGCACTCAAATGCAGGTTCAAAATATTTTGCTGACTCTGATCGCCTTCGACAACAAACAGGCTGGCGTTATTGAGCAGATAGGCTGTCCGGTTATTGGTCTCATTATCCAATTGGATCCTGGGTATGGCCGCGGACATATGCAGTGGCTGCTGTGGCGTCAGCACACCCATGCCAACCAAGCCAAGATTAGATACCAGCAGCGAATTTGGCGGTGCATCCCTGTGCAGAGACATGATCCTCTCAGAGGCCGGGGTCACCGGGGATAAAAATTGCAGTTGGTTGGCATCAAAGCGGATTTCCGCTGAATCACCGCTGCTTTCGTCAGTCAAGCGTAGCGCGGGAATATTTTCAGAAACATGAATGCTTGCCGCGGGCGCCGTGGTCCCAATTCCCAGCCGTTCCGTATTTGTCGCCCCGGCCGCCCGGTCAAAATAGAATCGCCCGTCAGCCAAATTCAGATCACCGCTGGTTTCGATCGATAGAGAATCGGCCGGCGAGTCCTGCCGGAACCAGATGACATTCTGATAGCTGTTGCCTTCCAGCGCCAGGGTATTGCTGTTATAGATCAGCGCGCCCCGGGTGTTATTTGTTTCATCGAATAACTGTATTCGTGGTACGCCGGCGGAGAGATGCAACAAGGTATCAGGATTGGTGGTGCCGATCCCCACATCGCCAGTGCGTTCCACCCAGAAAGCGCCATTGGCAAGGTTGATATCTCCTTGCAGATCAATTTCAAACGACCGATCATTATTTACGCTGGGTAGGATATTGAAAGGTATAGTGGAACTTTCGACATCAAGCAGTGAGTATCCAAAAACTAAGTCGAATGCAAGCGCCCAGTCAATATTCGAACCGCCGTCCGTGTCATTAAATTTGACCCATGGCCAATCGTCAGACACGTCAACATCGGCGGCCTGGGCCTGGGGAACCAGCAGATCGAGCAGCCCACCTAGCAGCCGGGAAACCCTGCCCGGCTCAGCCATACCCACCGATTCTCGCTGGTTATCTGACTTAAGGACAAGTACACCATTGACGATCTCAAACCGCCCGTAGCTGCGCAACGTCTTTTCGTCCTCCGGCTGGCCTTTGCTGATTACCGAGACCGACTCGTAGCCATAGGACCCGTCGGGTAAGTCATAGAATGGGATCACCACCACTTCACCTACTGACTGTTCGGAAAAAACCGTCTCCCCCTGCTGGCTGAACACCCGTACGTTCATCACCACCAGGTCCATGGTGGCGGGGGCCTCGACCACCAGTGCATCGGGCATCAAGTCCACCATGGGCTTGAGCAGCTCTCGTGATTGCGGCCCTTCAGTGACGGGATTTTGGGGTTGGGCCGGTGAGATGGAAAACAGGATGCAGCCGTAAATGATGGCTGCTACTTTGGATGAAGTACGCCTGATAAGACTCCTCAGAAATAACGCTTTCCGTCATCCCTAACGAATCAATCCATAGCATGAGTATAGTAAAAACTGTGTCGATTACCGCTTTTTCGAAAGAGACGAATTCCGGCGCAAAAAAAGTGCGGGATGTTTTACCATCCCGCACCCGTTTGCGCTTCAGGTTTTTTAGGGCCCGTTAATGTTAACGGGCGTGCACTCTTTCTACTGAAAAGCTCTTATCGGACCCATGACAGTTCGCGCAAGACTCACCCAGCATGACACTGGTATTGGCATCCGCATGGGCAGCCGTAATGATGCCGTCGTGGCAACTCAGGCAGGCAGCCGTTTCCGGTTGCATCTCAGTCAAAAAGTCACGTGGCGATACCGTGTTCAGCAGACCCATAGGCAGCGGCAGTTTGTAAGAGTCATTGACATGACAGGTCTCACAATTACGCAGATCACCCGGGAACTCAGTATCGCTGTAGGGGTGCACACTTTGATTGAAACCCAGCACTACATAGCCATTCTCCAGGTCTGCTCCGCGGTGGAGCTTATGGATCAGGTATTTAAAGTGGATTGCCTGGGGTGGCATGTTGTCAGGATCCCGCTGTGCCACGTCGGTCGCCGCCGGCATATGGCAGGTGACGCAGTATTCGGGATTGTGCCGGTTAGAGCCATGCAGGCTCAGGTTCGAGTGGCAATTCTCGCATTTAGCGTCGTCGACGATCATGCGCCTCGGCACCGGGTCGGCATCGGTCACCGCAAAGGGCACGGTAAAGTTCTGAGCCTGGTCATTAATGTCAAACTCATGGGGACCACCCGGATTGATAATGACATCGCCGATGCGTCCTTCAAAACCAAATGTGTAGGACCCTGAGGCATCAAGCGGCAGCGGATCTTCAAACCGGTAGGTCCAGTACTTGCCGCTCGGCACCAGGTTATCCAGCACATTTCGATCCTGTACGTAGTAGTCAAAATCATCATTTGGTCCGGAAATCGAGAACCTCAAGCGTTCAAGCTCGGCTGGGTCAAGTGGGCCAAACTTGTTGCTTAAACCAAACTTCACCCGTGGATTCTGACCCGGCATGGTGAATTCAATGTCCTCCACCTGGAGCAAAACCCCACCCAACTGAGCGGACTTGTAATCCACCGTATGGGCGCCGGTAATGCTGCGGTCATATTCTTCGGTTGAATTTGGCTTATGGCAAACGATGCAATCATCATCATTTTCCAAAGCGATCTCGAATTCAGAATGTCCTTCGCCGGTTGCGAAATTCACACTCGTATGACAGGAGGTGCAGACCGCGCGGGAAGTGCGGGTCATCCAGTTGGTGTGCTGCGCGCCGGCTATACCGCGTTGCGTGCCTGGTGCGTTACCGGCGCAGCCCAGAATCGTGGTATTGACCGGCAATTCCTGGGTAACCTCATCGCTGGCCTGATCGACCACTGAGAATACGGTTCCGTCCTTGAGCCACTTGCCAGTGGTGATGGAGCCCTCTTTGGTACCCATGCTCATCACTCTGCCAGCCGGGTTAGTTGGTGTGGCAACCCGAATCTTAATCATATCTTCAGCTAGCCAGTCCACGGTGGTGATACCGGTAGGGGTCCGGTCACAGACCGGTACCGGTGCGGGTGTGGCCACCAATGGGAAGTCCGGGGTGGGCATGCCACCAGTGTGGCAGACCTGGCAGTCATTAATATCAGGTGGGAATTCGTTGCCTAACTCGTTATGCACTCTGTGGATCATGATGTCCATGCTAACGCTACCATCCGACAGACCCGGGTTATGACACTGGGCACAAACCGCGACTTCCTGATAACGGCCGCCGTGTTCCGCCAGCGGATCGTGACAGCGGTTACAGGTAGCGGTGGTGACAATATCCCTGGGCACCGGCTCAGAAGCCCCTGAAGGAACAAAGTTTAAAACCTGGTTACTGACATACCGGTCCAGATCGAATTCCCGCAGATCACGCCGGGCAACCAGGGCCAGTGTATGGGTCGCATCCATATCAAAGTCCGCTGGCAGGACGGTAGTGAACTTATAAGAATAAACCCCGTCGCCAAGATCGGTGTATGTTCCGTCACGGTCACGCAGCCGGTCATGATAGGTAACCTTCTGTTCCTCACCCTGGGGGATAAACGTCAGCATATTTCGCACGTCCACCGGACCGGGCGTTGTAATACCGTCAATATCCAACGGCAAGCCCGCGGGATCCTTCAAGGAGAAAGTGACCAACGGCATCAGATCAGCTGGGATATCTATATCCAGGATCTCCGCCTCAAGCCCCGGCCGGATAAAAGCGACCTGAGTATCAGTTAGATAGAATGCCTTGTCCTGGGCGGTGAAACTCCCGCCATTTCCGGGCGCTTCCGATTTGGCGGCCAGGAATACAGGGGTGCTGAAAACCAGAACCAGACCAAGCATGAATCGCATCATCACCTTATCCATAATTCCTCCTTTATTATCTGTTATAAAGGGATCGATACAGCCTGCATTCTCGCAAAGAATCTGCCTGCGGATATTGACCTAAATCAAGCCAAAAACAAAGAAAACAACGCCTTGAGACAAACCGTTTTCTCGCCGAGCGGGCGGACTGGAATCAGCGCAGGGTAAGTTCTTACCAAATGCCGGGTTTTAATGCCGTCCCGATAATTCCAGATCGGCATCTTTGCTGTTGTAGTAAAACTGCTCACCCAGCCCTGCACGTTTATTCAATGTTTATCAATTTTCAATTATTCAATTGTTTTATCATATTTTATGACACCATAACTAGTTGATATAAATCGTTTATTAAAATATAAATAAATATGTTTGACATTATTTCAATAGAACTATAGAATTTCTTGCCAATTTGATAAAGTACCTGATTCCTTGAAGCCGAAAATTAAAAACGAACGCTACAGACAACACCGGCTGGCGGCTATCAGGGCAGCGGCGGCAGTGTTTGCCGACAAAGGCTTTCACGGGGCCAGCACCAGGGACATAGCCGAGCGGCTGGGGATCAAGCAGGCCAGCCTTTACTACTATTTTGATTCCAAGGAAGAGGCCCTGAGTGAGGTCTGCCTGCTGGGCATCAGTGATTATGTATCGCGGATGGATGCGATCGCCGCCAGGGACCTGGTATTTGAGGCCAAGCTACTGGCAGCGGTTACTTCACACCTGACCTCATACCGGGAAAAAAACGAGGCTCTAAAGGTATACAACGACGAACGTTTGTATCTGCCGGAGGATCAACGCACGGAATTAAAGAAACGCGGCAGCCACTACCGGGTATTGCTGGAAGACATGTTGCTGGCGGCCAGGGAAGAGGGGCAACTGCAAGCGGGGCTGGATTGTCATTTCGCGGCCCAGGCGGTAATCGCACTGTGTAACGGATTTGGTGAACTGATCGTCCGCGACCCGGACATCGACCTGTTCGATCTCACCCAGAAGTGCACCGATGTACTGCTAAAGGGTTTCTCTGCTTAGCCAGAGACAATTACTGATTTTTTACGGCCGTCGGCAAGGGCGGTTTTTTTAACATGGACCAGACAAGGTAAAAGCAAATGGGCGCATTCAAAGAACCGCACGGCGGTGTACTCAAGGAACTCTATCTCCCCGAA
>Ga0224508_10004749_pt1 | contig 11020 bp, 15 predicted proteins | sample SF_Jan12_sed_USG_4_FD_170157 | JGI IMG/M metagenome (GOLD analysis project Ga0224508, IMG submission 170157) | Sediment microbial communities from San Francisco Bay, California, United States - SF_Jan12_sed_USGS_21 | ecosystem: Environmental > Aquatic > Marine > Sediment | place: USA... | reverse complement strand
AAGCGTAACCGTCAATAAGGCGTTCGTCGAAGAGAATCTTGGCGATCTGATGTCCGCTGGCGACCTGGCGCGATACATGCTCTAAATCGCGCAAATCCGTCGTTATCTGCGCCGGGCAGGGATCAACAGCAAATGTACAGAGCGCGCGTCGCTATTTTTGTTTTGGCTATTGTTGTGGCTGTTGCTGGGTGCGCGCCGCGGGGGACACTGCAGGCCGCTCCGGACGACGCGCTGCCCTCAGTAACCCGCGAAATCTTTGTGGCGACCAACCGTGCGTCATCAGATGGCCCAACGCGCCGGGGGCGGTCGGAGAAAACAGCTTACTTGAATTATGCAGTCCGGATTCCTTCCGAACACCAGCCCGGCAACCTCCGGCTCGCGGCAGGCCGCCCTGATCCACGCCGCGATTTCCTGTATACCGAGCGCTTCGCCTACGGCAGATCGCAAATGTTCTATGAAGCAGTCCGGCGGCGGCTTAACGCTCTTCCAAAGAACGACCGGGAAATTATCCTTTATGTTCACGGCTTCAATATCACCTTTTCCGAAGGCGTGGCCCAATGGGCGCAAATGCAGCACGATCTCGACCTTAGTGGAGTCGGCGTTCATTTCTCGTGGCCTAGCGCCGCAAGTCCGCTCGGATATGCTTACGACAGGGAAAGTGTGCTGTTTTCCCGCGACTCGTTTGAAGCGGTCCTGCGGCAACTCGCCAAAGTAAGTTCCGGCCGGGTGATCGTGGTTGCCCATTCTGCCGGCAGCCAGTTGACAATGGAAACACTGAGGCAAATCGAACTTGGCAGTGCGGGCTGGTCGCAGCGAAATCTGCGCGGCGTCGTGCTCATCTCACCTGACATTGATGTCGATGTATTCAGGCAGCAGGCGTCCAGAATTGGAAGGCTTCCAAGGCCCTTTGTCGTGTTTACATCCGAGAGAGATCGCGTCCTTGGCTTGTCGGCCCGCGTCACCGGCGAGAGGAACCGACTAGGAACGGTCACCGACCCAACCCGACTTGCCGATCTTGAGATCACTCTGATCAACATCACCGATTTTTCCGAGGGCGCGGGCCACTTCACCGTCGCCAGATCACCGGCGCTGTTGCAGATTCTCGGTCAGATGACGGATCTGGACGAGTCGTTTCACGGCGATCGCTCGGGACGGGTCGGCCTGGTGCCCGGCACAGTCCTGACCGTTCGCAATGTCACTGAGATCATTTTGTCACCACTTACGCCGAACTGAATAACTGTTACCCGTGATTATGCTTTCTTTCGCAGCCGGTCCGTCAGACAGAGGTTGAATGACTGTTTTTCAATTTCTCCGCGAAAACGCCCGTTTTCTGTCGGCCGGCGGTTTGTTGTCGTTTTCGTCGTGTTATGGCCAGACATTTTTTATAGCGATTTTCGCGGCCCAGATCATGGGTGCTTATGGCCTTAGCGACGGTCAGTGGGGCGGAATTTATACGCTAAGCACAACTGCTTCGGCCATATTGATGTTTTGGGCGGCGCATTGGCTGACCGGTTTCGAGTGCGCGCACTTGCCTGGATCGTCATGCCCGCGCTGGCGCTCGTCTGCCTGGCAATGGCGGCGAACACGACGATCGTCGGGCTGATCGTGATCGTGTTTCTGCTGAGGTTTTTTTTGGGCAGGGAATGATGAGCCAGTTGGCGGTTGTGGCGATGGCGCGCTGGTTCGTTGCGCGGCGTGGGCTGGCACTTTCCATTTCGGCGTTGGGGTTTGCTGTGGGGCAGGCGGCGTTCCCGGTGATCGTCGCTTCTTTGTTCGGGATCTTGTCGTAGCGCGCTGTCTGGATATTGTCCGCCGCGCTTTTGATGCTCGCGTTCCCAGTGATCCTTTGGCTTCTGTCGGCTGAGAGCACACCGCAATCGCATGTCGAGGCCGCCAACTCCGCAGGCATGCACGGTCGGCACTGGACCAGAGCCGAAGTGCTGCGGTCGCGGTTTTTCTGGATGCTTCTGCCGATGCTTCTTGGTCCCCCGGCCTGGGGCACAGAGCTGTTTTTTCAACAGGTGCATATTGCCGAAGTGAAAGACTGGCCGTTGATCGACTATGTGGCGCTGATACCATTGTTGACGGCTGTGTCGGTCGTTGTCACCGTGCTGTGCGGTCAGGTGATCGACCGGATTGGGTCAGCCCGCCTCGCAATCGTGTATCTCATCCCCTATGCGGCAGCGTTCCTGGTTATCGGACTTGCCCAGACCCTTGCGATGGCCGCGGTTGGCATGGTGCTGTTTGGCATCGGGACCGGCATTCAGGCACGTTGCCCGCCGCCTTCTGGGCCGAATTTTTTGGCACGCGCCATATCGGGGCAATCAAAGCCGTATCTGCCAGCATCATGGTTTTTGGATCGGCCGTTGGCCCTGGGATTTCCGGTGCCCTGATCGATTTGGGCTTGACGTTTCCCGAGCAAATGATCGGCATGAGCGCTTATTTTGTCGCTGCGAATATCTTGGTTTGGGTCGCCGTTCGTGAAGCGCGGACGCACTTACCGTCGGCGCAGATAGACGTAGTAGGCGCCTGAACCGCCATGCCGCTGATGCGCTTGGGAGACCTGTAATACCGCAGAATGTAACGGCGGCTGAGCCAGCCAATGCGGAACCTGTTGACGAAGGATCCCCGGTCGCGCTGGTATTGGCCCGGCATCGTCTTTGGTGCGCCCTTTTCCGGTTATGACCAATACAAGCCGTTTGCCCTCGGCCTGCGCCGTTAGAATGAATGCCGTCAAAGCGCCGTGCGCGACAGCCACGGTCTTTCCGTGCAAATCCAGCCTTGCCTCAGGCACAGTCTTGCCGCGCTTCATTTTGTGAAACGCTTTTCGGTCCATATTTATTTGCGCTGCGCCAGGCGGCGGTTTTTGGCCATGTCTCAGATTGTTGTTTGGCAGGGCCGTGTCTGACTTTGTGCCTATCGCGAATGGCTTTGTCGCCGGCCTCTTCCGCGGCACGGCCTCGTCCTCGATGCCAGGCGCGAATGGCGCGATGGTTTTTGACGTCTGGCGCTCAAGAGGCGTTGTTGTTCGCGCGATGCGCTGCCAAAGCTCTCGTTCCTCCGGGTCGAGGCCGCGGGGCGTCCGGCGTTTCATGAGCTACTCGCCGTCGACTAGCGACAGCGCGTCTTCAATGGGCAGCAACACGACCATGCGCCCCGGGTCACGCGTTCGTCCGGCAACCTTTCCCGCTTCTTTCCCGGAGCCATAAAATATGTCGCCACGCTGCGCGCCCTTGATCGCAGAGCCGGTGTCTTGCGCCACCATTAGTCGTCGAAACGGGGCCGCTCCGTTTTTTTCGACCCAGACCGGTGCGCCAAGCGGAACGAAATCAGGATCGACCGCAAGCGTTCGGCCTGCGGTCACCGATCGGTTCATTGCACCCAGGGGGCCTTTTTCAACCGGAACCTGCGAAACCTCGCGAAAGAAAACATAGGATGGATTGTGCCACAACAACTCTGGCCCCCGCACCGGATTGCGGCTTACCCACCTTCGGATGGTTTGCGCCGACACTTGATGCGGTTCGAAAAAGCCGCGCCGCACCAATTCTTTTCCGACCGATCGATAAGGGTGGCCGTTCTTGCCTCCATAACCAACCCGAATGCTGCCGCCATCTGCCAAATTGATTCGGCCCGATCCCTGAACCTGCAAAAAAAACTTGTCAACGAGATCGGTCAACCACACGATTTCCAGTCCGCGCTCAGACAATACTCCTGTGGTCTCGATTTCCTCGCGCGTTAGCCAGGGTGCTCCGCTGGGCACCTCATCCGGGCGCCGATACAATGGAAAGCGATATTGCCCCACTCGGACTCGCGAGCCTTGCAGCTCTGGCTCATAATAGCCGGTGAAAAGCGCCTCGCCGCCATCAGTCACCAAGACCGGCCTGAAAAGAGTTTCGAAAAACACGCGTGCGTCGCCCGCCTTCGCCGCCAGGGCACATAGCGCCGGCCAATCGCCAGTCGCTAGATCTCCGCAGGTCTCAAGAAATACGACACGGGCCGTTTCGTGATCGTCGGCATCCCAGCCATCAAGATCGGCCCAGTCCAGAAGCCGGGTTTCGGCAGAGCCTGCGCCCGCAATCATCGCCAGCGCCAATGCCGCGCGCAGCCGTCGCATCATCCTCCGGTGGCAACCAGCTGCCAGTTGGGATCGTCGACCCCCATTCTTCTCGAGAATGTCCAGACATCGCGCTGACGTTTGATCTCGTTCGGGTTGCCTTCGACGATATCGCCGTCTCGGTTTCGCACAACCGACGTAATCTCGCCGACAAACTTTAGCGTCATCTCCGCTTCAGACTTGCTGCGGTCGAATTCTGCGGACTTCAGCCCGATTTCACGAAGTCCGACAAAGCTGGCGTCAACAGTCAATCCCTCCGCTTCGCGATGATCAATTACCGATTGGAAGGATTCGGCCACATCGTCTGATAAGAATCCACGGATATTTGAAAGATCGCCGCTTTCGAACGCCATAAGAATCATCTCGTAGGCACCGCGCGCACCTTCAAGAAATTCGCTGACGCCAAAACCGGGTTCCGCCATCTTCATGGCGGCGAGCGCTTTTGCGCTGGTTGAGCCATCTTCGACATGGTCGGTGATGTCACGATCTGCGCCGCCTTCGATGACATCGAAATCTGGCCGACCAACTCGGCGCCCTTGTGTTGGGCCCGAAACCGGTGGCTTCTCAAAACCGTCCCGCGTCCCCAGCACACTTCTCAGGCGCAAAATCAGGAATATCGCGATGCCGGCAAGCACCAAAAGCTGTATCAGAGATGGGCTCATGTTTTTTCTCAAAAAGTGTGGGCTTGGGATTTCATGCGTCAGAACACATATGTAGGACGGCGAGTGGGTCGAGTCTACTGGCGGCCCTGCGACTAAGAGGTTCAAATGCCCCTGTTTCTCTTATTTTTGATCATACCGTTAGTGGAAATTGCACTTTTCATCCAAGTTGGTGGGCTGATTGGTCTTTGGAGCACACTTTTGATTGTTGTTCTGACGGCGATCCTTGGAACATTTCTCGTGCGCAGTCAGGGCCTAACCGTGTTGAACCAAATACGTGGGTCGTTCGAAGGCCTGCGCGACCCGACCGAACCGCTTGCGCACGGTGCGATGGTGTTGTTCTCAGGCGCTTTGCTGCTTACGCCGGGCTTTTTCACTGATGCAGTCGGATTTGCCTTGATGGTACCTGCCATTCGCTCCGCAGTCTTTCGGTATTTCCGGTCGCGCATCAACGTGCAGTCAGTCCATTTTGGCTCGCGACCTTCGCCTGAACAGGAAAAACCCATTATCGACGCCGACTTCGTTGACCTGGACGACCCGGACACCAAAAGTCCGTCAGGTTGGACCCGGCATTGAGCGTCTGATGGTGCTCTGCTAGACGAAGCTCGGTTTTACGATCCCTCAAACGGAGCAATCCATGGCCGATTCAGAAAACGGCGCCGATCAGGCACAGCCGCAGCCGCCGCAAATGAAAGTCTTGGGACAATTTATTCGCGACTTGTCTTTTGAAAATATTGTGTCTCGCAAACCGGTAGAGGGCGAGATGCAGCCCGAGATACAGGTTCAGGTCGCGTTGGACGCCAAGAAGCGTGGCGAGAACCAGTACGAAGTGATGTCGAAGTATAACATTACGTCAAAAAACAAAGACGACGAGGCTACGCTCTTTGTTTTGGAGGTGGAATACGGCGGCATCTTTCAAATCGAGAACGTACCGGACGAACAGCTTCACCCGTTTCTGTTGATCGAGTGTCCGCGGATGATCTTTCCGTTTGTGCGCCGCTTAGTCAGCGATGTCACCCGCGACGGTGGGTTTCCGCCGCTCAATCTCGACAATGTAGATTTTGTCGCGCTCTATCGTCAGACGCTACAACAGCGCCAACAGGCCGAAAAAGACGCCCCAAAAGTCAGCTAAGGCGAGTCCAAAGTGCGGTCTCGCCCAGAGTGCTGACGAAGGCATCGTGAGCAGCTTTTTCTTCGTCGGTCAGAAGGGCGGGCAACGGCTTTGGTCGTTGCGCAGGTTTTTTTGTTTTTTCTGCCCCGGGCGCTGATTGGGATTCGGCAGCTGTCGCCAATCCAAAATCCGGCTGTCGACCGCCAATCAATTCAAGATAAACGGCCGCGAGGATTTCGCTGTCTAAGAGCGCGCCGTGCAGCGTTCTGGCGGATGTGTCGATTCCATATCGCCTGCAGAGCGCATCCAAGGACGCCGGAGAGCCAGGGAACTTTTTTCGCGCGATTGCGAGCGTATCGACCGCGCGCTCCCAATCGATCTGCGCCTGACCTATCCACGACAGTTCGGCATTAATGAATTTCATGTCGAACGCTGCGTTGTGTATGACAAGCTGGGCATCGCCGATGAAGTCAACGAACTCCTGTGCGATGGATTTGAAAACTGGCTTGTCGGAAAGAAACTCGTCGCCAAGGCCGTGAACTTCGAAGGCGCCTTTCGGCATAGCGCGTTCGGGATTGATGTATTGATGGTACGTTTTGCCGGTCGGCACGTGGCCGTTCAGTTCCACCGCACCGATTTCAACGATCCGGTCGCCGGTTTCCGGATCGAGTCCTGTCGTCTCGGTATCGAGTACGATCTCACGCATTTCCCCGCCTGTCCTTTATCTGCTCAAGCACATTCTGAACTCCCTCGCGAGCGACCTCAAGCGACGACGTATCTATGACAAAGTCCGCGCGCGCGCGTTTTTCGGCATCCGGCATTTGCTGCGCCAAAATCATATCAAGCTTGGCCTCTGTCATGCCGTCACGCGCCAAGACCCGCCGTCGCTGTTCTTCCGCGGGCACTGAGACGACGACTACGGCCCCGACGTCTGCCTCGGCCCCGGTCTCAAAAAGCAACGGAATATCAACAAGCACAATTTGCGCTTTAGTGGTGGCAATGAAGTCCTGCCGATCGGCAGCGACAAGCGGGTGTACTATGCCTTCAATCTTGCGCAACCTGTCTGGTGCGCCTTCAATCCATTTGGACAGTTCCACACGATCGACCGCCCCGCCACTGACGGCGTCGGGACACAAGTGGTAGATTGCTTTGACTGCCGCGCCGCCGGTTGCATATAGCCGATGCACGGCGTCATCGGCGCTCCAAACCGAAATGCCTTCATCGGCAAACAAACGTGCGGTTGTCGTCTTGCCCATTCCGATGGAGCCGGTCAGCCCGATTAGAAATGGGCGCATCAGCCAAGAACCGTGCTGCGCGTTGCGTCGTCAACATCCGGTCTGACACCAAACCACCGCTCGAACCCTGGCGCGGCCTGGTGCAGCAGCATCCCCAGACCATCTACAGTGGTGCAGCCGATTTTCTTTGCGTGCGCCAGAAGGCGCGTTTCAAGCGGCGTGTACACAAGGTCTGTGACTACGGCCGCGCTAGAAAGTCCGTCCAAAGGCACGCGCATTTCCGGGCTGCCGGTCATTCCCAGCGAAGTTGTGTTGACGACCGTCGTGGCGCTGTCGAGCATATTTCCGGCCCGCACCCAATCGACGACTTCTATTTTATTGCCGAAATCCTGACGAAGTGCGTCGGCGCGTGTTTTTGTTCGGTTGCATAGACGAATTTCCTCGACACCGACCTCAATTAGCGCTGCGAGCACGGCCCGCGCTGCGCCGCCCGCACCAATAACTGCCGCGGGACCCGCTGTGGGGTTCCAGTCAGGGGCGCCCTGCCGAAGGCTTTCGATGAACCCGTATCCGTCAGTATTGTCGGCATGAATTTTTCCGTCTTTTCGAAAAATCAGCGTGTTCGCGGCACCTATTAGCGCTGCGCGATCTGTAACCAGGTCGGATATCGTCAATACGTGTTCTTTGTGTGGAATGGTGACATTCAGCCCAACAAATCCAAGCTTTGGAAGCAGTCGAACAGCGCTTTCGAGGTCATCAGAGGAAACTTCCATTGGCAAATAGTGTCCCTGAACCCCGTAGCGCCTTAACCAATAGCCGTGAAGCTTTGGCGATTTTGAGTGTGCTATCGGTGAGCCGATGACACCGGCCAATGGAATTCGCGTTTCGCTCATGACGGTAGCGTGCCGCGCAAAGTCAGATAGGACAAGATCTCGAGCAACGGTAAGCCCAATACAGTGAAGTAATCGCCTTCGATTTCGGTGAACAGCCGAACGCCTTCTTCTTCTAGTTTGTAACTTCCAACGCAACCCGAAACGCTTTCCCAATTCCGCGCCAGGTATTCCTCCAGATAAGCATCCGAGATATTGCGCATCGTCAGGCGGGCTTGTCCGATGTGTCGCCAGACCGGTCGGGCGTCTTCGTAAAAAACAGCCGCAGACTGCAGCGTGTGGGTTTTTCCGCGCATCGATTTCAGTTGATCATAGGCTTGGCTTTGATCTTCCGGTTTCGAAAGTAGTTTTCCGTCAAATTCCAGAACTTGATCACAGCCGAGAACCAAAGCGCCCAAGTGCTTTGAGGCAACTCGCCTGGCTTTGGCCTCGGCCAGACCGTCGGCTATGTCACGTGGCGGTAAATTTTCCGCAAGAAACGTTTGTTTGATCGCGCCCTCGTCGATTCTTGCCGCCTCAATACCAATTTTGAGACCTGTGCTCCGAAGCAATTCCGCCCGCGTAGTCGAGCCAGACGCTAGAATGAGATTTGTCATCTTGTGGACAGGCCTGTGCGTGAGTGAGTGCGTGCAGTCGGGGATAAGTTTCGGTTCAACACGTACAGCGCCCTCTAGATTGAAGTTTGGCAATTCTCATTGGTACACAGCCGATTGTATCCACGGTGGACCCTTGGAGCGCGCTGGGTGTGAGCGAATACGTTCTCATAGTGTTTTCCCGACACTATCAACAACCATCAGGCGATGGAATTTTCCATAAGTATCTTATTTTAAACGGTTTTATTCGGAAACTTCCAGCGCCCTTATATGTGTTGCTTGTTTTTTCCACCGTGGAAAGCATGGTGCACAAACCATTAATCCCCGCTATCCACACTCTCTATTATTACATCATCTTTTCTTTTTTCTTTTTCTATTTAGGAAGGCAAAGACGAAAAGGATCCGCATGGACGTTTTAGTTTCAGTATATCCGTGGGTGAAGGCTTTGCATGTCATCTCAGTTATCTCGTGGATGGCTGGGCTGTTCTATTTACCAAGGCTATTTGTGTATCACGCCGAAAGCGTGGGTCAGAACAGCGAGGCTCTCCAACTTTTTCAAACGATGGAGCGCAAGCTTCTCCGCGTGATTATGAATCCGGCGATGATCGCAACTTGGGTGTTTGGTTTACTTCTCGTCTTAACTCCGGGGGTCGTTGACTGGGGCGCAATCTGGCCTTGGTCGAAAGCTGCTGCAGTTTTGTGCATGACCTGGTTTCATCACTGGTGTGCAAGGGAACGAAAGGCGTTTTTGGAAGGGAAAATATCCAAGTCCGGTCGGCACTACAGAATCATGAATGAAGTTCCGACTGTGTTGCTGATCGTGATAGTTATCTCAGTCATCGTCCGTCCGATCTGACACTGGTTGACAGAATCCGGGGATGCCCCTATTTCTCACTGCCGATGGTCGTCCTGGCCGTTTTTGATTTCCAATAGCAGCTCAATCCGCGAGGACCATTTGGTCCCGATTGAAAGGTTTCCATGACAGACCGTCTGAATCTGGCCGAACTCAAATCGCAGTCCCCAAAGGAACTCTTGGCGATGGCCGAGGACCTTGAGATCGAAAACGCCTCTACCATGCGCAAGGGCGAGATGATGTTCTCGATCCTGAAAGAGCGCGCGGACGAAGAGTGGACCATCGGCGGCGACGGTGTTCTTGAGGTGCTTCAGGATGGATTTGGCTTTTTGCGCTCTCCTGAAGCAAACTATTTGCCCGGGCCGGACGATATCTATGTGTCCCCGGATATGATTCGCCAGTTTTCACTTCGGACGGGCGACAGTATCGAGGGTGTCATTCGTGAACCGAACGACAGCGAGCGTTATTTCGCGATGACGAAAGTTGAAAAGATCAACTTCGAAGATCCCGAAAAAGCGCGCCACAAGGTCAGTTTCGATAACCTGACGCCGCTATATCCAGATCAGCGGCTAAATATGGAAATCGAGGATCCGACTATCAAGGATCGTTCCGCACGGATTATAGATCTCGTTGCTCCAGTCGGAAAAGGTCAGCGTTGCCTGATCGTCTCGCCGCCGCGTACCGGCAAAACAGTTCTCCTTCAAAACATCGCCCATTCAATCGAAACCAACCATCCGGAATGCTATCTGATTGTATTGTTGATCGACGAACGGCCGGAAGAAGTCACCGATATGCAGCGGTCCGTAAAGGGCGAAGTTGTGTCGTCAACTTTCGACGAGCCGGCAACCCGACACGTCGCGGTCAGCGAAATGGTGATCGAAAAGGCTAAGCGATTGGTTGAGCATAAGCGCGACGTCGTGATCTTGCTCGATTCGATCACGCGACTGGGCCGCGCCTTTAACACCGTGGTGCCGTCATCGGGCAAGGTTCTGACCGGCGGCGTCGACGCCAATGCGCTTCAGCGGCCGAAGCGGTTTTTTGGTGCCGCGCGGAATATCGAGGAGGGCGGGTCGCTGACGATTATCGCAACTGCGCTGATCGACACCGGCAGTCGGATGGACGAGGTTATCTTCGAAGAATTCAAGGGCACTGGTAACAGTGAAATCGTGCTCGACCGCAAAGTGGCTGACAAACGCGTCTATCCGGCCATGGACATTCTCAAGTCCGGTACCCGGAAAGAGGAACTCTTGGTCGACAAGAACGACCTACAGAAAACGTTCGTGTTGCGACGGATATTGAACCCCATGGGAACGACCGACGCCATCGAGTTTCTGCTTTCGAAGCTGAAGCAAACAAAAACGAACTCGGAATTCTTCGATTCAATGAACACATGATTTACTGAATTAAATCAGTAGGTTACAATCATGGATACGATATTTGCCCTCGCGACGGCGCGGGGAAAATCGGGTGTCGCAGTTATTCGGATATCTGGGCCTGCAGCGCTACGCTCGGCGGCTTTGCTGTGCAATATCCCCAAGCAACCGCGCCTGGCTGTCCTCCGGGAA
>Ga0224508_10004748_pt1 | contig 11021 bp, 12 predicted proteins | sample SF_Jan12_sed_USG_4_FD_170157 | JGI IMG/M metagenome (GOLD analysis project Ga0224508, IMG submission 170157) | Sediment microbial communities from San Francisco Bay, California, United States - SF_Jan12_sed_USGS_21 | ecosystem: Environmental > Aquatic > Marine > Sediment | place: USA... | reverse complement strand
ATTATTCACCTATATAGGTGAATTTCTTTCTCATTGAGGTCGATATTGTGGCACATACATACCTTACTACTGAAGAACTATCTGATCGCATCAAGTACGACGCTCGGACCATCCGAGAACGTCTCAAAGACTCCGTCTTGCTCGAGGGCATTCACTACCTTCGCCCATTCGGTGGGCGAAAGATCCTATTTATCTGGGAAACGATTGAAGAAGACATGCGCCAGGCGTCCCTCCACGGAATCTAGGCGAAAGACACGTGGGTGCAATCAACGTCCGCTCTGGGCGGCTGCAACTGGACTTTCGCTATCGCGGCACTCGTTGTCGCGAACAGACGAAGTTGACCGACACCGAACGCAATCGCAATAGGATGGAAAAGCTCTTGGACAGGATAGACGCTGAAATACTTCTTGGTACCTTTGAGTACAGCAAGTACTTTCCGAATAGCCCGAGAGTATCGCAATTCGAAGACCTAGATCGCCGTCGACAGAGCAGGCTCAGTAGCACGCCGGCATTTCGAAACTTCGCCGAATCTTGGCTCGAAGAAAACGAGGTCCGCTGGCGTCAGTCGTACTTCGCAACGACGAGCGGCACGGTAAGGAAGTACCTGATCCCTAAGTTCGGTGAGCAATACCTCGATCAAATCAAACGCGGCGAGATTCTCGAGTTTCGCGCCGACCTTCGGAAACGACGTTTGAAGAACGGTCGGACCTTATCGCCCGACAGAGTCAACCACATCATCTCCCCATTACGGATGATGTTGGACGAGGCCGCTCTAAGGTATGACTTCATCTCGCCAATGCCAGGTATCAAAGGGCTGCCGGTAGGGCGCTCCGAGGTTGAGCCGTTTGCGCTGGACGAAGTACAAAAGATACTGGCGACCGTCCGCCCGGACTTTCGTGTTTACTACACCGTTCGTTTTCTAACCGGTCTGCGTACCGGCGAAGTCGATGGACTTCAATGGCGCTATATCGATTTTGATCGACGGGAGATTCTGATACGGGAGGCACTCGTTGATGGCGAACTCGGGCCGATGAAGACAGACGGCTCCGCAAGAGACGTCCTGATGTCGGGCCCTGTTTACGAGGCGCTGACCGAACAGCACAAAGTCACCGGTCACCTGGACTTTGTCTTCGCCAATCATGCCGGCAATCCGCTCTGCCATCGCAATGTGACCAAGAGGGTCTGGTACCCACTCTTGAGACACCTCGGCCTTCGCAAACGCCGGCCTTATCAATCGCGTCACACGGCCGCCACTCTGTGGCTTGCCTCGGGCGAGAACGCCGAATGGGTTGCCCGACAACTCGGCCACACGACCACCGAAATGCTGTTCAGAACTTACTCCCGGTTTATTCCAAATCTAACCAGACAGGACGGCTCCGCCTTCGAGCGCCTGCTGGACAAATCCTTTTTAACCAACAATGAGGAATCCAATGAATAGAGTGACTCCACGATCACTACAGATGGTCGCGCACCATCTTTGCCGCATCTTCGGAATCGACATGAACGCCGACGATCTCGTGATCTTCATCGGCAGCGATGAAGCCAGCAACAACGGAGATGCCATCAAGGAGTGGGTCGCTGACCAGAGTGACCTTCAGGGCGAATCGCGCCGAGACATGGCCATAGAGCTGCGCGATCGATTGAGCGATGCGCTTTTCGAACTCGAGACCGCAATTCGGGCAACACAATGAAGCCCATTCAGAAGAAACGAGTGCAGTGGTACTTCGGGTTCAGCAACGGATTCCTTGTTATCGGGCCGAAACCCAACGGCCATTGGGTAATGGCCGGCGGGAGGATGGCACGCCGACGTAAGAAACAGAGGGGTGAAGCCAAATGATTGAGATCGCGATTGCCATCTTGATGGGGCTGATCTGGAACGTCGCGGTGGGCTGGGGATTCGCGGTGCTATGGAACCTGATCCTGCCCGGCGCACTGGGGCTCCCGGAAGTGACGTGGCTACAGGGAATCGGGGTCTTCCTGGTCCTCCGCCTTGTGCTATCCCCGCCCAAACTCGAATTTACGTTCGGTGCGAAAAGCTAATCCATCGACAAACCAACCACAGATAGGAGCAACACTATGAAAGGTCTGAAAACCACAATCGGAACACTGCTTGGTATTGCAAGCGGCTGGCTCATTCTCAGCGGATTGCTGATCGTCGTGCAAACCATGGGGCGTGTGTCGGGCAGCGAATTCGGCATGCTGATCACGCTTGCCAGCGTCGTATCAAGTATCGCGCTCTGGATCGGGCTCTTTGGGCTTTGGGTCATGATCCCCTCAAGCACAGGGTCGGACGAAGGACCGGTCGCGGACAACGGTTCATGACATACGCCCAGTCAATGCAATGTCCGCGATGCAAGAGTCGTTACACCCAGTCTGTAAAGATGGCCTATAGCCAGAGCGTTCGAACCGGCGACTCTGGCTACCAGTCCATCAGCGAGTTTGGAAAGACGCTGGAACCACCACCGTCGAGAAGCGAGTTCGGTGCGTTCTTTGTCGTTGCGATAATGGTGACCTGTGCCACGATGATCCTGCTGCCGTCACTGTCCGAGGTGGTCGAGATCAAATGGCTTAGCGGAATCTCGACATTTGACTGGCCCGTCGTCGTCGCCAGCGTGGTGCTGGGCCTAATTGCGGGTGCACGTTCGGCCATCGCTGCTGCGGTACACAACGCGTCCGTTCATGCAGGCGAGATGCGCGAATGGAAACGGGGCGTCGTGTGCCGGCGGTGTGGGCACCGTTTTCAGAGATCTAGACCTTGATCTGAAGTTGCTCATCCACGTCGGGCGGGAGACCAGCCATTTCGCGAACCTCCCAGGTTTCGAAATACACAACCGTGGTGAAAAACAGGCCAAACCGAAGGAGTGAAGACGAGAACTTCCCGGCAGAACGAACTTCTTTCTCTGGGTTGAAGATGTTGTGGATGTTCTTCGAATTCAGAATCTCTTTTTCATAGGCAGACCGAAGGTAAAGCTCTCCCTTACCCTCCGGATACAGTCGAGCGTTCCTTACCTTCTGTGAACTCGCTTCTACGTGGAGCTTTTCGTGGACTTGCCAGGTTTCGAGGCAGTTCTCAACGTTCGCGCTGGCTGGTGTGCGAACCACCAGGCGCCAGCGCGCAAACGGAATAGCGGGCGAAAGTACAGACAGGAAGACTCCGAGTTGCTCGGCGGAATCAATCGGCAAATACGCCGAAGACGTCGTCATTCGCGTTAGCCACTGGCGGCACAGTTCCTTAAGCGCCTCCCGGTTGTCGCGGCTCGCTTTCTCGATAGCGCCAATGAACCGGGGAATGTCGTCGTGATCCGCGAAGTACTTGGGACGTCGCGGCAATTTTCCGGGAGTCACACTGTTGAGCCGGCTAGTCGAAGTGTGTCGGAACATGAGAACGGGCTGGCCGTCATCTCCAGTGCTCTTCTTGGGCCGCTGAGTTGTCACGGTGGAGATGATTTCGATCTTATCCAGCCAATCGCAGATGACCGTAACGGGAATGCCGGTATCTGCGGCTACCTGCAAGTGATCTTTATCGTCCTCATAAACGACCTTCAACGTCTGCGCTGCACGATCAATGTTGTAGCGATGACGATGCGTGTCCCACTTCTTTGTTACCTCGACGGCGGCCAGTCCTTCATTGGCGGCATCAACGTCGACAAAAGTCACAAATGGCGCCAGCGCCTCGAAGGTGCAATTCCTCATGCTACAAATCGGGAGTTCGTTAACGGAGTCGTCAATACTGGCAAACCAGCGATTGATGACTCGATGTGTTGTTCCGGCCGCGTTCCTTATCATGTTGCGGGTCCACGGCGTAGCAATCGCGGTAAGTGTGTCGTGCAGTTGCAGATCAAGCGTGTGGATATAGTTTCTGAAAGTAACGGCGGGACTGCCGTGACCTACCAATGAGCCCATGCAAAAAGCATCGTCTTTCCCGCTCGGGGTGGATTTCACTAAGGACCGACGAAGTTCTTCGCGATGTGCAGGAGCATAAGGCGTGAACTGGCACGCTCGTTCTTCGCTCCCAAAGAAAACGAGAAATAGCCTGCTCAATGTTGTGTGCCTGAAGTTGTGCAGGCTCAAACCCTGACCCGGTGCAAGTTCCTCGAGAACGCCACTCACTGTTCGGCCAATCAGGTTTGCGTCCCATACCCGCTCAAATAACCCAGACTCGTGAAATACCAGATCCTGGGCCGTCTTCTCGGTAGGGCGGTGGTAAGAGAGAAAGTCATGCACCCGCTGACGTTCTTCGGGAAGCAGCAACACAGAGATCGGCACCTTGAACAGGCGACTTTTGTTCGTTCCAAATCGATTTCCACGGATAAACAGCCAAACGCTGTCTCCGTAGTTGATGTCTCTTCGCAGCAGCTTCACCAGCTCGCAACGACGCAAAGCACCTCGGTAGGTCATGGTCATGTAGATCCACAGGGCTTCTCGATGCTCGTCATCTTGTCCCAGCTCTTCACATACTCTTTCCCGACAAGCCTGGAACACGTTCTCGGGCACAATACGGGCATCCACCATGCTGGCACCGTTGCCGGTAGTGAGGCTTTCAGGAAGCGGCTGCAGATTGAATCGCTCCACGCCAAATCGATGCAGCTGGTCGAGTCGGCCCGCCTTCCAATCGACCCGTCCTTTGACACGTTCGTGATTCAGGATGGTCTCGTAGAATTCGGCGAACTCATCTCCGTCCATACTCTGAAAGTCCAGGCCCATCGAGTCAGACAAAATCGGTTCGATGACGGCGCCGCAATAGGATGATGCGGATTTGACGATTGTGCGTCCGCTGGCAAGGCAGTGGTCTAACCAGTCCCGAAGCCAGTGGGCGGCGAACGGCCAGTCAGACGTATCCAGTGACTGCAACTCTCTCAATGCGACCTTTCTGGAACGTATCTTTTCCTTCTTGTTTTTTGGCCGAAGCGCATGTCGCAGGTAACGATCGATTTTGCGGATGACGACGTCGGTGCTCTTAGCCACAATCTCGTTCTCCTGTGTTAATGCTGGCTAGAACCAGGTCCCAATTGGCTCGGCGTAGACTCATGCACTCGATCGCCCCAATCGCGTAGCTGACCTCGAGCTCTGAGAGATCTACACTTTCCTGACGTTCCGAGATTGCGATTCCGACGCTGCAGAATCGCTTGAGGGTCTTGATCGGAAGGGCGCGCCCGGATATTGTTTCGAAGGCTTGTTTGACAAGCGCAAATTCGCTCACGTCCGGTCCGCCAGCGTCCTCGGGACTTCGACGACGTAGGAACCCAAGCATTGACAGCCGACAAGCAGGCGGCACAAACCATCGATGGCACACGCGAAGCTCCCCATCCACGATCTCGTTGCACGCACCTATGTGGGAATAGTAGAGATCGAGCCATACCAGTTGCGTGGCCTGATCCGCATAGATTGTGGTGCCGTCGGACAAGGCCTGCCGCAACGCAGATAAGGCCTTTGGCTTGCAAAGGCCGCCGTAAGTTACGGCCAAGTACAGAGCAAGACCTAAACGTTCATCTATTGAGAGCGTTGGTGCCCGGTTGCTGTCCAGTGCGACCATTAGTTGCTCGTGCGTCTCGTTCAAGGCGCGTCTTTGCTGACACCACGTTGATGTTCGTCTCAGGCGACCGAAACGAAATCGAACGGGTGCAATGGGTATGGCCAGGTCCTTGTCGTGCTGCTTGTTGAAGTGCTCGACTCGACTTTCGAAATACTCCCTCGCTATCTGGTGGTAGCGTGCGACCTTGAAGCTCTGTTCGATCTTCTTAATGACAGCGACAATTGCCTTGTCATGCCCCGAGTCGTCTTCGGAAGCCGAATCGAGGTAGGGCATCCATTTCAGAATGAGTTCTTCTGCTTTCGCGTGGATGTCCTTTTTGGCCTTGGCACGAGCGGCCTCGCGTTCGGCACGTCCATTGACCGGTTTCTCGCGTGCGCGCCGGGCTACCATCGCCCCAGCCCCTCAATTGCCGAGATATCCAGGCCGGTCAGGACGTCGTTGACCTGAGAGGCAATAGCGCTCATGCCCCGGTAGCTGAGCTTGCTGAATCGATCAAACGCCGCTGGACCAACATCCGAGTGGCCGAGTAGCGCATTGATCAATTCAAATGAGGTGCCGCGGTTGCGAAGCTCCGTGCAGAGGAAATGGCGTGACCAATTCAACGGAAGTGGCCATCGACGCCCAAGCCATTCTTCGACCATCGCTGGCGTGAAGAACTGAATTTCGTCCAGCGTCTCTTGTTGTTGTGACACTCGAAATAGAAGGGCGCCGTCGCCGGACAGCGCGCGTCGTGCCGCCAATACGGCAGGCATGTTTCGGCCCCATGCCGTTCTTTGCAGCGCTTCAAGGTGCGACACGTAGTGAGCCATCTGCTCGCAAGAAATTTCGGGTAAGACGATACAGCGCGCATCGCTGTCAAAGCGCGACGCCTTGTCTGCGATGTACAGCTCACGGCTGATCGCGTCGAAGTCCTTGATGGTCTCGAACATGTGCCGGACCGGACGATAACCGGTACAGGCTGACAAAACCGCATACGTCGCGAGTGCGTACTCGTTGTGGATGAGAATCGGGTCAGTGGAGGGTTTGAGGACTTCGCTTATACGGTTTCGCCACTGTTGAAAGTAGCGGCGAACGGCAGCGCGTTTCGCGTACATCGTCGAGCCCAGCGGCGTATTCGGGTATGCCTCTGTTACCCAATCGTCATCGCGACCAACGGTTGCCAACAAAGATTGTACGTAGTCCTCGTACACCGACTGGGTCAGCGCCTGCGGACAGGCATCGTAGTGCTGTGGAACGTTCGTTTTCAGACTGGCGCCACGCAGCCGTTTCACGATGACGTCGTCAACACCTTCCGCTAATAAATGCGAATGCATGTAAGTCGCCAGGCGGTGCTCCGTCAGGCGCGTGAGATGCATCTTATTGAGTACTCGTAGTCGTTCATCTATCTCGGCAGCGAATTTCGAATCTTCGCTGCGATATAGGAGAGACAGTTTTGCCAGTTTGCGGATCTGCGGCTGAAGTGATACCGGAATTGACAGGCACAAGCGATTGGTGGGCGAATGGGTGAATGCTCTCGCATCATCGGAATGTCGTAACTCCGGGATCGGGAGCTGCATCGTGAACTGCAGTTTCGTTTTTGTTGCGTACCAGTACTCTTGGGGGTTGGTCTTTCTGTGAGATCGGAGAAACGGGAGGCAGAGTAGCTGTGTCGGCGTTCTTCCCAGCAGGATTGATAGCACGACAAGAGCATCGGTAATGGATTCGCCGTTTGAAAGACTCTCAAAGCAAGCCGCCAAAGTTGTGTGTACTTCGCTGTCGGTGAGTGAGTTCCAGTCACACGGGGCACCGACTGCGCGCTTACGAATTTCGTTGATTGCATGTCGAGCGTCTCTGTATTGCTTGGCCTTATAGCTTCGATAGGATCGCTGCGGCGCCGTTTGTGAATCCAGGTAACGTTGGTTCTCAATGCACGTCGCAACTGCACCTTCATACGGAGCCTTTTCAGCGCCTTGGATGATCTTGGCGTTTTCAAAGCCCGGTACCTCGAGATGATCGCCAAGTGACGTTCGAATCATCTCTTCTGCGTGTGCCGCCTCGCGCGGGCCGGTAGGGCCGGTTGGCCTTCGGTCGAAGTCCGCCAAGTAGTCTGCTAGCAGTACACGCAGCTCCGCGACGCGTGCGGGCTTTTTGGTCTTTGCACTACCGTCGGTCGACGCGTGTAGTTCTTCTTCGAGTTCCATGAGGCACGAGACGACAGAAGCGAGGTCGTCGTTGGCATCCATGATCCGATCGAATACCCAACTGCTGTTCTCGCTCTTGATACGGCGCACCCGGCAGCTAGCGAGCTCGATCGTTTTACGTCGATCTGGAAAACGAATAGCGCCAATCAACACGTAGGTCTGCAGTTTTTCGTAGACAAGTTTCTCCTGCCAACTGCCCGAAAAGTCTGCAACTAGCATCGCTGCAACCGGCCGTGTTCTCTTAAATCCCTTGCTAGAAATTTGTGCAGCGATTTTTCGGCGGTGCCGAACGTCCAGGTCTTCACCGAGAGATATTGGCTGAAGATGCTCGAGAATAGACGGAATCCCAGATTTCATGACGAGATGGCAAGCGAAATCGAGAACCCTGTTTTGATATTCTGCATCGAGACCCGTGACAACGACGGCGAAATCAATCGGATGCTTCATGGAGGAGGTCCTCACGAATATTTGTGATGAAGTCAGGATCGGTCGCGCATGATGGCTTAAGGCGCTTTGCCTGGCGCTTGAGCGCGCTGATGTTGGTTCCCAGCGACTCGCTGTATCGTTGTTGGCTGGTAGGATCGCAAGCGAGTACGGTGTCGCGAGCAAATTGGCTGAATGCGGTCTTCAAGCGACTGCGGATTTGCTCGACCCCGACCTTGGGGCACACGCTGAAGCTCTCGACCTTTTGCATCAGCAGGCCCATCGAAAGAATTTCAACCAGTTCTTTCGAGATGTTGCGGTAGTGGATTATCTCGGTTGGAGTCCTGTCCTTTGGGCCGGTCAGCGATTGAATACACGTGTAGGTCTCGAATCCGTCGAAAAGCAGCCACTGATCCCTCGTTTTGACTGCTCGAATCGGCACGTGGCCCAATAGGACGGGAGCAATCTCGGGATTCACCAACGAGCCTGGATGAAATTGCCGCCGCATCTCCTGCCACATAGCAAATGTCGGTTGTGCTGCCTGGTGTATCGCCACCTTGCCGGGGGTGAGCTGCCTCCGGACTCGCCGTGTCTTCAGATTGCGAATCTGTTGCGCTGTGTCGTTGCTACCGAGTTTTTTTTTGGACATATTCCCGTTTCCACCGAGCGCCGGAAATCCCGGCCTTTACTTCAGGTTATTCAAAACTTCTTTTTTTCCAACCTGGATTTCGGTTGGTGCCGTCCACTTGTCAGCCGTACCAAATCCATCCTTTCCAGTATATTGAGACGGATTTATTTTTAGCGGAGGTCAAATCGGTATAAAAAACAATGGGATATGCTAGGAGCGATCGAAATTCACAAAGGGCGGGACTGACGTAGCTCGCAGAACAGGCGCACTCGGAAACATGCTGGGCGTGTCGAGCATGAGAGGAGAATCTCGAGCTTCGTCGGCAAGAACATGCCGGCAAATATCAGATCAAATGGGCGCCAGACTAGGCGACCTCTTCCAGCTCTTGCTCGAAGAATCGCTTCACAACGGCGGCTACTCGCCGCGCCCTTGTAAGCATGAAAAGATGTCCGCAATCGACGATCATAAGTTTCGCGCCAGGGATCAGGCTGGTCATTAGTCGAGCGTTGGCTGTGGGTATTATCGGGTCGTCGTCCCCATGCATAACGATTGTCGGCTGCCGAATTCGACGGAGCCACGGGAGGCTGGACCAACCAACGAGCGCCAGCATTTGGTAGTAATAACCACGCTTGCTCGGTCGCGTCGTAAGGTCAGCAAACGCACCGGCAGACAGTTGGTTCGTTCTCATTTTCCCACCGTAAATTGTCCCGGCGATCTTTTTCATATATTGCTTATCGTAATAGCGGCGCGGGTTGCTCATGTGCCAAAGTACAGGCAGCCGGCCCGGAATCATGATATTTCCCGGGCTTGTTGCAGCGAGGATGAGTCGTGCGCATCGTTGCGGATATTGCCTCGCGAATTGCTGCGCCAGCGCGCCTCCCCACGAGACGCCCATGACATTAGCGAATGGAACATCAAGGTCGTCGAGTACCCGCTTGCACACCTTGGCGTAGTTTCGCATTCGCCACGGTAACGTAGGTGCAGAGGATTTTCCGGCGCCGGGCGCGTCGAACATGATGATTTCTGTTTCAGGCAGCGCGTCGACAAACGGCAACAGCATTTCGAATCCCGCGCCGATGCCATTTAGAAGGAGCAACGGGATACGACCGTCAGTGCCCTCCCGAATGGCGACCCTGACAGTGACCTCATCGATTGAGATCCAGCGAACGTGGAGCTCTTCTTCAGTCGAATGGCGGAGTTTCAAAATTGTGCGCTACCACGGCCTAGGTCGCCGGGTCCAATACGTAACTTCCGGGCGCATCGCAGAGTGGCGAATGAATCTTGCTTCCGACTTTGGCGGGCGCCTTCTTCTGTGCTCCGGAACGTGCTCGAATCCATTCGCTCCAATGTGGCCACCAGGTTCCTTGCACTTCTGTAGCACTCTCGAGCCATTCTTCTGCGGTCATTGGCGTCTCGGAATTCTGATAGTAGCGCGACTTAGGATTCTTGGGCGAGGAGACCAGGCTTTGAATGTGGCCACTGGCAACCAGAAGAAACTCCTTATCGCCGCCCATCAGATGCGTGGTGCGGTAGCACGCGTGCCAGGGCGTCAGATGGTCTGTCAATCCGCCTATCAGGAATAGGTCCTTATCGACTGTGGTCAGGTCAATCTCCGTGCCGCAGACGCTCAAGTCACCCGGACGCGCCAACGCATCCTGACCGACAATGTCGAGAAAGTCGCTGTGCAACTGGGCGGGAAGGTTGGTGGGGTCGTTGTTCCAGTAAAGCACATCGAAGACCGGCGGCGTATTGCCCAACAGGTAGTTATTGACAACATAGTTCCAGATCAGGTCGTTCGGACGCATCCAGGCGAAAATCTTGGCGAGGTCCTTGCCCTTGAGAACGCCGTTTCTGCGTGAGCTGCTTCGTGATGCCTCGATGGCCTGTTCATTGACAAACAGTGTCAGGTCAGAATCGCCATCTTCCTGCTGGAGGACCGTTACGGGTAGCGTCATCGCATTGATGACGTCCTGCCCGAGTGCCTCATAATGACCCGCAAGAACAGTGGCTGTTATGCCGCCGGAACAGGGGGCCGTCACATTGATGGTTTTCGATCCACTGATTCCCTGAATCACCTCAATGGCTTCCTTGAGCGCCGAGATATAGTGATCGATGCCCCAATCGGCGTGTTCCGCATGTGGGTTACGCCAGCTTACAGTGAAAACCTGCAGTCCTTCGTCGACGCAGTATTGGAAAAAGCTCTTCTCTGGGCTGAGATCGTAAAAATAGAACTTGTTGACCTGCGGTGGGATGAACA
>Ga0224508_10004747_pt1 | contig 11023 bp, 8 predicted proteins | sample SF_Jan12_sed_USG_4_FD_170157 | JGI IMG/M metagenome (GOLD analysis project Ga0224508, IMG submission 170157) | Sediment microbial communities from San Francisco Bay, California, United States - SF_Jan12_sed_USGS_21 | ecosystem: Environmental > Aquatic > Marine > Sediment | place: USA: California... | reverse complement strand
AAGCCATATTGCGGAAATCGGCTTGTGCCCGGGTACTCGGCGCGGTGAGCGGCCGCTTTCTCATCGGTAAGCTGTCGTTGGTGAACTAGGTCCAATCCGGCAGCAGAGTGCCCAGACCAGCCACTCACCCCCACTGCATTTTGGGTTAGCCTGAGCGCTCACCACCAGCTGGAGAAGGTGAATGGACCTGAAGGTAGCTGCGACAATTTTCGTAGCCGTGTTTGTTGCAGAACTTGGCGATAAGACTCAGCTAGCTACGCTGCTATTTGCTTCGGATAAGGACTCAAGTGCAGTGACGGTATTCGTAAGTGCTTCATTAGCGCTCGTACTTTCAGTCGGTCTCGCCGTGGCGGCGGGAGGAGTAGTAACGCAATACGTTAGTGAAGAGGTACTGCGTTACGTAGCAGGTGTGGGATTCATCGCCATCGGACTGTGGACCTTGTTTTCCGCATGATGAGTTTGTAGCTGACCTTCACTTATTTTCACTGAGAGGTTCTATCCGCTGTCTTGCATCGGACAACAAATAGGCGGATCGTGTTCTGTTCCAGTAAACAGAAGCATTGTGACCATAGACACCTTGTGTTCGCCATCCACCTGTAGAATGTGGTGTCAAATTTCGCCATGTGACTCATAACGGACTCATGAACTCACCCGCTACATTCATAGCCACACTCACTGCCCTTTTCTTCTTCACCTCCTGTGCCTCCCAGGAGGTGCTTCCGCCCACACCCGAACCGATCTGGTCGCAGACTCTGGAGCGGCCGTTACAGTTCCATAGTCTGGTGGACTCTCACGTTCTCATCGCAGGCACGGGGAGGCACCTCTATGCTTTCGATCCCCAAACGGGTACTCAACGCTGGCGTGAACGCAACGTCAACCCGGCGCGGCAGGACATCTACCGGGTGAATGATTCCAGTATGTTGCTGGTTACGGATGCCGGCGGTGGTGCATTCGACGACGCCGACACGCACTTGCTGGCTATCAACGCCGACGACGGTCTGCTGATGTGGGAGTCACCCCGACTCGAAGGCAAGGTCATGCAGGGCGTACTCACCGAAGACGGTGGCACGGTATACGTGACCGCGGTGGGTGAGGCGCACGGCGATGATCGTGGCTTGCTTTCGACCCCCATCAGCGGCAAGGGATTCGGCTCAGGAGTATTCCGAGAACCGCACCTGCTGTCTTTGGATCTGAAATCCGGCGAGATAGTCTGGCGCGCCACCTTCGGTCGCAAAGTTCGAATGCAGCCCGCGCCGGGCGCGGTGACCGGCAGCGAACGGCCGTTCGATCTCGGTAACTACCATCGCCCGCAGATTTTTGATCGTCTGCTGTGCGTGACCTACCTCGGGATCAAGTGCATGAACCGATTCACGGGCGAGACTGTGTGGGAGAGGAAATTCCCTGTCGTGGAGGATGAGCTGGCGCTTTCCTATGCACAGTCGGTGGTAACAGGTGCTGTGCTCTACGCCACTGGTGACAACCACGTATACGCTCTGGACCTGCAGACTGGTGATCGGCTCTGGCGCTCCGCAAAAGCCAACGTGCTGCCGGAACTGCTGGTCGATTCGGAGATAGTCTTTAGTCAGCTCGGTGGCCGCTTCTTTCACCTCGGCAAGGAACGCTGGATCTGGAAGGGTGAGTTCGGCGTAATGGCCGTGCATCGCGACACCGGCAAGACCCGCTGGCGCTTCGACAAGGCCAAGGGAGCCATCACTAACCTGCATCTCGAGGGTGATCAACTCTGGTTCGCAGACGAGAACCGGCTTTACTCACTCGACAAGCGTACGGGCGAACGACTTGTCCGCAAGAAACACCAGATGAAGGAAGCACCGGCTTTCACGGTGATCAACAAACACGGTCAATTGGTACTGATCAGCGACGACGAGGTCACCGCTTTCGATAGAATTGGCCAGCAACTGTGGTCGATCCACCACCCGGCACCCGGTCCGGGAGCTTGGAAGCGGGCTTCGTCTCGGCTCTTTCAACTGTCGGGGAACCTATTGCGCATCACATCTATGGCGGTGTCCATGACCAGCGGTCTGATACCTTCGGTTCCAATCGGCGGGGTCAGCATCATCAGCGGCAAGAGCGTTGTGAAGGCTGCCACACGCCGCGCCGGCAATCAGCTCACCGAAACCGGCGAGCGGATGGCCGATGAGGAAGACTACGCGGCACTCGAGGACAGTTACCAGTATTTCCTCACTACCCACAAAGGCGACGAACGGATCTATCTCGCGACCGTGGATATCAACATAGGCCGCACCGTCGGACTCACTCCCCTACCGTCCGACTCATCAGAGATCGTCATCGACGACGATCGAGGCACTCTCTTGCAGGCGGAAGGCACGAGCCTGACCAGCCTGCCGATCCGTTAGTTCGGGCCGGAATTGCCCCCAAATTCTGGAGAGATGCCGCGTTTGCGCGAGGAACAAGAGCCTGCTCATGTCTGAAATTGGCCGCTAGCGGCGGTACATTGACCTCAACCTGACCGCCCGCTATGGAGCGGGAAGCAGACGGATTTCTGGTAAACCCCAGAGCGACGGGCACCTTTTCCTGAGTTAGCCTTACACCACCTACTGGGAGGGGATTGCCGTGGAAAGAATGAATCAATGGATGACTCTGATCGCCAACATCGGGGTGTTGGCAGGCATCGTATTCGTGGCGTTGGAGATCCAGGCCAACACCAATGCGGTTCGATCTGCGACCTACCAAGCTTTCAACGATAGCAGCTTCTCTTGGGCCGATTCCCAGATCGAAAACGCAGCGGAATTGGCGGAGATATACAAGCACAGCAGTCGTGAGGAACTGACGCCCGAGCAGCGATTGATAGTTGATGGCGTTACGTTCAAAGCCTTCACCATTATGGAATCCAACTATCTGCACCATCGAGCCGGCGCGATGGACGATGACCTGTTTGAAACCAAAATGCGCGGTTCTGTCGGCGCATTATTGAACATCAAGTTGTGGATGGAGGGTTGGAAACAGCGCGAACTCAGAACAACGCCCGAGTTTTGGAACTACATGGAAGCTAAAATCAAAGTGGCGCAATCCGTCGCTTCTAACCCTGCGAGCAGCTAGGGAGTTACAGCTGGCGGGCGAGCCGGTTACCCATTCAATGTACTCAATAGGGATTGATATGGGCTTCGCAGCCGCTTTGATAGTGGAACCGTGGCCCCGTGCGTGGCGTGTACCGGTATGACGCGGATGCCGATGTGGACGCCAACGACTTCCTTCGTAACCCGGCGCCTGGGGCCGAGCCGCTGCCGGAAGTGTCCACCTGCTCGCCCAGCTATGGCGCGACGTATGGCTCTTTTCTCCACACGATGATGGAAGACGAGTGCGGTAGCGTGATTGCGTGAGCGCATGAACGTTCAGATAGACCCCGCTTCGGCGGGGGTTTTCTTTGGGCGGCGGCGACTCAAAGCGCTAACCAGCCAATCCTCTGAAGACAACTACCCGCTCATGCGAAAACGCGCGATCGCGTAAGCGTGATCGGATGCTTTCTCAAAATCATGGCCAGGGGTAACTCCAACCAACTCATTTCCATGCAAAATCTCGTACTCGACACGCCTTTCTTTTGCCTGGCGCTTGGACACCACGCCATGCATAAGCACTTGTAGGGCACCTCGATGGTTGTAGTCATAGCGTTGCTCTGCGGGCAAGCAATTCACCATGTTGATCGAGTGGTCGCCACAGATCGTCCGAAGCGTATCGCTGAACTCAAAATCATTGAAGTCGCCAGTTACGTAGTAGGCAATACTCCCTGACATTTGAAGCAGTTCAGCAATGAAGCGTCCCTGTGCAATCCGTTGCTCATGCTGTGGATCGTAGCCTGGTCGTTCAGGAGCAAATATGCCGCGCTGATGGCGTTTCGACGAAAAGTGGACATTAACGACCCGCAACGGACGGAAACTTTCCGACCTCACACAAAACTCTGCCATGATTGGCTTGCGCGATGACCGAAAAGCGTCGTCATCGGTGCCAAGTCGAACCAGTGAATCAGCGACCAATTCAACCCGCGCCGGGTCATAGAGGAAGCCATTGCGTATATTTCCTCCCGGCTGCCCCCCGTCCATGCCCACCTCGGGTGGGACGTCCGCCCACGCATAGTCTGGCCCACCGGCGCGGCGAATAGACCCTGCCAAGGCAGCAAAAGTCGCGTTCGCAGCGACTGTGATTGACTGTTCTGCGCCATCCTCGTCTTGAATCTCCTGCAACGCCACTACGTCAGGACACCTGCCTCGAATGACTACCGCTCGTGCCAGCTGGTCAAATCGTCCTGTGCCCACGTCGTCATCCACGCCTCTGCCCGGATCTGCAACACGACGTTTGGACTCCACATGAGGGTCCAAATTGAAACCGTTAACGGTCATCACTCGTATATGGCCCTTTTTGGGACCAAGCGTCGTCGGTGGCTGAAGCCTTCGCCGAGGCCGCGACACGGTAACGCTACCTACAGCAATAATCTGATAGGCGCTGGCCCGGTAGTTGAGCGGTCCGACAACATCACTCTTGAGCGTTGCGCCCACATCCACACAAGGTGCTTGCGAATAATCGAGCACCCTAAAACTAGGCAGCCAGCGATTAGGTTGCGCCGCATCAATGAGGATTCCCCCGTCTGGAGAGCGCGCACCTGGCCACGCATCAGGCACCACGACATAGTCACCAAATGAATTGCTGGGCGCGACAAATCTCGCCCCGGCCTTAACACCGACCAACATGCCTCGAGTCCGTTCAATAGCTCAGCCGTTTGCCTGGTTTCTGCCCCAGCAATCTCGGTATCCAGCCAAAAAACTTCGGGTCGGTTAGTCACCCGGCGCAATACCTTGCCCTTTGCTAGCGCAATTTGCGTGCATGGCTTGTCGTAAATGGACGCGCAATAGTCGACGACATTGCCGACCACCTCCACTTCGTATCCGACGGTGAGCTTGAGTTTGGGGCTGTAGACGAATATTCCGACAGATGCATCCGCACGCTTGGTGCCGCTCTGCATGAAAAAACCCTTCCTGCTATGCCCCGTCACCACGCCATGGATGGTGACTCGTTCTCCCGCGTAGGGGGAGTTCAACCCCTCACCTTGGATTTCTTCAATGGACAAGCGCACAGGCACCGGGATCACTTACTCCCCTTTCTCAAGAAGTCCCACCTTACAAGAACCGCGGCGCCCACAACAATTGGCCCTGGGTTCGCTTGCGTGCAGTCTTGCTCTAACAACGCTCGCCTCGCGGGCACACTGGCTCGTTCTAAAGCAGCATGTCCGCAAGGTGTTTTCGGTGATGGGCCGCGTCCCCGAACTGGTACTGGCACCACATCGCGCGCCGCAGAAACAGTTGTGCATCGCACTCGTAGGTAAACCCGAACCCGCCGTGGAACTGAACAGCACGATCTCCGGCAAAGGCAAACGAGTCACCCGCCTCTGCCTTGGCCATGCGCAACGCAACCTCGGGTTCCAGTCCTTGCTCCAACAGAGAGGCGGCGTGATAAAGGTGCGAGCGCGAACGTTCCAGCCCGATCAGCACGTCCACCGTCGGGTGCTTGAGGGCCTGGTAGCCGCCGATCTGCCGGCCGAACTGAGTGCGGGTGTTCAAGTATTCGACAATCAGATCCAGGGCGCCGGCGATACCACCGCACGCTTCGGCGCTGAGCAGCAGCAATGCAGCGTTGCGCACCGATCCCAGCGCCGCCTTCGCGCGGCTACCGTCGATCAGATTTGCTGCAGGCACTTCGATGCCATCCAGGGCCAGCTGATAGCAGCGCCGGGTCTCATCAACGACAACCTGTCGAGTCAGCGCGCCATCGGGAACCAGGTCGGTCGGCACGACAACCATCACCGGCGCGTCGTTGAGATGTGCAGACACTACGAGCACGTCCGCCGCCTGGGCGTCGGCGACGAAGGTCTTGGTACCGGTGAGCGTGAGAGAACTGCCGGTAACCGCCGCCACACACTCACTGTTCTGCAGGTTCCAACTGCCACCGGGCTCCGACACCGCCACCGTGCCGATGCGGCCGCTGGCCAGCTTCGGCAACCATTCGGCACTCAGCGCGTCGGGCGCATGCAAAAGCGCCTGCACCGCCAGCTGGGTGGAGAGAAACGGCGCGGCAAAGAGCTGCCGGCCCATGGGTTCCGATATCGGTACGGCGGCGGCCAGACCGAGCCCGCTGCCACCGGACTCCTCGGGGATTGCGAGCCCGAGCCAGCCGAGCTTCGCCAGTTCCTGCCACAGTTCATTATCGAATCCCGCCGGGGTCTCGATCTGGCCGCGAACATAATCGATGGTCGCCTTATCGCGAAAGAAATCGGTGGCGGTATCGAGCAGCATCGACTGCTCGTCGCTGAATGCCATTGCCGTGCTGAGAGCGTTGTTCATTCAGATTACCTCAACTCTTTGGCAGGCCGAGCACGCGCTCGCCGACTATGTTGGCCTGCACCTGACTTGTACCCCCACCGATGGTCGCTGAGAAGGCGTTGAAGTAGGAGCGCTGCCACTTACCACCCTCTACGGCAGCACTGTCGCCCACCCACAGCGCGCCGCTTTCGCCCTGTAGGGATACCGCAAACTGACACAGGCGGCGCCGATGTTCGGTGCTGCGCAACTTCCCGGAAAATCCGATCGCGCCCGGCCGCTCCGAGCACAGAGCGGATACCGAGCTGCGCACGCCGCAAAGCCGGTCGCCCTGCTCTTCGGTGAGAAACCGCACGAGCTGATCTCTGACCAGCGGGTCCTCGATGGCCGGTCGGCCGTCACGCTGAACGCGCCGCGCAAGCTCGACGACGTCTTCCACCTGCACGGCAACCATGCTCAAGCCGCCTGCTTGCCCCCCGGTGACGCCGCGCTCGAATGTGAGCGTAGACATGGCAATCTGCCAGCCCTGACCCTCGGCCCCCATGAGACAGCTGGCGGGAATTCGCGCATCGTTGAAGAAGGTCTGAGTAAACCCATACTCGCCAGTCATTTTCCGAATGGGCCGGGGCTCGACCCCGGGAACGGTCATGGGTGCAAGGAAAAAGCTCAGGCCCGCATACTTGTTCTCAGCATCGGGGTCTGTGCGCGCAAGCAGAATGATGTATTTGGCGTAGGATCCCAGGCTGGTCCAGATCTTGCTGCCGCTGATAACGTATTCGTCCCCATCTTTGACCGCGCGGCACTGCGCGCTGCCGAGATCCGAGCCGTGGTCCGGCTCCGAAAATCCCTGGCACCAGATGTCTTCGGCGCTCAGAATGCCGCGAATGTAGCGCTGCTTCTCTTCCTCGGTGCCAATCTGCAGGATCAACGGTCCGGCCCAGTTCAGGCCGATGGTGTTGGTCATGAACGGGACCTGCTGGCGGGCCATTTCGGCCGTGGCGATGTCCTGGTAGGCCTGGGACATGCCGCCGCCGCCGTACTCCTTCGGCCAGGCCATGCCCAGGTAACCTGCCTCGTACACCTGCTGCTGCCAATCGCGCAGGTAGCGAAACTGAGAATCGGTGCCCACCTCCATGAAGGTTTCCGGCAGCAGAAAGTCCGGCTCTGCGGGACGGTTTTCTTTCAGCCAGGCAGACACTTCCAGCCCGAATTCGGTGAGCTCACTCATTGACAGACTCCGGTATTAGAGGCGGGCGACGCCAAACGTATTGGCCTTGGTCCCACGGTAGGGGCTTTCGAGCACCGTGTTCAAACAGAACGCCAGCACGTTGCGGGTGTCACAAGGATCAATGATGCCGTCGTCCATCATTCGCGAAGAACAGTGCATGGCTTCGCTGCTGAACTCCATGTCCTCGATGATGCGCGCGCTCTGGGCATCAAGGCCTGCGCGCTGCTCGGCGGTGAGTTCGGTGCCTTGTCCGCGCGCCCGGTCCTCGGCGACGATGGTCATCACCTTAGCCGCCTGGGCACCACCCATGACCGCCTGGCGGGCCGTGGGCCAGGAAAAAACAAACTCCGGACGTAGCGACTTCGAGCACATCGCGTAGTTGCCGGCGCCATATGAGTTGCCAACGATTATGGTGAGCTTTGGCGGGCGGAAATTGGCCACCGCCTGAATCATCTTCGAGCCGTGCTTCACCTGGCCGCCGACTTCGGCCTCCAGGCCCACCAGGAACCCAGTGGTGTTCTGCAGGAACACCATGGGTGTGTCGCTCTGATCGCACAGCTGCAGGAACTGGCTCGCCTTTTTCGCGCCCTCCGGGGTGATCGGTCCGTTGTTGGTGATGATGCCGACCCGCCAGCCATCGAGGTAAGCGTGGCCGCACAGCGTGTGATCATCGATGTCCGGCTCGAACTCGAGAAACTTTGATCCGTCCACCACCCGCGCGATCACCTCGCGCATATCGTAAGGAATACGCTTGTCTTCCGAGACAATGCCACGCAGTTCCTCGGCCGGGTACGCGGGCGCTTCGGGTTCCGCATCGCGCACCACGCGACGCCCGGCGTCCGGCGGTAGCTGATCCACCACGGCACGCGCCAGGCGAATGCCGTCAGCATCGTTCTCAGCCAGGTATTCACCGGTCTGGGAGACTGTGGCATGCATCTCCGCACCACCGAGGGTTTCGTGATCCGCCTCCTCACCCGTGGCCGCTTTCAGCAAGGGCGGCCCGGCCAGAAACAAATGCGTCTGACCGCGAACCAGAATGACGTAGTCCGACAGCGCGACCTGATAAGCACCCCCCGCCGTCGCGTTGCCGTGAGCTACTGTGATCTGTGGTATGCCCGCCGCCGACAGTTCCGCCTGCTGGCAATAGACGCGACCGCCGTCGAGAAAACCATGAACTCCCCACGGGTCGGGGTCGCCGCCACCAGAAAGGTTACCGCCGCCGCTTTCGCTCAACGAAATCACCGGTAACCGCAGGGCGAACGCGATCTCGTGCATGCGCAGATTCTTGCGGGTGGTCACGCTACTGATGGTCCCGCCACGAATGGCATAGTTCCACACCATCACTAATACCCGCCGACCCGATACGTAGCCGACCCCGACAACGATGTTGCCCCCGGCGGTCGAACCATCGGTGTCGCCATCCATGCCGTAACCGGCAATGGAGCACAGCTCCAGAAACGGCGCGCCCGGATCGAGCAGGTGCGCCAGCCGCTCCCTTGGTAGCAACTTGCCACGCTTGACGGCTCGTTCCCGGTATCGCTCTTCGCTTTTGCGAATGTTGTTTTCTACCTCACGAATGCGCGCAACATAGTCCTCCATGAACTGTACGTTCGTGGTGAATTCCGCGCCGCTTACGTCCAGTCTGGATCTGATCTGATTCAAGATGCCTCCTCGTCCAGTTCGACCTCAACGAGCAACTGGCCCTTTTTGACCTGCATGTCGACGTCCGTATGCACGGCAAGTACCACCCCGTCGCCATCCGCGAGGTGCCGGTGCTCCATCTTCATCGCTTCTACTACAACCAGCGTCTGACCCTTGCTGACGCGCTCTCCCGGAATCGCGGCCAGGCCGATCACCTGCCCTTCCGTGGCCGCTACAACCGACCCGCTGCCCGCATCTGCGCTCGCCGACAGCGGCCGGTAGCTGATGTCCGATGCAATCAGTTGCCGGGCACCGAGCTGCGCAAACACCTCGCCGTCGCGAAACGCGTAGGGCAGACGACTACGCACGCCACCGATCACTATATCGGCTACGCCATCGGCCGGGCCGTCAGGGAGCCGTAGTTCATCGATGAGGTGCGTTTCTCCTGAAACCTCAACCCGATAGCCTTCAGCCACCGGCTCCAGCGCCACCGCCAGCTCGACATCGCCCACCTTGATCGACCGTCGCTTGATCATGCCGGCCGTGTTCGACCAGTGCTGCCACTGAGCAGGTTGTGGATCGACCAGCCTCAGCAACAGGGCTGCAGCAATCGCAAACTCAGCCGGCCCCGGCGCACTTGCCTCGCTCATGGCATCAAGCAACGCATCATCTATGTAGTCGGTGGTGGCCGCACCCTCTGCAAACACCCGATCTGCGAGCAACTCACGAAGGAATGACTGATTGGTGGTCACGCCAAGCAGCGTGGTGTTGTCGAGTGCCTGGATCAGGCGTTTACGCGCTTCTTCCCGGGTCGCTCCGCCGGCAACGAGCTTGGCGACCATCGGATCGTAGAACGGGCTGATCTGATCGCTCGGGAGCAACCCGTGATCACAGCGAATCCCATCACCCTCAGCGGGTTGCCAGGCGTGAACATTGCCGGTCTGCGGCATGAAACCTGAAGCGGGATCCTCGGCGTACAGGCGCGCCTCGATGGCATGGCCTTGTATCGTAATCTCGGGCTGGGTTTGCGGCAGCGGCTCGCCGGCGGCGATCTTCAGCTGCCAGTCCACCAGGTCGACTCCGGTAACAAACTCCGTCACCGGATGCTCGACCTGCAGCCGGGTATTCATCTCAAGAAAACTGAAGGCTCCTTTATCGTCGACCAGGAACTCGACTGTGCCAACGCCGACATAGCTGCACGCTCGCGCGACATTCACGGCCGACTCGCCCATGGCACTGCGCAACCCTCCGCTGACAAACGGCGACGGTGCTTCTTCAATGACCTTCTGATGCCGGCGCTGCAGCGAGCAATCGCGCTCGCCCAGATAAACGACATTGCCAACGGTGTCTGCAGCGACCTGGATCTCGATGTGCCTGCCGGCACTGACGACCTTCTCCAGAATGAGTTCATCATTGCCGAATGCGTTTAACGCCTCCTTGCGCGCAGACTCGATGGCTGCGGCCAAATCAGCCAGGTCATCGACCCGGCGCATGCCACGACCGCCGCCACCGGCGGCAGCCTTGACCATCAGCGGGCAACCGATGGCCTCGGCCGCGCCAATCAGATCGGCATCGCTCTGCTGAGCGCCTTGGTAACCTGGGATACAAGGCACACCGGCATCCAGCATAGCAATCTTGGCTGCGCGTTTGTCGCCCATCAGCTCGATCGCTTCTGCAGACGGGCCAATGAACACGATACCGGCAGCAACACACGCCCTGGCAAAGTCGGCATTCTCGGACAGAAACCCGTAGCCGGGATGAATGGCCTCGGCCCCGGAACGACGAGCGGCCTCTATGAGCTTGTCTGGAT
>Ga0224508_10004746_pt1 | contig 11023 bp, 10 predicted proteins | sample SF_Jan12_sed_USG_4_FD_170157 | JGI IMG/M metagenome (GOLD analysis project Ga0224508, IMG submission 170157) | Sediment microbial communities from San Francisco Bay, California, United States - SF_Jan12_sed_USGS_21 | ecosystem: Environmental > Aquatic > Marine > Sediment | place: USA... | reverse complement strand
AAGACAGAGGCTGGAATAACAATTATCTGATCAGCTATATGGAAAGCCACGATGAGCAACGGCAAATGTATGAAGCCATCAACTTTGGAAACGCCATGGGTAGTTATGATGTAAAGAATACCGGTACTGCCTTGAATAGGTTGAAGTTAGCGGCAGCCTTCTTTTTTACGGTGCCCGGCCCAAAGATGATCTGGCAGTTCGGAGAGTTTGGCTACGATGTGGATATTAATTTTAATGGACGTACCGGCATTAAGCCCACAAAATGGGAATATCTTGATGATGGGGACCGACTGAAGGTAAAAAAAGTATATCGGGAACTGATTGAGTTGAGAGAATTGGATGTTTTTAAAGAAGGAAGCTTTAGCTGGGCCCCGGACGGAAACATGAAACGTATCAATATTTCGCACAGCAGCAACGACATCACCATAATTGGGAATTTCGGGGTTGCCAATGCTACTCTGGATCCCAATTTCCAAACCACCGGCACCTGGTACGACTATTTTACTGGGATCACTATAGAGGTGGAGAATCCTAATGCCGACTTCCTGCTAGGGCCGGGGCAATTTCATATCCTTTCCCGGGAACCCTTAGCAACCACTGAACCGGACCTGGTGCCATTCCGGCCCGATAGAGTGACGAACCTGCCTGATACCGGGTTGGGACCTGGATTCCAATATTACCCTAACCCTACTAAGGGGTTGTTAAAAGTGGTCTTCGCAAAAAACAGTTTACAAGAACGTACCGTGAGTTTGTTGGATGGGTTGGGCCATTTTATACAGATGGGGGAGGTTTCAAAGTTGGGTAGAGAGATCGATTTGAATGTGGCTGGTTTGGACAGTGGTTTTTATATTCTTCAGGTTGCCGAGGGTAAGGAACAGACCAGGTTCAAGATCCTGATTGATTAGTGATTCAAGATTGTTCTACCATCTTAAAGTATGCAGGTATGCGTTCACCGACTACTATCACTCATAAAATAAAAATTTGCTGATCTCAACTGCTGAGACCCTCATTTAGTAAATTAAAAATGGGTGGGTGGGGGGCTCCCCTGGAAAATTCCATTAAGCAGCTACCGTTCCCCATAAATCGTCCACTTTCAACCGTCCACCCTGCCTGCCGGCAGGCAGGCGTCCACCGTACACCGTACACCGTCAACCGTCTTCCAGGTTGCCAACAAGATCTTTGAGGGTGAACTCCGGCATGGAAGAATGACCATAACCAACACTTGATATGGAGAATACCGGTGCCAGGGGAATAATACTTTTAAGTGGAAATTTCATAGGGTTCGGGTTTTTCTACTTAATGGACCTGGAGCCGAAAGTATTACCGCCAGTTGGGGAATATTTATAGGAAGGTTTAATCTTCAGTAACCGGTGGCTTTTTTTTAATCTTCAACATCACCGATAAACCCAGTGATATCCCTGGTTCCTCATCGCCATAAATGTTTTTGTAACCAATCTGGGGTGCGATCTGGGTCCACTGATTAGGAGCGAAGTAGTAGCGAATCCCATACTCATAGCTGATATTATAGTCTTCCTCTTTTGTTTCCCGGTTCTTTTCAAATTCGAAGCCGTAAGGTGAGATGAATACTGCTAACTGGGATTTGGGAGCTAAGGGAAACCTAAATAAATACGTTTCAGGTAGAATGAAACTAACCATACCCAATGGAATCGCCAGACTGAGCCCGCTTTTCTCTTTGATGGCTTCTTTGATCAGGTAAACCCCGGCGGCTTGTCCACCTCCGGTGTAAAAATAGTATTGGTCCGACCCAGTGGGTACGTACAGTATGGAGTAAGCTACTCCTAAGTGCTTGCCGAACCAGCCTTCAAAATTTACACCTGGAGTAGTATTGTACATATTGCCGGAATGGGAATGATCGAACTGGGGACCTGCCCATGTAAGTGTTTTTTGAGCCTGTACCATCAAGGTCACAAGCATGACTACTGCTAATAGCAGACTCCGGGTATAGGTATATAGTGCCATCTAGAAGCTCCACAGAGCAAATATTAATTGAAAGTAGCGCTAATGGCCTAGAATGAAAATGAATTATTATCGTCTATTGAACCTATGTAATATGTGAGTATATAATGCGAACTGCGGTATTATCGAGGATGTGACAACTGATCTTAATTATTTGAGTCTAGCCAGCCCTGATCATTCAGGGTTGTCAGCAGTAAGGCCGCCACTTGTAACCCATCGTATAGTACATGCGCGTAAACCAGAGGCATGAGCCTTTTATGCTTGTAGTAGAAGTATCCCGCTACCCAACTCTTAATGAAAATGGTAACTATTCCGTAGCTTCCTTGATACCAATGGGCAAGCCCGAACATCAATGAAAATAGGACGATAACCGAGATGGTCCAAAGTGTGTTTTGTGACCATTTCCATAAACTGGTGAGAAAGAAGACCCTCAATAATTCCTCATATAGTGCAATGCCTATCCACAACACCGGACCAAACCATAGGATCAACAACCAGGGTTGGTCGCGCATTTCCAGGATAAGGCCCAACAACTCCCGGTTGGGGTTGAATTGCAGTACACCCGTCAAGGTGGCCCTTTCCAGGAAAAACAGAATGAAGTAGAGCAAGGTTAAAATTAGGCCCCATCCGATATCGTGGTCCCACTTTCCAGGGATAGGGTTGAAATCCTCTAGATCTTCTTTAAGGAAGTACTTTTTCAGAGCCACTAACAGCACCAGGCTGGAGCCGCCAAATAGTAGTGGAAAAACAATCAATTCTGTAGCGGCAAAACCAGTGGATTGATGTACCCGGGTCCAGATCATAATTCCAAACGGAATGACGACTACCACCAACAGGGCTATAGTAGTTTTAAGCTTATTCATATTTCAGTAGGCACTTATTTTTCGCCATCCTTGGCGACTTTTAAGGGAACTTGCTGTCGCTTAAGTGATTTGAACTCTTCTATTTCCTGCCAGGAAGCCGTATTGAGAATGTGCCCTCTTTCACACCAGGCTCTTCTGGCGACAGCTACTCCCAATTCCATAAATTCAAAATTATCCGGGGCGTGACTATCTGAGCTGATAACCATCTTTACTCCCTGTTTTTGTGCTTCGAAAGCCCAGTTTTCATTCAGATCCATACGCGTGGGTTGAGCGTTGATTTCCAAGGCTGTACCTGTTTGTGCAGCCGCCTCAATTACTTTAAGCATGTCAACAGGGTAGGAGGGTCTTTGTCCCAAAATACGGCCTGTGGGGTGTGCAATGACATTTACTGCCGCATGCTCACAGGCTTTGATCAGCCGCTGGGTGTTATCTTGGTTGAACCGGGAATGGATGGCTGCCACTACCCAGTCAAGTTCCTCCAAAATGTCGTCCTTTAAATCCAGAGATCCGTCGGCCAGAATATCCACTTCCGCACCTGCTTTTATGAAGTCTTCTCCCAGCTTCTCATTGACGGCACTGATGGCTTTGATCTGGGCCCGGAACTGCTCTTCGTCCAGTCCCCGTGCGATACGCGAACTTTTTGAATGATCGGTAAGCACTATATAGTTATAGTTATAGTGTTGTTTTACATAATGAGCCAGTTCGTCAATGGACTGACGACCGTCCGACCAGGTACTGTGCATTTGCATGTCCCCTCGGATATCTTCAAGTTTGACTAACTCCGGGAGTTTGCCCTGTTCTGCCAAATGAATTTCTCCGCGATCCATCCTGATCTCAGGCGGGATCCAGCTCATGTCCAGGATTTTATAGATCTCCTTTTCTGTACGTCCGGCCAACCGTTGACCGCTTTCCACTTCAAAAACACCATACTCGTTTATTTTCCAGCCCCTTTCTATGGCGACCTTGCGCAGGTGTATATTATGCTCTTTGTTGCCCGTAAAATAGAGCAGTCCGGCTCCCCATTCTTTGGCTTTAAACAACCTCAGATCCAGTTGTCGGTCCATTGGGCGAATCATAACACTGGCTTTCTTATTACCCATCACCAGGACCTTCTTCACCTGCTCCCAGTTCTGTAAATGCTTAAGTATTTTAGGACGGTCTTTGTCACGGGCCTGTATCAGAAGATCCAAATCGCCAATGGTCTCCTCCCTACGACGGATGCTGCCTCCCATGGCGATCTTCTGAACCTCCGGAAGTTTTTTGAAAAAGGAGATCACCCTCTGGCTCAACTTTATGGCATCCCAGAGCAATATTCGTTGCTCTAAAGCCTCTTTCTGTCGTAGCCCATTTATAATGTTCTGCACTTTTTTTGACTTGAAGCCCTTTAAGGACTCTACCCGACCATCCTTTAAGGCTTGCACAAATTCCTCACGAGTGTCGATGCCCAGTTCACGGTGTAAGGTCTTCAAAGTCTCAGGTCCCAGACCTTTAACTTTTAGAAGATCGATGAAATCATGAGGGACTTTTTTTCGCAGTTTTTCATAGGTTTTAATGCTGCCGGTTTCTAAATACTCTTGGATCTTAGCGGCTATGCTTGGACCTATACCGGAGATTTTAACCATTTTCTTTACTGGCAGATAATTTTCTACATCTTTAGTCAAATGCTCTACTACATAAGCCGCTTTACGATAAGCCATAACCCGGAACCGATTCTCCACACCCAGGAATTCATATATGGTGGCTATCTCCTCAAAAATATGGGCCAAATCCGAATTCCGGGACGACATCTAAACTTGGATTTCGAAGGTTATGAAGCGGTTTGCTGTGCCGTAGTTTTACGTTGTTGCATGATGCGCAAAATGATAGATCCTAAAGCCATGGCTACCAACAGTAAATAAGCGAGCCAACCAATAAAAGGGATCAAAGAGATCAGCTTTAAAACTGCGAATGCCGCCGCGGATACCAGTATCAAAAGCCAAGTGTTCCAAGTCTGATAATTATATCTGGTTTTTAATGATTTAGCAGTAATTACCGCAGTAATACTTAAACCGAATATCCAACTAAATAAGCCTAGTGCCAGGAACAGCAACCCAATTGGAATACCAATTATAGTTACCAGAAGCAGTATTCCCAGGAGGGGCAAGCCCAGCATGTAAACAGCACCATATGCTAAGGACTGAGCGGGTTCTTTTTGTAAGGTATCGGCAGCTTGAGCTAAAGGCTTGTCAAAAAGGAAATTCAGTATTATTAAAATCACCAGAATGCTCAGCCCATATAATATTAAAAAAGGTGCCCAGGACATGCCAAATGGTTTTCTGCCTTCATATTCTTTTAGCTCCGGATCAAAACGAGCGTTGGCCTCTCCAAAGTCCATTTCACCGTCTTCCTGCCAGTATCGTACGGAACTGTTGAATCGAGCATTTTCCCCCAAAGTAATTTCGGAAGCTGCCAGAGTGGCCGGACCTAAAATATTCCCATTGATCTCAATATCACCTCCTTTGATTTCAAAATCAGACTTAGCCTCCCCACCGAAATAAATGGATCCTCCGGCGGTTTTGAAGTCCCCATCGATGGTACCGTTGATGGTTATATCACCACCAAAGATTCTGAGATCTCCTAGGATGTTGGCACCTTCCTCAATAGTGATCTCACCTCCAAACACCAGTAGGTCTCCTACAATGGTTCCCGAAACAGTAATGCGCCCTCCAGCGGCACGGACATCGTCCCCGACATATCCTTCAAGGTATAATTCTCCACCCGACACCAGTATATCCTGCATCACACTATCCATTACCTTGATTTCTCCACCGGCGGCAATTAGATCACCAGCTATGGGTGCCTTTATCCATAGTTCACCGGTGCCCACGTATAAATCTCCCGTCACCGGCTTATCCACGGTGACACGTTCGCCACTTCGGTAATCCGATCCCTGGGCAAAAGGTATGGTGAATAACAGTAAGGTACAGGCAGTCAATAAGATAGGGTACATTTTCATGATTGTCAGGTTTGCACCTAACTTATCAGCGGTTTCTTTACCATGAAATGATTCAGGTTAGGTAAAATGATGATTTTACGCCATTTGCTCCTGTTTAAGGATGTTTTTGAACCGGGATGCGCTCAGATAGTGATCAGCCAGTAGCTTGCCGTCGTGGATCAATGAAAATGTACCATAACCACAAGGTACTTTTTGGGCATCCTGGGCGCTGCCAATTTTTTCTACTTGCAGATTTAAATCATGATCCTGGGCCACTTGAGCCAGCGCTTCTGCTGATTTGTGATGCCAGGGACATTGATCAGAATATAAGAGGTGCCAGCCTTTAAAGTGTTTGATCCTGTTTTCCCAATGGTAAAATCTAGGCCTGGTTTCATTCCTGACCGACCAGGCCAATAGCTCAAAACGGTCCTTTTCTTCCACTAGGTGAAAACCATTTTGGGTGAACAATTGACTGTCAGCCATCCAAGGTCCTTGACTGGTCATCACTGCCACTCCATCCTTTTGGTGACGACGGGCGTCGTCTAAACAATCTTGTAAGAGGGCTGCCCCATAACCTTGGTGCTTGTACTTATTAGGATAGACCATCATACAATGAATGAAATAGTAGTTAGGAGCAATTACCGGCCGCCAGGCGTACTCTGCGGGCACATACTCAATAAAGCCTGCAGTAACGTCTTGGTCGTCCTTGACCAGCTTGAGGATCAATCCTTCCTGGTATCTTTTGCGAAACCATTCCAACTTCTTCTCAAACCCGGGACTTTTCGCATTCTTAATACAAAAGATGCCTTCTTTCAGCACATTTTCGGGAGTTACTTTTACGATTTTCATTTTCAAAAGGTCATTTAATTGGGCCATAGATCTAAGGTGTTAACGGGCTTGCCTTGCAACTTTAGATAATAATACAGCTGTCCTTTATGCTGCTTCAAATGTTCGATCATTTGTAAGATACGCTGACCGAGAGGTGCTTGTTTGGGGTCCCAGGGAGCCGATACCAACTTCTTTGAGAGATCCTCCTCACTGCATTCGTTCAGCAGATCCAGGGTTCGGTCATGATCTTCCTGAAGTTTCTTTCGCACCTGGTCCACACTATCTGCTTGGAGAAAACTCTCGGCTGGGGGTAGTGGTCCTTCGGCATCAAACGCACTCCAATCGCCGGTTACAAATCCTTTTACATTGCTGCCGCAAGCTTCCGTGAGGTGGTTGATCAATTGCCCAACGGTAAGCCAGTTGCTGCCTGTATCGGGTTTCCAGTTCATCTTGTTCTCATCAACCAAGTCCAGCAAGTGTGAGGCTACCCTATAAGTATTATCAATTTCCGTTTTTAGTAGTTCTTTCCAATCCATCCCGTATAAAACATAAAATAGCTTATGATTACCATGATGGATGTCAAACCCCATAATGATATTGGTATACAATTATTCGAATTGGAGCTTATTACTTCATGTATTCTGAAATAATTAAGAAATAAAATGAATATATGAACATTTATTCATACATTTGTGCTGAAAATGCTCAGGCCTTAGAGTAGTGGCCTGAAGGAGCAAAAGTTCAAAGTCAAATCAAAAAACATTGAAACGATTCCTGCCTATTTTAGATTGGTTGCCCCGTTATTCGGGTATAGATTTCAAAGGAGATCTTAGTGCCGGCCTTACGGTAGGGGTAATGCTCATACCTCAGGGCATGGCCTATGCCATGCTGGCGGGTTTACCCCCGATCTATGGTCTGTATGCTTCTACCATTCCCTTAATGCTTTACGCCATTTTTGGCACTTCCAGGCAGCTGGCGGTGGGTCCGGTGGCCATGGTAGCTTTGCTGATCGTAACCGGTGTAGGGCACATGGCCGAACCCGGAAGTGAAACGTTTATTGGTTTGGCCATTTTATTGGCCCTGATGGTGGGGGTGATCCAACTCAGCCTGGGTGTATTTAGGTTGGGATTTCTGGTTAATTTCCTTTCGCATCCGGTAATTAGCGGGTTTACATCAGCAGCCGCTCTGATTATTGGGTTGAGTCAGCTCAAGCACTTATTAGGAATAGAAATTCCCCGTAGCAACTTTATTCATGAGATCCTGATTAGTGCCGTACAAAGCATCGATCAATTGCATTTACCTACCCTAGGTATTGGGGTTGGTGGCATTGTGGTGATACTTATTCTCAAACGACTCAATCGATCCATTCCCGGTCCTTTGGTAGCCGTGGTATTAGGAGTTTTATTAGTTTACGGCTTTGCCTTACAGGAGGTAGGAGTGAAAATAGTCCAGGAAGTTCCTCAGGGCTTTCCTAAATTTACCATACCCGCGGTGTCCTCCGATTCACTCACCAGTTTACTGCCCATTGCCATCACCATTGCACTAGTGGGTTTTATGGAATCCATCGCTGTGGCTAAGGCCATACAGGCCAAACACAAGAATTATCAACTGGATGCTAACCAGGAATTGATCGGTTTGGGAATGGCCAATATTGGCGGTGCCTTCTTTAAAGCGTTTCCCACTACCGGTGGGTTTTCCAGAACAGCGGTCAACGATCAGGCAGGCGCTAAAACCGGCATGGCATCCATAATCAGTGCGGTGCTAATAGTATTGACCTTACTTTTCTTGACTCCTTTATTCTATTACCTGCCTCAGGCCATTCTCGCTTCTATTATTATGGTGGCAGTATTCGGATTGATCGATTTTAAAGAGGCCAAACATCTGTGGAAAGCCGATCGCACGGATTTTTATATGTTGTTGACCACCTTTATTGCCACTTTGACCCTGGGTATTGAATTGGGCATTGGCATTGGCGTGATACTGTCACTGGCAATGGTTATTTACCGCAGCGCCTACCCGCATATTGCCTCTCTGGGCAAAGTGCCAGGCACCCAGTATTATCGCAATGTGGAGCGATTTCCCCAGGTAGAACAGCGGCCCGATATACTGGTAATGCGTTTTGACGCCCCCTTGTTTTTTGCCAATGCCGATTATTTCAAGCAGAAACTGCAACTAATGGCCCAGGAAAAAGAAGGGGAACTGCGTTTGATTATTCTCAATGCTGAAGCCATCAACAACCTGGATTCCAGTGCAGTGCATATGCTGCAAGATTGTATCCAGGAATTTCAACAAAATGGCATAGTTTTCTATATAACAGGAGCTATCGGGCCGGTAAGGGATGTGCTTTATAAAAGCGGATTAATTAATCAGATCGGAAAAGATAACCTGTTTATGCATGTGCACCATGCGGTGGCTCACTTCGATAATGTAGGGGATGAGCAACTGGAATTACTTAAACACCACGCCGTGCAAACTAACGTGGATCAGCCTGGTAACCTGTGGGATTAAGAATATTTAGGAAAATATGAACATATTTTCATATATTTACGTTAAATTAAAGTGATGAAAGCAAAAACTCTGGATGTTGAGAAGGTTGAAAAAGTAGCCTTTATTTTAAAGGCGCTCGGTAATCCATTAAGGATCAGTATAATAGATTTGCTAAGGATTCACCAGGAACTTTCTGTAAATCAATTGAGTGAAAAACTGGGAGCGGAACAGTCCTTGGTATCCCATAACTTGTCTAATATGAAATTGAAGGGAATACTGAGCAGCCGCAGGGAAGGTAAGAATATTTATTACCATCTTAAACTAAAAGAAGTGCTGAAGGTGTTGGAGTGTATGCAACACTGTGAGTTGTGAAAATTTTTTGTGTTATAACATGAATATATTCACATATGAATATATGTAATAGTGATCGGAATCATTGGCTTGATGATAAACATCATAGGGTAGAGGTAAGCCCTCACATAATTTACCATTGGAAAAAATAAAATATGTTATGGAAACTAATGAAGAAAAAGCAATGCCTCGTATAGGCGATCGTGCTCCCGATTTTGTGTCCAACTCTACCATTGGCGACCTTAGGTTGTCAGACTACAATCAAGGTAGTTGGGTGATATTCTTTTCACACCCTGCCGATTTTACTCCGGTTTGTACCACTGAGCTTAGTGAATTTGCCAGAGAAAAGGAATTCTTTAGCAGTCACCATACCAAGTTGCTTGGATTGAGTATTGACAGCGTGCATTCGCACTTGGCCTGGGTTAAGAACGTCAAAGACAATTTGGACGTCTACATGGACTTCCCAATTCTGGCGGATCTGGATATGAGCGTTGCCCAAAAGTACGGTATGATGCATCCCGGAGAAAGTGAGACCGCAGCGGTGCGGGCGGTGTTCTTTATTGATCCCCAAGGTATCATCCGGCTTATCATGTATTACCCCTTAAACGTAGGACGCAACATGGAAGAGATCAAGCGGGTGCTGGTAGCCCTGCAGACTGCCGATGATTGTAGCTGTGCCTTGCCTGTGAACTGGAGTAAAGGTGAGAAGGTCATTGTACCTCCTCCGAAGACCCTGAAAGAGATGGAGCAAAGGATCAACGATACCACCAGTGAAAAAGTGGACTTCTACCTAGTGAAGAAAACACTGGATATTACAGAATATCAAAAGAACTAATCTACAACAACCATGAAAATTGAACAATTTTATGATAAGGCCCTGGCCCATGGCTCCTATGCCATCCTAAGCGAAGGTCAGGTGGCTTTAGTGGATCCAGGTCGCGATCCGCAACCTTACCAGGAATATGCCGAAGCTCATAATGCCAGCATAACGGCAATTTTTGAAACCCATCCCCATGCCGACTTTGCCAGCAGTCATTTGGAGTTTTACCAAAAGCACGGGGCAACCATCTATATCAATTCCAAGGTGGGCGTTTCTTATCCACACCAGGTTATGGATGATGGTGATGAAGTGCAAATCGGTAAGATAACCATAAAGGCATTGTTTACTCCGGGTCATTCCCCTGATCACAATACCTATCTGTTGATAGACGAGCAGGGGAAATATCATTCGGTGTATACCGGTGACTCACTGTTTGTAGGGGATGTGGGGCGGCCCGATCTTCGTGAGGGTGCTGGCAACATCCAGATGGAACGCGAAAAGCTGGCCCGCATGATGTACAAAACCCTAAAAGAGGTGTTTGAGCCTCTGGACGATGATGTTCTGGTTTATCCCGCTCATGGGGCAGGATCACTCTGCGGAAAGCACATGAGCGAAGATACTTACAGTACCATCGGCAGGGAGAAAAAGGAAAATTGGGCCTTTCAGGTCGACGATGAGCAGGTATTTGTAAATACTTTACTGGAGGATCAACCGTTCATTCCT
>Ga0224508_10004745_pt1 | contig 11024 bp, 8 predicted proteins | sample SF_Jan12_sed_USG_4_FD_170157 | JGI IMG/M metagenome (GOLD analysis project Ga0224508, IMG submission 170157) | Sediment microbial communities from San Francisco Bay, California, United States - SF_Jan12_sed_USGS_21 | ecosystem: Environmental > Aquatic > Marine > Sediment | place: USA: California... | reverse complement strand
GCGACGACGTCCCACGTCGTCCAGCCCAGAAAGGGAGTGGTCTGCGCCCAATCGTCGTCGGACAGCTCGCGGAGGAAACCGTGGAGTTCGTCGGCTTCCGCCTGCAGGTCGACTGCGACCTCGAGCATCAGCTCACGAAACCTTGAATGCGCGCAGCTTCCTCGCGCACGGCCTCGGGCGACCCGAGCAGCTGTCGGTCGACCCCCACCCGCTTGAACCAGTAGTGGAGGTTCTGCTCGTCGGTGAAGCCGATGCCGCCGTGCACCTCGGTGGCCGTCCTCACGATGAACGGTCCGACCTCGGAGAGATGCGCCTTCGCGTGGCACGCCATCAGCGTCGCCTCGTCCGGCACCTCGTCGAACGCGTGGGCGGCGTACCAGACGAGCGAGCGCGCCGGCTCGAGCTCGGCCGCCATCTCGGCACACATGTGCTTCACCGCCTGGAAGGACGCGATGACCCGATCGAACTGCTTGCGTTCCATCGCGTACGCGACGGCCAGGTCGAGCGCACGTCCGCTCGCCCCGAGGATGTCGGCCGCGAGGATCACACGCCCGGCGTCGAGCATTCGCCGCGTCGCCGCCCGGGCCGTCGCCCCGTCCCCGAGCCAGTCGGCCACCTCCGTGCCGCTGAACTCGACCTCGGCGAACCCGCGCGTGCGATCGATCGTCGTGAGACCGCGGCCCGTGAGATTGGCCGCGCCGCCTTCCACGAGTGCGAGGCGCGAACCGTCCTTCCCGAGCGGAACGAGGAACGCATCCGCCCCGGGGCCGTCGACGACCATCAGCGCCGTGCCGTGCAGCCGGCCCTCTCGCTCCTCGACGCCCGCGCCGTCCCGCACCGCGACCAACTCGGTCGCCGCGACGCCGATTCGGCAGTCGCCCGTCGCAAGCCGTGGGAGCCAACGCGCCTGCTGCTCGGCCGAGCCCGCCTCCCGGATCGCGATCGGCGCGAGGATCGCACTGCCGAGGAACGGACCCGGGGACACGCCCCAGGCCAACGCTTCCGCCGCGACCGCGGCATCGAGCAACGAGAGCCCGCTCCCGCCGTATTCTTCGGGCACGAGCAGACCGGCGAGCCCGAGTTCGCTGAGTGCCTTCCAGGTGCCCCCGTCCGCACCCGGCTCCTTCGCGACGATCTCGCGCACGCGGGCGATCGGGGACTCTTCGTCGAGATAGCGCCGGACGGTGTCGGCGAGGAGCTGCTGTTCTTCGGAGAGTGCGAAATCCATCGGTCTACGCCTTTGCCGGCTTCGGCTCGCGCGGCATGCCGAGGCCGCGCTCGCTGATGATGTTCTTCTGGATCTGCGCGGTGCCGCCGCCGATGATGAGCCCGAGCGTGAACATGTACTGGCTCTGCCAGCGACCACCCTCTCGTTCGCGGGGAGACCCTTCATAGAGGGTTCCCAGCTCCCCCATCGCGTCGATCCCGAGACCGTTGAGCTGATGGCTCACCTCGCAGCCCGCGAGCTTGGTGACGAGCGCAGCCACGCCGGGGTGCTCCCCCTTGATGCGCGCCGTGAGCATCCGCATCGAGTGATACTTCATCGCCTCGACGCGCCCCTGGAGCCGAAGCAAGCGATCCCTCAGCACCGGCGAATCGATCGCGCGGGCGCCGTCGACCGTCTCTTCTTCCATCCGGCGCACGAGGCTCCGAACCGAGCCGTCGAGTACGGCACTCGACGCCAACATGTTGCGCTCGTGGAGGAGTGTCGTGTTGGCGATCTTCCAGCCCTCCCCGCGACTGCCGATCACGTTCGACTGGGGCACGCGCGCGTCGTTGAAGAAGACCTCGTTGAACTCCGCGTCTCCGGTCATCGTGTTGAGCGGTCGCACGTCGATGCCCGGCGTATCCATCGAGATCAGCATGTAGCTGAGCCCTGCGTGCTTCCCGGCATCGGGCTCCGTGCGGATGATCCCGAACATCATGTCCGAGAGGTGCGCGGTCGTCGTCCAGATCTTCTGGCCGGTGATGAGGAAGTCGCTGCCGTCCTCGACCGCGCGCGTCTGCACGCTCGCGAGGTCGCTCCCGGAGCCGGGCTCCGAGTAGCCCTGGCACCAGACGACTTCGCCGCGAATCGTCGGTCCGATCCAGGCCTGCTTCTGCTCCTCGGTGCCGTGCTCGAGGAGCGTCGGCACGAGCATCTCCGGGCCCTGGCCGCCGACGCCACGCGACACGCGCGCCTTGTTGAACTCCTCGTCGATGATCACCTTCTTCAGGATGTCCGGCTCGGCCCCGTAGCCGCCGTACTCCTTCGGAATCGTCCGTGCGGCGTAGCCGTGCTCGATCAGCAGGTTCTGCCACTCGACGAGCGCCGACCCGGCCCGACCCGAGGCCACGCCCAGCGCGCCCTTCGGCGCCTTGTCGCGGTTCTTCTCGAGGAAGTCGCGCACCTCCTGGCGGAACGATTCGTACTCGGGGCCGAAACTCAGATCCATGGATGCTCCTGCGGTTCGAATTCGGAAACGCGGCTAGAAGCCGAGCTGCTTGGCCATGTAGTGCATCATCGTTTCGTCGGAGCCGCCGCCGATGCTGATGAGCCGGGCATCGACGAACGCGCGACCCGCGCTGCTCTCGCGCATGTAGCCGTACCCGCCGTGCAGCTGGATGCACTCGTCGGCCACCTGGCGCGAGACACGGCCGCAGAACAGCTTGGCCATCGTGATGAGCGGCGTCGCGTCTGCCCCCGCGACGCGCTGCTGGACGCACGCACGGATGAGCTCGCGGGCCGCGGTGATCTGCGTCCAGAGCTCGACCATCTTGAACTGCGTGTTCTGCATCTTCGCGAGCGGCTTCCCGAAGAGATGCCGCTCCTCGCACCAGCGACGCGTCTCTTCCCACAGCTGTGCAGAGGAGGCGATCGTGCTGACGCAGGCCACGAGCCGCTCGTCCTGGAACTGCATCATCTGCTGCTGGAAGCCCCGACCGATCTCGCCGATCGTGTTCGCGACCGGCACTCGTACGTCTTCGAAGAAGAGCTGGCCCGTGTCCGAACCGAGGTTGCCGATCTTGTCGAGCAGGTCATAGCGATAGCCCGGAAGGTCGGTGGGCACGACGATCTGCGAATACCCGCCGTAGCCGGCGTCCGGGTCGGTCACGGCCAACAGGCAGAGCCAGTCGGCCGTCGCGGCGTTGGTGATGTAGATCTTCGAGCCGTTGATCACCCACTCGTCGCCGTCGCGGACGGCGCGCGTCTTGATCCCGGCCACGTCCGAGCCGGCGTCCGGCTCGGTCACGGCGATCGCCGCGACCATCTCGCCGGCGATCGCCGGTACGAGGTAGCGACGCTTCAGCTCGTCGGAGCCGAACTCCGCGAGCGACGGGGTGGCCATGTCGGTCTGGACGCTGATCCCCATCGTCACGCCCGCGTTGTCCGCGCGTCCGAGCTCCTCGAAGAGCACCGCCGAGTACGACCAGTCGAGACCCGCGCCGCCGTACTCCGGGTCGTAGCGGAGCCCGAGCATCCCGAGATCACCCATCGTCTTGTAGAGCGACTTGTCGAGGCGACCCGCCGCGTCGAACTCGCGCGCCCGCGGGCGCAGCTCGTCCTCGACGAACTTGCGCACCGTCTCGCGGAAGAGCTGATGTTCCGGGGTTCCGTAGACATCGGGAGCTGCACTCACTGCTCGTCTTCTCCTGCGCTCACCCAACCGGGCTTGCGCTTCTGCAGAAACGCCTTCATCCCCTCGGCGGCCTCCTCGCTGCGAAACAGCTCGCCCGACAGCTGTGAGGTCCACGCGAATGCGTCCTTCTGGGCCATGAGCGGCACTTCCCGCACGAGCCGCTTCGCGAAGCCGAGCGCGTTCGGGCCGCCCTTGCGGAGATCGGCGAGCACCTCTTCCACGGCCGCGTCGAGCTGATCGGCGGGGACCGCGCGGTTGATCAGCCCGAGTTCGGCGGCGCGTGACGCGGGGAACCGATGGCCGCGCAGGAATGCTTCCATCGCCTCTCCGGGGCGCATCTTCGGCAAGCAGACGACCGAGATGATCGCGGGCGCCACGCCGAGTCGGACCTCGGTGAACCCGAACTTGACGTCCTCGGCGGCGATCGAGATGTCGAGCGCCGCCGCGAGCCCGTTGCCGCCACCGACCACGTGCCCGGCGATCCGGCCGATCACCGGGGTCGGCGAGGCCTGCAACTCCTCGAGCAGCTCCTCGAACCCTCCCATGCCGCTCGCGGAGCGCGGCTTCGCACCGGATTGTTCCTTCAGGTTCGCCCCGGCGCAGAACGTCGATCCCTCGTTCGTGACGACGAGCGCGCGGACATCGTCCGACGCATTCGCGGTCGCGAGGGCATCTCGCAACCCCTGAACGAGCGCGGCGCCGAGCGCGTTGCGGTTCTCGACATCGACCAGCGTGGCGGTCATCACGCCGCGCTCGACTTCGACCCTCACCGGTTCCGTGCTCACGAGCCCTCCGCCCACTGGTCCAGACGCTCCATCGTGTCCGCGTACTCCTGTGCGAACTCTTCCATCACCGTTCGCACCGACTTCGTGTGATTCAGCGACCCGACGATCTGGCCGACGAAGTAGTTGGCGAGCTGCTCCGCGCCGACGTTCTTGTGCGCAGCGCGCTGGATCCTGGCCTGCGCCTCGCTCACCAGGCGATTCTGCAGCGGCATCGGCAGCGGATCGGGGTTGCTGGGATCCTCCCAGGCGTCGGTCCAGGCGCTCCGGAGCTGCCGCGCGGGCTTTCCGGTGAGCGAGCGGCTGCGAATCGTGTCGCTCGAGGACGCCTTCAGAAACTTCTGCTTCACGACCGGATGCGTCTCCGCTTCCTCGGTCGTCAGCCAGACCGAGCCCGTCCAGACTCCCTGCGCCCCGAGGGCGAGCGCCGCGGTCAGCTGCCGGCCGTTCCCGATCCCGCCGGCGGCGAGAACGGGAATGGGATCGACGGCATCCACCACCTCGGGCACCAACACCATGGTCGAGACCTGGCCCGTGTGTCCGCCGGCTTCGTACCCCTGCGCGATGACGAGATCGACACCGGCCTCGGCGTGTCGGCGCGCGTGCTCGACGGTGCCGGCCAATGCCGCGACCTTCACTCCCCGCGCCCGGCCCTGTTCGACCATCCATTCCGGCGGCGAACCGAGCGCGCTTGCGAACAACGCGATCGGGTGCTCGAGCGCCGTCTCGATCACTTCGCGCTGCTGCTCGAAGCCGACCCTGATCCCCCGGCCGGGCTTCACGTCCTCGGGGAGCGGCGGGACGTCGTACTGCGCCAGCAGATCGTCGAGGAACTTGCGGTGCTCCTCGGGGATCCGCTCGTCGAGCTGGGTCTCGTCGAATCCGCCCCGGTCGCTGCCGGCGAACTTCGTGGGAAGCAGCAGGTCGACGCCGAACGGCTTGCCGTCGACCTCGTTCGCGATCCACTCGAGCTCCATCTGGAGGTTCTTCGTCGAGTGGCCGACCACACCGAGGACCCCGAGGCCGCCGGCCTTCGACACCGCGGCCGCCACGTCACGACAGTGGGTGAACGCGAAGACGGGGAACTCGAGACCCATCTCTTCCGCGAGCTTCGATCGCATGGGGGGTGCTCCGATTCCGGGGGCGCCGGATGGGTAATTTGAATTGCGAAGAATTACCCCATATGCTACTTGGCTGCAAATCAAACTCGCGGAAAACCCCAGGAGATCCATGCAGCCCCTCCTCGCACCCCCTGTCCGGTCGACCCTCGACGCCCGGGCGCCCGAGTTCGGCCAGAACCGGACCGCGATGCTCGAGAAGCTGGCCGAGATCGACCAGCTCCTCGACGAGGCCGAAGCCGGCGGCGGCCCTGCGCATCACGCCCGTCTCGCCAAACGCGGCAAGCTCCCCGTTCGCGAGCGCGTCGCACTCGCGCTCGACCCGGACAGCCCGTTCCTCGAGCTCTCGCCGCTCGCCGCCTACGGCTCGAGTTACACCATCGGCGGCGGCTGCGTCATGGGCATCGGCGTCATCGCCGGCGTCGAGTGCGTGATCTTCGCGAACGACCCGACGGTGCTGGGCGGCGCCCTCACGCCGTACGTCAGCAAGAAGTGGATGCGCGCGCTCGAGATCGCGCGAGACAACCGCATCCCGTACGTCAGCTTCGTCGAGTCCTCGGGCGCCGATCTCCGCGTGAACACCGACCGCGACAGCAACGCGGGCAGCAGCGCTGCCTCGGCCCGGGTCGATCACTTCGCCGAGTCGGGGCGTTTCTTCTACGAGATGACGGAGCTCTCGAAGCTCGAGATCCCGACGGTGTGCGTGGTCTTCGGATCCTCGACCGCCGGCGGCGCGTATCAGCCCGGCATGTCGGACTACAACATCGTCATCAAGGAGCAGTCGAAGATCTTTCTGGCCGGCCCGCCCCTCGTGAAGATGGCCACCGGCGAGGAGTCGGACGACGAAACGCTCGGTGGCGCCAAGATGCACGCGGAAATCTCCGGCCTCGGCGAGTACCTCGCCGAGGACGAGCAGGATGCGCTGCGGCTCTGCCGGGAGGTCGTCTCCCACCTCAACTGGAAGAAGGTCGGGCCGCCGCCCACGCTCCGCGCCGATGCTCCGGTGTACGACCCGGAAGACCTGCTCGGCATCATGGACCCGGACCTGCGCCGGCCAGTCGACGTGCGCGACGTCATCGCGCGCATCGTCGACGGTTCACGTTTCGAGGAGTTCAAGCCGCGCTACGGCACGACCCTCGTGTGCGGCTGGTCGAGCCTACACGGCTACCCGATCGGGATCCTCGGCAACAACGGCGTGCTCAACCCCGAAGCCGCCGAGAAGGCCGCGCACTTCATTCAGCTGTGCAATCAGATCGACGTCCCGCTGCTCTTCTTGCAGAACCTGACGGGCTTCGTCGTCGGAAAGGACGTCGAGCAGGCAGGCATCATCAAGAAGGGCTCCCAGATGATCAACGCGGTCACCAACTCGATGGTGCCCCACTTGACGGTCATCATCGGCGCGTCCTACGGAGCCGGCACCTACGCGATGTCGGGCCGCGCGTTCAACAACCGCTTCACGTTCCTCTGGCCGACGGCCAAGATCGCCGTCATGGGGCCGAAACAGATCGCTGGCGTCATGTCGATCGTCCGAAGGGGCAGTGCCGCGCGCAAGGGCGAGCCGTTCGACGAGGAAGAAGACGCTCGGATCGTCGCATTGGTCGAACAGATCCAGGAGAAGGGCTCCCTGGCGCTTGCAGCCAGCGGCGCGATCAGCGACGACGGCATCATCGACCCGCGCGACACGAGGACGGTGCTCGGCATCTGTCTCTCGGTCGTGCGCAATCGCGCCGTCGAAGGCGCGGACGGCTACGGAGTGTTCCGACTGTGAGTGTCACGACGCTACTCGTCGCCAACCGGGGCGAGATCGCCCGCCGCGTGATCCGCAGCGCCCACGACATGGGCATCCGAACCGTGGCCGTCTACGTGGACGCCGACGCGGACTCTCCGTTCGTCGCGGACGCCGACGAGGCGGTGCGGCTGCCCGAGTCGTACCTCGACGCCAAGGCGGTGCTGGAAGCGGCGCGGACCGCGGGCGCCGACGCGATCCACCCGGGCTACGGCTTCCTGTCCGAGAACGCGGGCTTTGCCGCCGACGTCGCCGCGGCCGGGCTCGCCTGGGTCGGCCCCGCGCCCGAGGCCATCGAACAGATGGGCGACAAGATCGCCGCGAAGGCGCTCGCTGTGAAAGCCGGCGTGCCGACGCTGCCCGGGTCGAACGACCCGGCTGCGGCCGACGCGGTGGGCTTCCCGCTGCTCGTGAAGGCCGCTGCGGGCGGCGGCGGGAAAGGCATGCGAGTCGTCGAGTCGGCCGACGCGTTCGAAGAGGCTGTGGCCGCGGCGCAGCGCGAAGCCGCGAGCGGGTTCGGCGACGATCGCGTGTTCCTCGAGCGCTACGTCTCGCGCGCACGGCACATCGAGATCCAGATCCTCGGCGACGCGCACGGAAACGTCGTGCACCTCGGCGAACGCGAGTGCTCGATCCAGCGACGCCACCAGAAGATCCTCGAAGAATCTCCGTCCCCGCGAGTCGACGCCGCGCTCCGCGAGAAGATGGGAGACGCCGCACTCTCGCTCGCTCGTGCACTCGGCTACCAGTCGGCCGGAACCGTCGAGTTCCTGCTCGACGACGAGACGGGCGAATTCTTCTTCCTCGAGGTGAACACCCGGCTCCAGGTGGAGCACCCGGTCACGGAGGGCGTGACCGGCATCGACCTCGTCCGCGAACAGCTGCGCATCGCGCGTGGCGAACCTCTTGGATACGAGCAGTCGGACGTGACTTTCGACGGGTCTGCGATCGAAGCACGGCTCTATGCCGAAGATCCGGCCAACGAGTTTCTGCCCGCCACCGGCACGCTCGTCGCCTTCGAGCCCGCCATGTCGCCGCGCGTGCGTTGGGACTCCGGCGTCGTCTCTGGATCGGTGGTCGGCACCCGGTTCGACCCGATGCTCGCCAAAGTGATCGCCCATGCAGCCACGCGCGCCGAGGCTGCCGGCCGGCTCGCGTTGGCCCTCGAACGCTGTCACCTCGGTGGCGTGACGACGAACCGCGACTTCCTGGTCGCCACGCTGCGCACTCCCGAGTTCCTCGCCGGCGATACGACCACCGACTTCATCGATCGGGTCGAACCGGCCCGCTCGCTCGAACTCGGCGGCGAAGAACTCGAACGGCTCGCCCGCATCGCCGCCCTCTGGATCCAAGGGGAGAATCGGGCGAACGCGACGACACTCACCGAGGCGCCCAGCGGTTGGCGCAACGCCCGCCTCCCGGATCAGCGCATCGTCTTCCGCGCCGGCGACGGCGGCGAAGTTCCGATCCCGTATCGGTCCCTCCGCGACGGCCGCTTCCGATTCGGCGACGGGCGCCACGCCCGAATCCACGAGTGGAGCGAGGCGGGCATCGACGTCGAGATCGACGGACGCCGCAGCTGGGCCGACGTCACCCGCCACGCCGAGACGCTGATCGTGCACGGACCGCGCGGCGACGTGACGCTCGAGATCCTGCCGCGGTTCGAGATCCCGGGCAGCGAAGACGCCGCCGGAGGCTTCGTCGCACGGATGCCTGGCAAGGTGATCGATCTCCGCGTCGCCGTCGGCGACCGGGTCACCGCGGGCGACACCCTCGTCGTCCTCGAAGCGATGAAGATGGAGCACCCGATGCGCGCGCCCGAAGACGGCGTCGTCACCGAAGTGCGGGTCACGCTAGGTGACCAGATCGAGGGCGGCACGCTGCTGCTCGTCGTAGAGCCAGCGGATTCCGCTGGCGAGGGAGACTGAGATGGCCGACCCGATCCGGATCGCGAACTGTTCGGGGTTCTTCGGGGACCGCGTCTCCGCGGCGCGCGAAATGGTGGAGGGCGGACCCATCGACGTCCTCACCGGCGACTGGCTCGCCGAGCTGACGATGCTCATCCTCGCCCGCACGCGTCTGAAGCGGCCGAACGGCGGCTACGCGCGCACCTTCGTCACGCAGATGGAACAGGTGATGGGGACGTGCCTCGACAAGGGCATCAAGGTCGTCTCGAACGCCGGCGGCCTCGACCCGGAGGGCTGCGCAGAGGCCGTCGCCGAAGTGGCCGACAAGCTCGGCCTGAATCCCACGATCGCATTCGTCCGCGGTGACGACCTGATGCCGCGCATGGAGGAGCTGCTCGCCGGCGATCAGCTGCGCCACTTCGAGAGCGGGGAGCCGATCAAGGAGGCTGCGTTCCTGACGGCCAACGCTTACCTCGGCGTCTGGGGAATCGTCGATGCGCTCGAACGCGGCGCCGACATCGTCGTCACCGGGCGGACCACCGACGCGGCGATCGTCTGTGGTCCCGCGGCCTGGCACCACGGCTGGACCCGCACCGACTTCGACGCGCTTGCGGGCGGCGTCGCCGCCGGACACGTGATCGAGTGCGGCACGCAGGCCACCGGGGGCAACTACTCCTTCTTCGACGAGGTCTCCGGGCTCGAACGCACCGGATTCCCGTGGGCCGAGATCGCCTCGGACGGCTCCACGGTGATCGGCAAGCACGAGGGCACCGGCGGCGAGGTCTCCGTAGGCACGGTCACGTCGCAACTCCTCTACGAGATCGGCGGGCCGGAGTACTTCGGCCCGGACGTGACGACGCGCTTCGACACGATCCAGCTCGAGCAAGTCGGGAAGGACCGCGTGCGCATGCACGGCATTCAGGGCGAGCCGCCGCCCTCGACCCTCAAGGTCTGTCTCAACCGAAGCGGCGGCTTCCGCCAGGATCTGAACGTGTGCCTCACCGGGATCGACGTCGAAGCGAAGGCGAAGCTCGTCGAAGCCGCGTTCTGGAACGCGTGCCCCTACGGGCGCGAGGATTTCGCACAGGTGACGACGCGCCTCGTCCGCACCGACAAGGAGGACCCCGCGTCGAACGAGGAGGCGACGGCGTTCTGGAAGATCAGCCTGAAGGACCCCGACGAGAAGAAGGTCGGCCGCGCGGTCTCGAACGCGATGATCGAACTCGCGCTCTCGACGATCCCCGGCTTCTACAGCGTCGGCGGCAGCCCGGGTGGCGGGCGCCCGTTCGGCGTCTACGAGCCGGCCTGCATTCCCGCGGAGCTGGTGCCCCAGGAGGTCGTGGTTCGCGGCGGCGAGGCCCGCACGGTGTCCTCGGTGATTCCGTCGGCTCCGGCCGAGGTCACTCCCGCGCCGGCCCCGACTGCTGCAGCGCCGGCCGGGGCGACGACCCGTGCACCGCTCGGCCGGGTCTTCGGGGCGCGTTCGGGCGACAAGGGAGGCAACGCGAACCTCGGCATCTTCGCGCGCAGCGACGAAGCCTGGGCGTGGCTCGACGCCTTCCTGACGACCGAAAGGCTCCGCGAGCTGCTCCCGGAAGTGGCAGGGCTCGAGATCGACCGCCATCCGCTGCCTGCGATCCGCTCGCTCAACTTCCTCGTGCACGGACTGCTCGAGGAAGGCGTCGCGGCCTCCACGCGCCAGGACGGACAGGCCAAGAGCCTCGGCGAGTGGCTGCGCGCCCGCGTCGTCGACTTGCCGGAAACGCTGCTCTCTTGAGCGCAGCGGAGTCGGCACCGCGGGCGCGCCGCTT
>Ga0224508_10004744_pt1 | contig 11025 bp, 9 predicted proteins | sample SF_Jan12_sed_USG_4_FD_170157 | JGI IMG/M metagenome (GOLD analysis project Ga0224508, IMG submission 170157) | Sediment microbial communities from San Francisco Bay, California, United States - SF_Jan12_sed_USGS_21 | ecosystem: Environmental > Aquatic > Marine > Sediment | place: USA: California... | reverse complement strand
CCGGCTGCGTTTTGCCGGCAGCGAGAACGACCGCCAAATCGCCATCATTATCGCGATGCCGGGACTCGAACGCGGCGCTACAGGTATCGAGATCGCAAGCAAGGTCACACTGATCGAAGAAGGCAGCGGTCGCTTCTTCAGCACGACCGGTCTCGATAGCTGCTGGACCGATATTACGACGCTCGAGTCGATCGATGAAGCCGACAGCCGATTCACGATCGGCGGCACGCTGTATTGCGTGTTGCCGCTGGCCGAAGTGAACGGCAAGTCGAGCGTATCGATACCGGAACTCCAGTTTCAGGGTTTACTCGACTGGAACGCGTCGTGAATCGCTGGCGTACAGCGATCGCATTTATGGCCGCCACCCTTGCCGCGCCCACGAACGCCAATGACGACCTCGATGCCCTTTTTCAACGCGACGTGATGATCATCGAGGCGAGTGCCCACGCCTGCTATCGTTTCGATGTTTACCTTGCGATGAATGCTGCTCAGCGTGCCCGTGGCCTGATGTTCGTGCGCAGCCTTCCTCTGACGACGGGCATGCTATTCGTCTACGATGGCAGCGATTATCTGTCCATGTGGATGAAGAACACGTATATATCGCTCGATATCGTGTTCGCCCGCAGCGACGGGCGCATAGCCTCGATAGCGCGCAATACCGAGCCGCTCTCGCTGCGATCGATTGCATCGACCGAGCCCACCCGTTACGTCCTGGAACTCAACGCGGGCATCACGGAGAGGCTGGCCATCGACGAGAAGAGTCGCCTGCTGTGGGGGCCAACATTTGCGGCCGACTAGTCCGCGGCCAGAACCTGCTGCAGCCGAAATGTAGCGCCGCACAACGAGCCATGATGCTGGACAATGTCACTGTCATGGCTACAACCGAATCAGAGTACAGCGGCGATCGCCTCAGCCAGGTACCCGACGTTGCCGGGCGTGATACCGGCGACATTGATGCGACTCGAATCCACCATGTAGACGCCGAAGTCCTTCTTCAGCCTGCCAACCTGCTCGACAGAAATACCGAGGAAACAGAACATGCCGGTGGCGCGGACGAGATGCGAGAAATCATGGCCGGGCGCCTTTTCCTCGAGCGCGCCATATAACAGCTCGCGCATCTCGCGCAGCCGATTACGCATCGCATTGAGTTCGACGATCCATCGTTCACGTAATTCGGCATCGTGCAAAACAGAGCTCACGACGGCCGCGCCGTGATCGGGTGGCATCGAATACAGCGTGCGCACGTAGGAGCTGGCCTGGCTCGCCAACGTCTGACGTGTGCCGCTGTCCGCAACGAGAAACGACAGTGACCCTACGCGCTCGCGATACAGGCCGAAGTTCTTCGAACACGAAGTCGACACGATCATCTCGGGCACTCTGCCGGCCATGTGCCGTACCGCGAACGCGTCGGTGTCGAGGTCGTTCGCAAAGCCCTGATAGGCCATATCGATAAACGGCACCAGCTCGCGTTCGGCGACGACGTCGGTGATCTGACGCCACTGCTCTTCGCTCGGATCGAGGCCCGACGGGTTGTGGCAACAGGCGTGGAACAGTACGAGATCTCCTTTTGGCGCCGCGCTGAGTGACTCCAGCATGGCGTCGATGCGTATCTCGTGGGTCGCGCTGTCATAGTAGGGATAGGGCTCGAGCTGCAGGCCGGCGCCCCCGAGCAGCGGCACGTGGTTGTTCCAGGTCGGATCGCTGACCCAGACCGTGGCACTGTCCTGCGCGCGTAGTATGAGACCCGCAGCAACGCGCAGCGATCCGCTGCCGCCCGGCGTCTGCACTGTGAGTAGCCGATCGCCGACCTCCGCCTGGCCGAAGGTGAGTGACTGCATGGCGCTATTGAATGACGCGTTTCCGGCCGTGCCCAGATACGCTTTGCTATCCTGGGTATCGATAAGGCGCCGCTCCGCCTGCTTGACGACATCGAGTACCGGCGTTGCTCCTTCGGTCGTGCGGTAAACGCCGACACCGAGGTCGATTTTCTCGGCGCGTGGATCTTCCTGATGCTCGACGATCAGCCCGAGAATGGCGTCCGCCGGCATCGGTTGCAGCGATTCGAACAAGATGGTCTCCGTCTAAAACTGGTCGATCGGTGTCTTCAAATAGACGATGCCGTTGTCTTCGGCATTCGGCAGGTGTCCGGCTCGGATGTTGACCTGAATGGCCGGGACAATCAACGCCGGCAAATTGAGTTCGGCGTCGCGCTTGGTACGCATGGCCGTGAATTCTTCTTTGCTGACCCCTGCAGCGACGTGAATATTGCTCTCTTTCTGTTCCGCGACAGTGCATTCCCAACGCAGCTCGCGACCGCCCGGCATATAGTCATGGCACATGAAGAGTCGCGTATCGTCGGGAAGCGACAGGATTCGCCTTATCGAGTCATATAACAACCCGGCATCGCCGCCCGGAAAATCGCAGCGCGCCGTACCGAAGTCCGGCATGAACATGCTGTCGCCGACAAATACCGCCGAGCCGATACGATAACTGACGCTGTCATTCGTGTGGCCGGGCGTCGCGATAACCTCGCATTCGAGGCTGCCGATGTTGAAGGTATCGCCATCCGCAAACAGGTGATCGAACTGACGTCCATCGGCTGTAAACCCGGCATCCATGTTGTAGATGGGCGCAAAATGTGCCTGTACGTCGCGGATACCCTCACCGATTGCAATGCGTCCGCCAAGCTGTGCCTTGAGGTGCTGCGCGCCACTGAGATGATCCGCATGCGCGTGCGTCTCGAGAATCCACTCGAGCGTCAGCTCGTGCTCACGGATGTAGTCGGCGATGGCATCGGAGGGGTTCGTGTCCGTCCGGCCGGACGCTATCGAATAACCGAGCACGCAGTCGATCGCCGCAGCCTTGCCGCTCTCGGAATCGGCAACGACGTACGACAAGGTGCCGCTCGGTTCGTCGTAGAAGTGTTGGATCGTTGCTTCAGTCATTAATCAAAAACGCCGGCGATTAAGCCGGCGTCCTCTGTTACCTGTGCGTCACGCTCAACCTTTCGGTGCCCAGACCGAGCACCAGCCGTCGGCGTTTACGACTTTACCCGGGAAAATCTGGCATGGCCGCCATTCGTCACCATCGTTACCCTGTATCAGGGCGCAGTTGGCGCAGTTCTGCTCGGCCGCCGGGTTGGCGCGCGTCGACGGATCGACCGTGCTTGCATCGTGCACGTATTTCATGGCCATCGCCAACGGATCGTCTTCGGCGAGCTGCGGCAGGTCCTGGGCTCTGGCCTCACGACCGGGCTGCACGAGGCAACCGGCAGCGGCGACGGCTGACAACTGAATAAACTTGCGGCGTGCGATCTTGCTCAAGGGAATCTCCTTATTTTGCCCGTGATTCGGCCGGAACGTATCCGGCGACGGGTATTCTAAACGATAATGCAGGTCCAGCGACCGATTCTAGCCATTGTTCCTGAACGGCAGCATAACGAAACCGCAACACGATCAGCCACTTGAGAACGATTATCATTAACATACCCGCGCATTGGACGGCGGCCGCGATCGTCGTCGCAAGCACACTGCTGGTAGCGAGGGCCGGCGACACCGCCAGCCATGACTACAGTATTGCCGTCGATGCGGCACTCGACAGACTTGTCGTCCAGGCACGCTTTGCCGTGCCGGTGCGAAAAATTTCGGCACGGTCGCTAGACGCCGAGCAGTTTACATATGACGTGCGCGACTGCGATACCGGCAAGCGCCTTGGCACCCGCGGCCGACGTCTCGTGGTTACGGGCCCCGGCATCCGCTGTTTGAGCTACGTTTTCGAATTGCGCAATGCGGCCCGAACCGAGGACCTCAATCGTCGCCTCGTGGCTGACAATATCGTCGTCTCCCCGGCGCTTTGGCTGTGGCGACCCGGAATCGCAGACGGACCAGAAATACAGGTCAGGTTTACGCTGCCGGACACGGTAGCCGTGTCGGTGCCATGGCCGCGGCTGCCGAACGCCGATCATGCCTACCGGCTGGCCGCGTCGCCCAGGAGCGGTTCGGCGCTCGCCGTTTTTGGCGATTTCAGTTCGCGCATCGTCAGCGTTGCCGGTGCCGAAATCAATGTGACGCTGCTGCGAACCGCAAGCGAACTCGATCCAGACGAGATAAGCGAGTGGATCCGTGACACCGCCAACAACATAGCACTCGCCTACGGACGTTTTCCGAATCCTTACGCGCGCGTCGTCCTGATACCGGTTGGCGGCGGCTCCTGGGGCGGCAACTCGCCGGTGCCTTTCGGCCGTGTCGTTCGCGACGGCGGCGAAACGATTGAACTGCTGATTAACGAGCAGCGGCCGGTCGCAGATTACTACGGGGAATGGGAGCCCACGCACGAATTCTCGCACCTGATGCTGCCGTACCTGCGCCGCAGTCAGCGCTGGGTATCCGAGGGATATGCGACTTACTACCAGAACCTGTTGCTGGCGAGGGCGGGCCGATACAGCGAGACGGAGGCCTGGCAGAAACTATACTCCGGCCTCGAGCGCGGTCGCGAATCCGCCCCGGGCCTGTCCCCCAACGAGGCTGCTGCTGGCGACGAGCGCAGCACGCGGATGAAAATCTACTGGAGTGGTGTTGCGCTCGCGCTGATGGCTGATGTCGAGTTGCGGCGTCGCTCCGACGGTAGCGAGTCACTGGACACCGTGCTCGACAAACTGCAGACCTGCTGCCTGCCGTCAGAGCGTGCCTGGAGCGGACGGGAACTGTTCCGACAGCTGGACGCTATGCTGGAGGAACCCCTCTTCATGGATCTGTACCGAAAATACGCTGATACGGCCGGTTTCCCCGATGCGCGGCCACTGCTGCGACAGCTGGGCGTGATCGCCGAAGACGGCAGCGTACGCGTCTCGGACGCGGCTGAACTCGCTGCGATCCGCCGACAAATTACTGCGGCCCAGGCACTCACCGCCGCAGGAGCCGCAGACCGTTGAGCTATACTGACTGACCACGAAGGCAACGGTGATAGCGCTATGTCCGGCAGCAGCATTGCGGTCGATATCAGCAAGTTTCGGGACGGCATAAAGCGGTCGCAGGACGATAATGTCGCCGTCGAAGAGCCGCTCGAAATCCGTCTCGGCTATACGACAGCCGATGGACGAGCAGCGCGCAGCATCTCGATCACTATGCGCACGCCGGGAAACGATCGCGAACTCGCTGCCGGATTCTTGTTTACCGAGGCGATTGTCGCGCGCGCCGATGACATAGCGTCGGTTGAAGCTTGCGGGCCGCCCGCTCCGGATTCGGGTAACCACAATGTCATTCGGGTCGAGCTTGCTGCCGATGTCCCTGTCGACCTCGGTCGGCTGCAACGGCATTTTTACACGACGTCGAGCTGCGGCGTGTGCGGCAAGGCATCGCTCGATGCTTTGCGGGTCGGCGGCGCAAAGCCAATCGACGATGCAGGCGCGACTTTCAAACGAACCGTGCTGACGAGCGTCCCCGCTGCGCTGCGCACAGCGCAACACACCTTCGAGGAGACGGGCGGTTTGCACGCAGCCGCCGCATTCAATTCCACAGGCGACCTGCTCGTTACAATGGAGGACGTCGGTCGCCATAATGCCGTGGACAAAGTCATCGGTTCTCTTTTGTTAAACAATGACTTGCCAGCACCGGAACTCGGGCTTATCGTATCCGGCCGGGCCAGCTTCGAACTCATGCAAAAGACGCTGATGGCCGGGATGCCGTTGCTGGCTGCTGTCAGTGCGCCGTCCAGCCTTGCCGTGCAGCTGGCCCGCGAGTTCAACATGACGCTGGTCGGATTCCTGCGCGGCGAGACGTTCAACATTTATGCAGGCGAACAGCGAATATCCCAATGACAGTGCAGGATTACGACAAGCAGGTCGCAACCGAGATCATCGCAAGCGTTGGCTCACGCCCGGAGATGCTGGTGCAAATATTGGTCGCATTTATCGAGCGGTTCGGCTGGATTACCGAAGATGCCATCAGGCAACTTGCCGCTGAGCTGAACTTGTCGCGTGCCGAAGTGCATGGCGTTGTCAGTTATTACCATGACTTTCGCACCACGCCACCGGGACGGCATGTGATCAAGGTCTGCCAGGCCGAGTCCTGCCAGGCGATGGGCAGTCGTGAACTCTCGGCCCACGCGGAGCGATCACTGGGCGTCAAGATGCATAGCCATACCGAAGACATCACGCTCGAGCCGGTTTATTGCCTCGGCAACTGTGCCTGCTCTCCGGCCGTAATGGTTGACGGCAAAACCTATGGTCGCGTCAATGCGAAACGCTTTGACGAACTCGTCTCGACGATACAGGAGCAGGGCTGATGGCGCGGACAAAGATATTCGTACCGCGCGAGACAGCTGCCATTTCGGTCGGTGCCGATGACGTCGCGATCGCCATAGCACGCCACGCAAAAGCAACCGGCAACGGTATCCAGCTGGTGCGCAACGGCTCCTGGGGCGCGACCTGGCTCGAGCCGCTGGTGGAAGTCGAGGTCGATGGCAAGCGTATCGCCTACGGCAATGTCGAAGCAGCCGACATATCCGACCTGTTTGCGTCGGGTTTGCTCGAGGGCGGCGAGCATGACAAGCGGCTGGGCCCGATCGACGAGATTCCCTACCTGATTAGCCAGGATCGCTGGACGTTCTGGCGCTGCGGCCTGGTGGAACCACTATCGATTGACGACTTCTGCGCTCACCAGGGCTTCAATGCGCTGGAGCAGGCATTCGAGTCGGGGCCTGACGCCGTGATCGATGCCGTCAAGGAGTCCGGCCTGCGGGGTCGCGGTGGCGCCGGCTTTCCCGCCGGCATCAAGTGGCAAACCGTCGCTGACGCCCCGGGCGAGCAGAAATACGTCACGGTCAATGCGGACGAAGGCGACAGTGGTACATTTTCCGATCGCATACTGATGGAGGGTGATCCGCTCGGCCTGATCGAAGGCATGCTGCTCGCCGGGTTCGCCGTGGGTGCGAGCCGCGGCTATGTTTACCTGCGATCCGAGTACCCGTTAACGCGCTCGATTATGACGCGCGCGATCGAACTGGCCCGCGAAACCGGCTGGCTTGGCGACGATATCCAGGGCAGCGGCTTCGACTTCGATGTTGAATTGCATATCGGCGCCGGTTCATACGTGTGCGGCGAGGAAACTGCGATGCTCGAGAGCCTGGAAGGCAAAGCCGGCATCGTGCGTTACAAGCCACCCCTCCCCGCAATCGAGGGATTGTTCGGCAAACCAACTGTCGTCAATAACGTTGTAACGATCGCGTCGGTGCCCAATGTCATTAACCTTGGCGCTAACAGATATGCCTCGTACGGCGTCAATCGCTCCAAGGGCACCCTTGCTTTTCAGCTCGCCGGCAATATCAAACGCGGCGGCCTCGTCGAGAAGGCGTTTGGCGTCACGGTGCGTGAACTGATCAACGACTGGGGCGGCGGCACCGCGAGCGGCCGACCCGTCAAGGCCGCCCAGGTTGGGGGGCCGCTCGGCGCATACCTCACCGCCGAGCAACTCGACACGCCGCTTGATTACGAGGCGTTTACCGAGATCGACGCCATGATCGGCCATGGCGGCATCGTCGTTTTCGATGACACTGCGAATATGGCCCACCAGGCACGATTCGCGATGGAGTTCTGTGCCATCGAATCTTGCGGCAAGTGCACACCCTGCCGCATCGGCTCGACCCGTGGCGTTGAGGTCATAGACCGCATGATTGCTGACGAAAACCGTAACGACAATTACGATCTGCTGGTGGAACTGTGCAATACGATGGAAGGTGCGTCGTTATGTGCAATGGGCGGAATGACCCCCTATCCGGTGCGAAGTGTTCTAAAATACTTTGCTGAGGATTTTGCGTCCGCCCAGGGGGTTGACCAATGAACAAGTTCAAACAGGCCGATTTCGGCACGCCAGCCGTGGCGACCGCAGCTACGGTCAAGATCGAGATCGACGGCTTGCCGGCTACGGTTCAGGCAGGCACGACTGTCCTGCGTGCCGCCCGGGAATCGGGCGTCGACGTGCCGAGCCTTTGTGCCACCGACAGCGTTAAACCGTTCGGCTCCTGCCGCATGTGTCTCGTCGAGATCGAAGGCCGCAAGGGCTATCCCGCCTCCTGCACAACGCCGGTCGAGGCCGGCATGAAAATCCGCACACAAACCGACGCCCTCGCAACGTTGCGGCGCAACGTGATGGAGCTGTACATTTCCGATCACCCGCTCGATTGCCTGACCTGTTCTGCCAACGGCGACTGCGAATTGCAGGACGTGGCAGGTGCCGTCGGCCTGCGTGAGGTTCGCTATGGGTTTGATGGCGAAAATCATCTCGATGCCGAGATGGACGCAAGCAACCCGTACTTCACATTTGACCCGAGCAAATGCATCGTCTGTTCGCGCTGTGTGCGCGCGTGTGACGAAGTTCAGGGCACGTTCGCGCTGACGATTCAGGGACGCGGCTTCGAATCCAAGGTCTCGGCAAGCGTTGGCGAATCATTCCTCGATTCCGAATGCGTGTCCTGTGGCGCCTGTGTGCAGGCTTGCCCGACCGCGACGCTCATGGAAAAAAGCATCATTGATCATGGCCAACCAGAACACAGCGTAAAAACAACCTGCGCCTATTGCGGCGTAGGTTGCTCATTCGTCGCCGAAATGAAGGGCGACCAGGTCGTGCGTATGATGCCCGACAAAGATGGCATGGCGAATCACGGCCATAGTTGCGTTAAAGGTCGATTTGCCTGGGGCTACTCGACGCATCGTGATCGCGTCATGGACCCGTTGATTCGTGACAGTATCGATCAGCCCTGGCGCCAAGTGAGCTGGGATGAGGCGATCCAGTACACGGCCAAACGCTTCAAGGAAATCCAGAAAGAGTACGGGCGTAAGTCAATCGGCGGCATCACCTCATCGCGCTGCACCAACGAGGAAGTATTCGTAGTACAGAAGCTCGTGCGGGCGGCGATGGGCAACAACAACGTCGACACCTGCGCGCGTGTTTGTCATTCACCGACCGGCTACGGTCTCAAGCAAACGTTTGGCACGTCAGCCGGTACACAACCGTTCGACAGCGTGATGGACGCGGATGTCATCATCGTCATCGGCGCTAATCCGACCGAGGGCCACCCGGTCTTTGCATCGCAGATGAAACGCCGGCTGCGCGAGGGCGCGAAGCTGATTATCGTGGACCCGCGTCGCATCGGTCTGGTGAAGTCACCGCACATCAAGGCCGATTATCACCTGCCGCTGCTGCCCGGCACGAATGTGCCCATCGTTAATGCGCTTGCCCACGTTGTCGTTTCTGAAGAGCTTTTCGACGCAGAGTATGTGCGCGAGCGCTGCGACATCGATTCGTTCGACGCCTGGAAGGCCATGATTCTCAAGGCCGAAAATTCGCCCGAAGAGGTCGAGAAAGTATCGGGCGTCCCGGCAGACGACATCCGTGCCGCTGCAAGGCTTTATGGTCAGGCCGAGAACGGCGCCATTTACTATGGCCTCGGGGTTACCGAGCATAGCCAGGGATCGACCATGGTCATGGGCATGGCCAACCTGGCAATGGCAACCGGCAATATCGGTCGCTCCGGTGTCGGCGTCAATCCGCTGCGCGGGCAGAACAACGTACAAGGCTCCTGCGACATGGGTTCATTCCCGCACGAGCTCGCCGGATACCGTCCGGTCCAGGACGATGAAGTTCGCGGCAGCTTCGAAAAGCACTGGGGCGTAACGATCGACCCCGAGCCCGGATACCGCATCCCGAACATGTTCGACGCCGCCGTTGCCGGAGAATACAAAGGCATGTACATCCAGGGCGAGGACCTCGCCCAGTCCGATCCCAATACGCTGCACGTCGAGGCAGCGCTACGCAATATGGAATGCATCGTCGTGCAGGACCTGTTCCTCAATGAGACGGCTAAATTCGCGCATGTGTTCCTGCCCGGCACGTCCTTCCTCGAGAAGGACGGTACGTTTATTAACGCCGAACGCCGTATTAACCGCGTGCGCCCTGTCATGAAGCCGCGCCAAGGCAAGGACGAGTGGTTGATCACGCAAGAACTCGCTCAGGCGCTCGGTTACCCGATGCAGTACAACAACGCTGCCGAAATCATGGACGAGATCGCCGAACTGACGCCGACATTCAACAATGTGAGCTTCGCATTTCTCGATCGCGTTGGCAGCGTGCAATGGCCGTGTAACGACAAGGCGCCGATGGGTACGCCAATTATGCACATCGACAATTTCGTCCGCGGCAAGGGCCTGTTCGTGGAAACCGACTACGTGCCGACGGAAGAACGCACCAACCGCAAATTCCCATTGTTACTTACGACCGGTCGAATCCTGTCGCAATACAACGTCGGCGCACAGACTCGACGCACCGAAAACATGGTTTGGTACGACGCGGACCTGCTCGAGGTGCATCCCAGCGATGCAGAAATGCGCGGCATCAAGGAAGGTGACCTGGTGTCCTTAACAAGCCGCAAGGGTGAGATTGCACTACATGCGACAATTACCGACCGCGTGCAGCCGGGCGTCGTGTACACGACGTTCCACAACCCGGAAACCGGCGCCAATGTCGTAACGACCGAGTACAGCGACTGGGCAACGAATTGCCCCGAGTACAAGGTAACTGCGGTGCAGGTTGCCCCCGCATCGCATCGTTCGAACTGGCAACGCGAGTTCGAAGAAAACGCGAAGCGGCAGGGCAAGATTCTCGAAGTTACCTGACGCGACCCCTCACGTGTGGGAGCGGCTTCCGACCGCGACTCGTAGCCCCAAGCCCCGGGTCGCGATGCCGGGTAGTTGCGCGCAGCAAAGCGAGCCATGAGGGAAAGGAATATCCCGGTCGCGGCCCGCCCAACGGTGATCGATTCGCGGCTGGAAGCCGCTCCCACGACGTCGCCGGCATGGCCGCATCCCACCGGGTAGCGCAGCTATGGGTTCGGGTTGCTGCCGGCGTCGCCGAACAGCCAGCGCTCGATGGGCTTCTTGAGCAGCATCGGGAACAAGACGAATGCCAGGCCGAGGCCGATAGCGCCGTAGGGTGGCGCCAGTTCGATCACGTACACCGGCCATATCAGGGCCTT
>Ga0224508_10004742_pt1 | contig 11028 bp, 13 predicted proteins | sample SF_Jan12_sed_USG_4_FD_170157 | JGI IMG/M metagenome (GOLD analysis project Ga0224508, IMG submission 170157) | Sediment microbial communities from San Francisco Bay, California, United States - SF_Jan12_sed_USGS_21 | ecosystem: Environmental > Aquatic > Marine > Sediment | place: USA... | reverse complement strand
CTGGTACTGGCCGTTCTGAGACGGTCACCAGGGAGCTGAACGAACGACCGCTAATCGCGGGAGCAGTCGTCCGAGCAGCGCGCCTTTCTCAATAGGTCGTGAGCGTGAACTCAACGGGCAACGAGTTTGAAATAACATCGTAGACTGGAGAGAACAGCGCCATTTCTGTGAGCTCTTCCACACTTGCCTCGCTCTTGACTCGCATATTGACCGCCACCTGACTGAAGCCCTTGCGAACATCTTCGTCCAGGCCGAAGAGACCTCGGACATCCATATCACCGGCATATGAGGAATCGACAGCTTCGATCTCAATGCCGCGCACTGCCGCATGGTTAACTAGAGTTCCGGTCAGGCAGGTCGCCAGCGCGTGTAGCAGATACTCCATTGAGTTGGGTGCTCGATTCTGACCTGACGCGATCGGTGGCTCGTCGGCATCAAGCGTGAATGCCTCTTTGCGTGTAGTGTCTTCTTCGTTGCCCGCAAAAAAGCCTTTGATCTTACTACGGCTCAATTCACCACCAATCCACTGGTTGGTAGCCCGCCACTGAAACTTCGCGTATCCGGTGTCGGCTTCGATTGAACCGATGACGTTCATGAGTTGGCTTACGTCAACGCCATTGGTCAGATCCTGTACTTGTTGTGCTGTATTGTTGACTGTCATTTCATTTCTCCTCAAAAGTTGGTGTTGATGACGGATTACGACCGTCGGAGAGAATGTTAAGAAGTTCATCTACTTGTCGGATACTGTAGGAAGTGTAGTATTTAGCTACACATTCTGTAGTTAGGGAAGAGATCGGGAGGGACGACAATGGCAGGCTACGGACAGTTTTGCCCGGTAGCAAAGGCTACCGAGATCGTCGGCGAGAAGTGGACGCTACTCGTTTTACGTGAGCTTCTGTTAGGCACTACACGATTCAATGATTTCCAGCGTGCGATGTCACGCATGTCGCCGACCCTACTTGCCAAAAGGCTCAGACACCTTGAGGAAGTCGGCATCGTCATTCGCAAAAAAATCTCCGGCCAGCGGGGTTATGAGTACCGTATGACTGCAGCGGGTAAGGAGCTCGCTCCGTTAGTCGAAGTCTTGGCGGTCTGGGGGATGCGATGGGCGCGCAGCCAGCTAACGGATGACGAGCTCGATGTGGAGTTCCTGATGCAGGAACTGCAGCGGCGGCTACAGACCAGGCATCTGCCCGATGGCGAGACCGTAATCTGCTTGATATTCGATGAGCTCACGAAGCACAAGACCTGGTGGCTCCTCGTCAACGGCGATGTTGTTGACTTGTGTACCGAGGACCCCGGCAAAGACGTCGATCTCTACATTAATTCAAATGTTCGAACCATTGTCGAAATCTGGGAGGGCGACCTCGATATGCGTAAGGCGCTGCGCAACGGATCGGTCACGGCGCACGGATTGCGCCATCTTATTCGCACAATGCCGGACTGGTTCGGCGTTTGCCTGTACAAGGAAGTACAGAGGGGTGACCAGAAACTTATGCGGCAAATTGCTGACTAGAATCTGCAAGGTCAACGCCGAGAGTCGCCAGGTTAGCGGAGAATCTCCGAATCTTATCGCCACGCAGCGATGGCCAGAGAAGTGGCAGGCCCGACCATCAGCTGCAGACGCCAGCTAGGCAGCATCCAGTTCTCAAGGGCGTCGATTCGATACATTCCCGACGGCCTTCCAGGCTCCTTCCCGTTTCTCGTAGAGCTCGATCCACGCCCAGATTCCCTCTACAGGAATTTGCTGTCCTTCCCCGGAAGAGCTTGTCCCCTTGATCTCAACCTCCGCAATTACCCAGCCCAGCGTTCCGTCTTCTGAAACCATGACAACTGGTGGACGGAGATCACGGTACACATCAAAGGTTGTCGAGCTGAGATAGCGCTCGCGCCGGGTACGCCGTTCTTCCCGACTCGAGAATGAAATCGCGCCCCGGTTTGCCGAGACGACGGTATCCGCCTCCTGGGCCATCCAGGCATCAACGTCACCGCGCCGGTGAGCTTCAAGAACGCTCGCGTGCAATGCCGCAAGCGCGGCCACCTCAACTTCCCGGTCTACAACTGTCGCGCAGCCACTCGTGGTCACCACCGCGAGTTGAACCAGCATCAGCAGCGTGTATCCGCGTATCCTCATCGTCATGGACTCCCGGCAGCCTGGCATCCTAGTTTACAGGCGCCAGGTCACTCGTGCGCCTCCGGCGACGTAACGGATACATGACGGAAGATGAGCCGCAAGCCCATCAGCGGACAGTGTGCCGGCCCGATAGTCGGCATCGTGCGACGAGACGCATCCACTTACCATCTCCGCGCTGGTCATTGACTTGAGGATTGTTGCCGAGACCTGTATCACGTCCGGAACCAGGCGCGTTGACTACAATCGACCAGGCGTGAGCAGTTACCTTTTCGTAGTAACCGCAAGGGGTCCGGCGTGCACTATGTGATTTTGATCCTGGCTTGGATTACGCCTGCCGTTATCGCCGGAGCGTTGGGCTGGTCCGGAATATGGGGCGCGGGAAGTGCGGCTGTCGAGTACCTCATCCCTATCCCGGTTGCCGGCGGTGTTTTCCACGTGCCGAGCTTCGTGGTTGCCGCGGCGATCATTTTCGCCAACCGCAACTCGACCGGACCCTGGAACCGATATCTGCAGGTCCTCGCGTTTGGCGTACTGGCCGCGACACTCTCCCTGATGCTCGAATTCGATCGGCTCAATGCCTGGCTGTTTACTGATTACCAACCATCCGGCTCACCGCTCCGGCTTGACGGCAATCCCTTCCTCCTGTTTGTCGCAACCGACGCTTTCTGGGTTGGAGTGTACGCATTGATGAGGGGCTTTTCGTCTCCTGCGCGCGCCTGGTTCCTGCTGCCCGTGGTGCCCCTGGCGGTCGTGGGGCTCAGCGCGCTTGACTATAAAACGAGCGGACCGGTTTTCGAAGTCGGTGGGTCAATGTACACGAGCTCTCGCGGCCAGGAAATCATCACCGTGTACACATCATCGAGCTACGATGAAGCGGCTTTCAAGAACTGGGTAGAGCAGGACCGTTACTTCGCTCTTCCCTGGTCCAACGTCAATTCTGAGCACGTCGCTGTTTTCTTCACAAACAGCATGGATGCGATCAAGTGGGGTCGGGTTGATCAGGTTCAAAGCGAAAACACTGTAGCAACGATCTGCCTGTATGAAGAGGACCGCTCTAGCGTTTCACATCGCGGCTACTATGATTGCTTTGCGGATCGCAAAACGGTCGAACAGAAACTTGCGGCGCTGGTCGCCAGCGAGTCGACAGGACTCGGCAGAGACATAGATTCCTGGTATGCGCAGGCCCTGCTGTGCGACGGCGTAGAGATACCGGAGGATGCTGCGACGGATATTACCCGCATCGGCGTGTGCCAGGGCATGGTTCGCGTCCATTCACGTGATGTGAATCGTTTCATCGAGCGATACGGAGAGAACTCTGACCAGGTGCGTTTTGTCAGAGCTGAGGCCGCGGCCAGGGGATTGACCGAGGAGTGAAATACTCCTTACGGCGAGTGCCCGCGCCGAACTGCCCGGCACGCACCGATCGCCAAATGGCGCGCCAGAGTCTTTTGCTCGGCTAACTACCCGGCGTCGGGGGTCAGCCTTATATCGGCTGAAACGTTGCCGCCGTCCAGCAAAGTCCGCCAGGATTGCTCGCGCGGGTAGTCCAGAGCGGTGTCGTACACCGCGTCTCCACTCGGATCAAACAGCATGACTCGAAGCGAATCCGCGTACCCGGGCGGCGAAGACCTGTACCTGCCCGGAGCGCCATAGTCGGTGAAGCGGACCAGCACTGACCAGCCGTCCATACCATCCAGTCGGCCACCGGCTTCGATTCGCACGAAAGTGAATGCGGTTGCGTCCTCCCGCTCGCGAGCTTCGATAAACACCGAGTCGAATTCCGTCGTGCTAAAACGGCTCTGGTCAAGCCCGTAGCTGTCATCCAGGTTGTGAAAGTGGAATTGCAGATGCCCCGCGCCGATTCCATCGGCACTAACGTACAGGTCGACGGCAAAGCTGATCCTTTTAGCGGCCGCTCCACGGCCGTCCTTGATAAAGCCGCCGCCGGTGAACAGCGCGCCCGAATCAGCAAGTGCCGGGCCGGCGGTCAGACAGAGTATTGCGGCGAGCGTAGAAATCAAGATCCATTTGATATGACGAAACGTGAGGGCGCTCATGGTCTTCCTCCTGTTCGAATTTGTGACCAAACTGTCGAAAAACATCTCAGCCAGCGAAACAAAATAGAGCGAGTCAGTTTGCCTGTCGATTCGGAGTTTCCGCAGTCTGGCTGCGGGCTGTGCCATTAACAGGTTCCAATTCGTGCGGCCATGAGCCCCTCTATTTATGGCCGAGTGCCGCCGTCCAAAAACCCACCATCTTTCCGTAAGTAAATGACCGCCAGCCTCCGGCTCCAACCGCTCGCGTGACTGTATACTCATCGGTTGGTACTGACCTGAGCGGGCAGTCAGGAAGGATGACACCCGACGTCGTTTAGTGATGCAAAGCATTCGGACAAAGCAGTGGGGATTTGCATGGGTGGCCTTGACCGTTGCCCTGGGCCTCCACGTTGCGGACGAAGCGATTACTGACTTTCTACCGGCGTACAACTCGATAGTTGGGACGATTCGTGAGTCCTATCCCTGGATTCCGCTCCCATCCTTCACATTCTCGGCCTGGCTAACGGGCCTGGTTGTTGGCGTGCTTATCCTGCTGCTATTGTCGTCGATGGTTTTTGCTGGCCACCGGGTTTTTCGGCCCATCTCTTATTTCCTGGGCGTGCTGATGATGCTGAACTCCCTGGCCCATATTGGCATTTCAATATACCTCGGTGAATTGGCTCCGGGAGCGCTGTCCTCTCCGGTTCTTTTCCTGGCTGCTTTGATGTTGATCGTGACGACTCGGCGCGTCGGCAGTTCGGCTGGCTCTGAATAAGCACATGCAATCCGCGACGCAAAGTTTCGTTGAAAAGGTGACAGCCTGGACTATGATCGCCCTGGCTGTCGGTTTCGGCGGAGCATCAATGGCGGCCTTTGCTGGCTTCCTGTATGCAGGCCCGTTTGGGATCATCGAGCTCGACCTGAGTCTACCGGGCGACATGGTAACGAACGCGGGGCTTTCACTCCTTTTCTTTATCCAGCACAGCGGCATGGTGCGGCAATCGTTCAAGCGCTGGCTCGAACGTTTCGTTTCACAGCGCTATGTTGGTGCAAGCTACTCGATCGCTTCAGGAGTCGTCCTGTTGGCCGTTGTCCTGGTCTGGCAGGAATCGGAGCAAGTCATCGCCAATGCAACTGGCGCGTTGTGGTGGATCGCGCGCACCCTGTTCTTCCTTGCGATCGGCGGAGTCATCTGGGGGGCATTGGCTTTGAAGGGATTCGATTCTCTCGGTTTGAAACCGATCCGGCGTCAGATCCGGACTGCAGAGCCGAGGCCATCTGTTTTAACCGTGCGGGGCCCGTATCGATGGGTTCGTCATCCCTTGTACTTCTTCGTTCTGCTGATGATCTGGTCGTATCCAGTGCTCACCGTGGATCGCGCGTTGTTTAACGTGCTGTGGACGTTGTGGATATTCGCGGGCAGTGTGTTTGAAGAGCGCGACCTGGTTGCTGAATTCGGCGATCGTTATCGTGAGTACCAGCGCAACGTCCCCATGCTGATTCCAAGTCGTATTGTGGGTTGGCGCGATCCGGACGGATCGAAACCGTAACCCGAGCGCTTCTTCGGTTATCTAGTGCCCTGGACCAACGGTCTCTGCGAGAATCGCCGAGGCTGCTAGTCGCGCCCAGACCAGGCCGTGCCTCAATGCGACAACCTCACCTTCCTGGATCGGTTCCCACGGCTCATCGGTTAACGGCACGCTTGCGACCAACGCCAGCTCTTGTGCCGTCGGCGCCATCATGATGCCCGACTCGCTTAGATCAACAGCCTGGTCGTCGCTGTCGCGAGCCAGCAGGTGCAAGCCTGGCGGCCGGGTATCACCATCATCCTGCTTGCGACGGTGTGCATGCACGAAAAGCGTATCGCCGTCGGAATAAAGGAAATTAAAGGAGCCGACGGGCCGTATTCTGGCGGCGAAACCGGCGATGACCTCCAGCCGAGACTCGACCGACGGCAACTTCCCGGAGGATCGACCCCAGAGCTCTTCGATTTGCTCGAGCAAACAGCAAAAAGCGAATTCGGAGTCGGTATCGCCAACCGGGGTGAATCGATCTGAGCCAAGGACGAGTCTTTCATTAACGCCGGGAAGATCGCCGTTGTGGGCGAATACGTGCGCCCGCCCCGCAAGTTCGCGCTGGAACGGCTGGGTATTGCGCAGGGCCGGCTCACCCTGCGTCGCGAGGCGAATATGCGAAATGACGAGACTGCTCGGCGGCCCGTTCTTTTCCATGAACCGGACGAGACCGCTTTCGGCCGCCGGGCTTGACTCGCGAAGGAGGAACACGTCGTGCTCCTCGAAGTAGGCCACGCCCCAGCCATCCTTGTGTGGTCCGTCGTGACCGCCGCGCCGGGCAAGCGTTTCCAACGAGAACCCGACAGAGGTCGGGTAGCGGCTCGACATCGCAAATAACTCGCACACGTCGTCAATAACTCACTGGTGATGGAATAGTGAAAATTATACGTCGGTCGGCACGACTCCGAATACCAACATCGTACGCAACACTGCAGAAAATTGCTTTGGCACAGCCGACTGTTAGACACTGACACTCCGAAATCAATAACAGGGAGTCGAGATGCCCATTGAAATTCAGATACTGGGATACGCAGCGCTGCTGCAATTCGTCCAGTTTGTCCTGATGGCCGTTCCCGTCAACCTGCAACTCGGCCCAAAATATACGCTGAGTCACCGTGACGACCAGCAACAGGCGACCGGTGTTCCCGCTCGTTTGAAACGGGCGCTCGACAATCACTTCGAGGGGCTGATCCTGTTTACGATCGCTGTTGTTGTTGTGGTACTCGGCGATGCCAGCTCGGCGCAGACAGAAACCTACGCCTGGACGTATCTTGCAGCACGTGTTCTGTACGTGCCGGCTTATGCGTCAGGTATCTTCATGGTTCGTTCGCTGATCTGGTTCGTCGGGTTTGTTGCGACGCTGCTTATGCTGATCGAGGCCCTGTTCTAGCCAAAAGAGGTCGGCCGAAAAGGGGCTGGACCCCGGGATTGTGTCTTGCCAGGTGGCACGGCGCCACTCTTTACGTATATCTGTGTATGTCCCGCAGCACCGAAGCCGTGTAAACAAACGGAATCGACTGGCGTCGCGGCCACAGCTGCAAGCATCAGGTGCGCCGGTCAACTGCGGGGATCTGCGAATGTCTCTTGATTCAGGGCGGCCGCGCGCGCGGTCAGCCACACTCGCGCTGGTGGTTTTCAGCGTTTTGCTTTGTCCGAAAGCTTCTCCTGCCGAGGAAATGGCAGCACCCGGATTTGCGCTGCGCAATCACAACCCGTTCCTGCAGATCTTCGGGTTACCGTCGCTGCAGTCAGCCACCCTGACGCCGCCGGGTGAAGCGCATTTCGAAATCAGCCTGGATCTCGCCAATAACGCCGATTTTGGGGACACGGACACCGAAAATCTCTTCATCGATGGTGAGAGCTATTTCATAAACATGTCGCTACGGCGCCGCATGAGGGACTGGCTCGAGCTGGGCGTGGATGTGCCAATCGTCGCGCACAACGGCGGGTTCATGGACAGCGCGATCAAGAGTTGGCACGACACGTTCGGCATGTCGAACACCAAGCGGCGCGGTCCCGATGATGAACTGCTCTTTCTTTATCAGCAGCAGGACGCAACGCTTTACGAACTGAACTCCTCGGCATCCGGCATCGGTGACATCCAGTTGACGGCAGCCATGCCGATCAGGCAGGTCGCGGAACATGGCTACGCGCTAACCGTTCGGACCAGCCTGAAGCTGCCTACCGGAGACGAACAGGAGCTGCGGGGCAGCGGTGCCGCGGACCTCGCGACGGGACTGTACGTCGCGAATACGGCATCATTGTTCAACCGGCCCCTCGGCCTCTCGGCGTTTGCCGGAGTGATACTGCTGGGCGATGGCGAGGTGCTCGGCGATATCCAGGAGAGCGCGGTACCGTTCGGCGGTATCGCAGGAAGCTGGCAGGTGGCGGAGCGCTTTTCGATAACGACACAGCTGCAGGCGCAGGGCGCGTACTTTGACAGCGACATCGATGAAATCGGCGGCGGGACCGTTCAGCTCGGCGTGGGTTTCGGCTATCGTCCTCGCGGGAGCAATCGATGCTTGACGTTCGCCGTTGTCGAAGACGTGCAGGCCGATGCAACCACCGATTTCGCACTGCACTTCTCGTTCGGTAACCGCTGCGCTCGCTAGGTCGCGACCGAGAAGCGTTGGTCTTTTTCACAGACGTCTGGTAATGGAGCCGCGGGTCGGTCTAGCATAGACGTCCCGCCACCGACTATTTTTCCTTGATGACTGATCTCCCTAACGTATTGCGACTGCGCAAGAAGCATGGCCGGGGCGAGCCGCGGCCGGCCACAGCGGCCGACGGCGCTCGACTGATCGCGGACCAGTCCCTGTCGGGCGCAATCATTGCCGGCCTCGTTGCGATCGTCGTCTTCTGCCTTCTCTGGGTAACGCTGACGGCGCTGCTCGATCGCGTATTGCCGTGGCTAACCATTTTGCTCGGGGCAATGGTCGGGCTTGCGGTGCAGCGCGCCGGACGCGGAGTCGGCTGGCGGCACCCGCTCGCGGCGGCTGTACTGACTATCGTGGGCGCATTGATCGCGAATGTCGTGCTGGCCGCCGCGACCACCGCCGAAATCTTCAATACCGGGACGTTGCATATCATTCGTGCGGTGACGAGCATGACCTGGCCGGTTTTCTTTGACGAGGTAATGACCGCTGCGGATGTGTTCTACGCTGTCTTTGCAGCTGCTTTAGCCGCGTTTTTTGCCAACCGGCGGCTCACGCGGTCGCAGTACTTCGCCCTGCGCCTGTGGCGTTCAGAATCAGACGGGCATCACTAAAGCGCTGTCCGGCTTCACCCGGGTGCCTTTGAAAGCACTCAGCTGGCGTTTCACCAGCTGCTCGATTTCCTTCACCGCGCCGGCGATGCCAAGATAGAATGCCGGCTCGCGCCGCAGCAACGACCAGTTACCCGTCTCGAGGATATGCATGAGGTGGGTCATGTTGGCGCCAATGGCGTCGATGTACGGATTGCTGCCGTCGTACAGCACCTCGACATAGCGATAGGCGCGACTGAATTTCTTGTTAAGCCGCTCCCGCATTACCTGCTGATAAAAAGCGGGCGTCTTCGACAGCAGGTCCGTACCTGACTTGTAGCGCACGACGTATTCGCCCGGGCTCGCATTCTCAACGGCGACGCCGCCGACAACGAACTCGTTGTACAGCCGGTCGCGGCACTTCTCGAGGTAACAGCGATCGGCCATCTGCGCGATCATGTCGGCCGTGCCGATGAGGTGCCCGCAGATAATGTCACGCGGATCGTCCAGCTCGATTTCATCGATGTCCAGCTCATAGCCGGTGAAATGCACGATCATACTGCTGACCCCGGAGTCGCGTGCGAGCCCGAGCTCGGGCAGGTAGCGGCGCAGAAAGTCGGCGCTACGCGAAACGTGATAAAGGGTAAATTCCGCGCCGTTGGAAAAATCCGCATCTCGTTCTTTGTGCCGAATGTAACCGGAGTCATGAAACAGGGATGTAATGACCGCCATTTGGGCGCGTGCCGCGCCGAGGCGGTCAGGCGGCTCCACGCTGGTCTCGTGTCCGGCAACCAGGCGCGCCAGGGCCAGCGTCATGTCCAGCGTATGCTGCATGTCGTGATAGGTTGTGTCGCAGCCCTTGTATTCGGGGTAACGACCGGTGAACAAACGTTCGAAATCGTAAAAGGCCAGCCACAGCTTGTCGAAAGGCATGCCGGGAAACGTCTCCGCAAACAACGCCTGCACAGCATCACGCACCGCGGCAGGGTTACTGACCTGGACGGTATTGGTGACGTCGTAATCGTTGCGGCGATCCTGAGACATTATTATTCTTATTATTTTCTTCCTATGATACAGCGCGGAAACGGCACAGAATGAAGAAAAAACCACAATATGTCATATCGACCCAGGTGTCGTTGCCACTCAGAGATCAAATTCGGCGACGACCGGCGCGTGGTCGGACGGCCGTTCCCAGGCGCGGGGCTCTTTGTCGACATAGCTGGCTTTGCAGCGTTCGGTCATGGCCTGACTCGTCAGTATGAGGTCGATACGCAGGCCGGCGTTGCGGCGAAATCCTGCGGCGCGGTAGTCCCACCAGCTGAAGGTTTTCTCGGGGTGCTCGAACTTCCGAAATACATCGTCCAGACCCAGATCGAGTAACTCGCGCAGCGCTTGCCGTTCCAGCGGGCTGCAAAGAATCGCATCGCCCCACTTCTCCGCGTCATAAACATCCTCGTCGGCAGGCGCGATATTGAAGTCGCCCAGTACGACGAGATTCTCGTGTTGTTTGAGCTCCGCTTCGAGAAACCGTTTCAACGATGCCAGCCACTCGAGCTTATAGGCGTATTTTTCGGAGCCCACTTCCGAGCCATTCGGCACATACAGGTCGATGATGCGTACGCCACCTGCCGTGCACGCGAGCACGCGTCGCTGGGGATCGTCGAAATCGGGAAAATCCGTAACCGCATCGGTGCACGGCATTTTGGCAACGACCGCAACGCCGTTGTACGTTTTCTGGCCGCTGGCGATCGACTGGTAGCCAATGGCCAGCAGATCATCGGCAGGGAATTTTTCGGTGACCTGTTTTATTTCCTGGAGCACAAGAACGTCCGGATCATGGGCCTGCAGCCACTCGACGACGTGCGGCAGCCGAACATTCATCGAGTTAACGTTCCAGGTTGCGATCTTCATGATGGTTTAATGCCGTTCTGCCTGAGCAGCGCATCGACGTTTGGCTTACGGCCGCGGAAGGCGACATACGCCTGCATAATGTCACGACTGCCGCCGATCTCGAGTATTTCCTGGCGAAAACGCTCGGCG
>Ga0224508_10004741_pt1 | contig 11029 bp, 9 predicted proteins | sample SF_Jan12_sed_USG_4_FD_170157 | JGI IMG/M metagenome (GOLD analysis project Ga0224508, IMG submission 170157) | Sediment microbial communities from San Francisco Bay, California, United States - SF_Jan12_sed_USGS_21 | ecosystem: Environmental > Aquatic > Marine > Sediment | place: USA: California... | reverse complement strand
CTCATGGAAGGTTGCAACCTGTTTGAATCCAAGCCCTTCGTGAAGACGGACTGAGCCGGGATTGGGCAGAGCGATGCCACCGTAGGCCCGATGCACGCCTGCCTCCTGTTCAAGCTGCTCGACAAGTGCCCCATACAGTTCGACGCCGATGCCCTTGCCCATGTGCTCCGCGCGCAGGTAGATGGTTGTTTCGACGGAGGTATCGTAAGCGGCGCGTGATTTAAACCGGGTGCTGCAGGCATACCCCTCGATCTTGCCATCCAGGTCGGCCACGAGCAGCCGGTACGGCCCGGTGTCGGCAAACTGCGTGAACCACTGCGTGCGCGCGCCGACCGCGAACGGCTCGACGTCGAACGTGACGTGCGTTGTCGTCACGTAATGGTTGTATATCTCGACCAGCGAGTGGAGATCTCCCGCTTCGCCCGGCCTGATTTGTCGCTCTGCTTCAGGCATCAATACGGTTTCCCGACCCGTTCCTGCTCGACGTTCTTGCTCTTTACCAGGCGCTTTACTGACATCTCAACAATTGCGTAGCTCTCGCGTCAGACCGATAAGCCGCTGCTTGTAGGCCTCGGCCTGGTCTGTCGAGTACTCACGACCTATCTCGGCATCTATGGCATCAATCGCATCCCGGTAGCGCTTTTTGCAGACCGCCGTTTCCTGTTCAGATCTCTGTGGTGCTTCGCTGGCAGCAAAGCCTGGCAAAGCGTCGTCCGCCGGCTCAGGCTCCCCGGCATCCGCCAGCTCTTCATCGTCGGCGTTCTCGTCACGGCCGGCCTTGGCCGGTGCGCACGGCAGCTGGGAGTACACAACTCCGCCATCAGCGTCAGCACACTTGTGAATCTCCGTTTCCGCGGGCGCACCAGGCGTGGCGCCGATGCCCACTATGCTGACGATGATCAGAACTGTTCGTTGTACCGGCATGCTATTCGATCCGACCGCTTGCCGAGTGCTAACGACGCGCCAGAAAAGTCATTCGTTTGCCCCGGTAGTATCTGAACTCCAGGTTCTTCTGCCTGGGTTTTATGATATCGACATGTGGGAAACCCAGGACATTGAGTAGTTCAACAACCGCTTTGGTATTTGGCTTGAACTGACAGCGTTTCTCGGTACGCCAAAGCGCTGTGGTCGACTTGTCATCGGAGTCCACTACCCTGGGCACGTTCATTTTCCACATAGCATGACGACTAAATGGCGTCTTGATCATATTTGCATCGACCAACATGATCTCCCGCGTTACAGATGCAAGCTTTTTCATTGCATAAACAGGGTTCTCCAGGTGATAGAGAATGCCAAAACAGAATGCTATATCGAACATGCCGATATCTTCTTCGTTGCAGTCTTCCATCGCCATTTTCCTGAATTCAACCTGGTCCAACTCCAATGCGCGCTTGATGAAATTTGACTGCTCCAGGTATCGATCCGCAATGTCTATGCCGAGAACATACTCAGCACCGAGGTTTGCAGCCTCGACCGAAAAACCGCCGGCATTGCTCGCGATGTCAATTACACGTTTACCCTGTAAAGAACCGCCGCAGACCTTCAGCAGATCCGGAAACGCATGCCTGATCAAGCTGTCCAGGCGGGTCTGCTCCCTGTGGCGCAGAGAGTGTTGCGGGTCATAGGTGCTGAGCCCGTATGGTAGATCTACCTTGTGGTGAAATGGTGCGAGTCTCTTGAGTTCAGCCTCGATTTCTTGCTTCGTCATGCTTTTTCTCGTTGATCTCATCTGACGCCCGGGATTCAAATACCAGGGATTTCAAGCCGGGTTGGGCTGCTAACTATACATCGTAACGTCTGCTTTTGACCCCCGCTGCTTTTCGCAACGGCCGTGCCGATCCGGTGAACAAAGAGCTATTCGACAGTAACCGACTTCGCGAGGTTTCGCGGTTGATCCACGTCTGTGCCCCTGAGAACCGCGACGTGGTATGCCAGCAATTGCAACGGCACGGTGTAGACAATCGGCGCGATAAGTCGATCTGCGTGCGGCATAGAAATGACTTTCATACCCTCTTCGCTCTCGATGCCGGTCGCGTCATCTGCAAACACGTACAGCTGACCACCACGTGCCCGCACCACCTGCATGTTGGATTTGAGCTTGTCGAGCAACTCGTTGTTGGGAGCAACAACGACAACGGGCATTTCATCGTCGATCAGTGCGAGCGGACCGTGCTTCAATTCGCCCGCGGCATAGGCCTCTGCATGGATATAGGAGATCTCCTTGAGCTTCAGCGCTCCTTCCATAGCGATCGGCCACATGGGTCCGCGGCCCAGGAATAGCGTGTGTTGTTTGGCGGCGAAATCCCTGGCCAGGTCCTTGAGCTGGTCGTTCATTTTCAGTGCCAGGTCAGACGCCGCCGCGGCATGCGTGAGGTTGGCAACGAATTCTTTCTCCCGCTCCTCGGACAGCCCGCGGTGCTTTGCCATCATCAGCGTAACGATAAGAATTGACAGCAGCTGCGTTGTGAACGCCTTCGTGCTTGCAACCCCGATTTCGGGCCCGGCCTGCGTCATCATCACGAGGTCCGACTCGCGGACCATCGAGCTGTGTGGGCTGTTGCAGATCGTCAGCGAGCCGAGGTAGCCGAGCTCTTTGGCGAGGCGCAGCGCCTCCAGGGTATCCGCGGTCTCGCCCGACTGTGACAGCGTGACGAACAAGGTATTGGCCGGCACCACCACGTGTCGATAGCGGTACTCGCTCGCGATCTCGACCTGGGTCGGCACGCCCGCAATGGCTTCTATCCAGTACTTGCCGACACAGCCCGCATGGTAGCTGGTCCCGCAGGCGACAATATGGATGTGTTCAACCTTGTTGAGCATCTCGGCCGCGCGTGGCCCGAGCGATTCCGGCAGCACCCGCTGGTTCGATACACGCCCGTAGAGCGTGTCCGCAAGCGCGCTCGGCTGATCGTGTATTTCTTTCAGCATGAAGTGATCGTAGGGTGCTTTCTCGGCAGAAGCGGTATCCCATTCCGTCTCGTGAACTTCGCGCGTAACCTCGGCGCCGCCGCTGTCGACGATGCTGACACCGTCGCGTCTAATTTCGGCGAGATCGCCTTGCTCCAGGTATATGAACCGCTGCGTGACCGACAGCAGCGCTGGTACGCCGCTGGCCACAAAATTCCCCTCGTCGCCGAGACCAATAACCAGCGGGCTGGCGACGCGGCTGACGACGATGCGGCTCGGGTCATCGGCATCGACGACCAGCAGTGCGAAAGCACCCTCAAATTGCTTGACGGCCTCGCCGACAGCCTCGACCAGGTCGAGGCCCTGTTTGAGGTAATCGTGAATCAGGTGCGCGGCAACTTCGGTGTCTGTCTCGGAATCGAACACATAGCCCTTGGCCAGCATCTGCTCCTTGATGGGCTGGAAATTTTCGATGATGCCGTTGTGAATGACGGCAACACGGTCGCCGGACACATGCGGATGCGCATTCGCTTCCGTAACGCCGCCATGGGTCGCCCAGCGCGTATGTGCTACGCCGATGTGGCCCTGCAACGGATTTTCGGCGAGTTTTTCCTCGAGTTCGGCCACCTTGCCGACGGTGCGTCTCAATCCAAGCGTGTTGTCGTCGTCGACGACGGCAACACCCGCGGAATCGTAGCCACGGTATTCCAGTCGTTGCAGGCCCTCTACAAGGATCGGTACCACGTTTTTCCCGGCAACCGCGCCGACAATTCCACACATACGTTGTTATTCCCCTATTTCTTAACGGGCTTCGTCCAGCCCCTGATCGTCACCTGCTTGCTGCGGGCCACCGTGAGTTCATTCGCTGGCGCTGGCTTCGAGATCGTCGAGCCCGCGCCGATCGATGCGCCTGCACCAACCTCTACCGGCGCCACCAGGTTCACGTTCGAGCCAATGAATGCGTTGTCTCCGATCGTGGTCTTGTGTTTGTTGGCGCCGTCGTAATTACACGTGATCGTCCCGGCGCCGACATTGACGCCTGTCCCAATCTCGCTATCGCCGATGTAGGTCAGGTGATTCACCTTGCTGCCAGCCGCAATCGTGCTCTTCTTTACCTCCACGAAGTTGCCAATCTTGACGTTGTCGGCGAGCTCCGCGCCCGGACGCATGCGCGCAAACGGCCCAATCTCGCAATTGTCGCCGGTAACCGTGCCTTCAATGTGGCAATTTGAGTGCACAATGGTCCCCGCGCCGAGCCTGCTGTCGCGAACCAGGTTATTGGATTCGATTCGCGTGCCATCACCGAGCGTTACTTCGCCCTCGAACACCGCGTTTACATCGATGAAAACATCCTTGCCGCAGGCGAGCGTGCCGCGGATATCGACGCGGGCAGGATCGGCAAAGCCGACGCCCTCTGTCATGAGTTCATCAACGAGTCGTGCCTGTAACGCGCGTTCGGCTTCGGCAAGTTGCTTCTTGTCGTTAATACCCATTGCTTCTACCCAATTGTCTGCTTTTATTCCCCTGACGGCTACGCCTTGCTGCACAGCCATGGCCACCACATCCGTCAGATAGTATTCGCCTTGCACATTATCGTTGCCGATATTGCCAAGCCATCGTTTTAATTGCGCCGCCGGAAGAATCATAACCCCCGTATTGATCTCCGGGATCAGGCGCTGTTCGACGCTCGCATCCTTGTGCTCGACGATACCAGTGACATCGTCATCACTGCGGACTATCCGGCCGTAGCCGTTCGGGTCATCCAGGTCGACGCTGAGGATGCTAACCGCGTCGTCCGGCGTTGCCGCGATCAGCCGTTCAAGTGTCGCTGCGGTCAGTAGCGGCACATCGCCAAACAACACCAACACCTGGTTGCCGTCCGGCGTGTCGGGCATCGCCTGTTGCACAGCGTGTCCCGTGCCGAGCTGCTCGGCCTGCAGCACCCAGCGCAGACCTTTACGGTTGCAACTTGTCCTCACGACATCGCCGCCATGACCATAAACAACCGCGATATCATCGGCCCCTGCCTCTTCTGCACAGTCCAGTACATGCGTCAGCAACGGACGGCCGGCCAGTGGCTGCAATACCTTTGGCAGGTCCGAACGCATACGCGTGCCTTGTCCGGCCGCGAGAATTATGACACTGAGGCCCATAGGTTCCCTGGTTGGTCTGCCGCGCCGCTGCCCGGCGCCCTGCTGCATGATTGACGCGCGATGATACCGCGGATCCGGGCGTTCAGGTATCGAGGCTGAGGTAGCGTTCGCCCCGGTCGCAGAGCACCGTGACGATCGTCTTGCCGGCTCCCAGTTCGCCTGCGAGTTGTTTGGCCGCGAGTACGTTGGCGCCCGACGAGATGCCGACAAACAGGCCCTCGTCGCGACTCAACCGGCGCGCCGCGGCGATGGCGTCGGCGGTCCTGATTCTTATCACCTGGTCCATTTCTGCAAGCCTGACCAGGTCCGGGATAAAGCCGTCGGCAAGACCCTGGATGCCGTGACAGCCGCGCTGCTCGCCCGACATGACCGCTGATTCGTCGGGCTCCACCGCCACAATGCGGGCCGTGCTGCCGGCCTCGCGCAGCGCCCGGCCGACACCCATGACCGTGCCGCCGGTTCCCACGCCCATGACGAATGCATCGAGGCCGGTTCCGAGCTGGCGAAGGATCTCGGGCCCGGTCGAGGTTCGGTGCGCTTCAATGTTGTCCGGGTTCGCGAATTGTCGGGGCAGGAAAATATCGTCACGCTCCGCGGCGATCTCCTCCGTTTTCTTCACCGCTTCCTGGATCTCGTTGATTTCAGTCAGCAGCTCAAGCTCGGCGCCGAATGACTCGATCATCTGGCGGCGCTCTTCGCTAACGGTTCGCGGCATGATGATCACAACCCTGTAGCCACGCATTGCACCAACCATCGCCAGCGATATGCCGGTGTTCCCCGAGGTGACTTCCATGATGGTCGAGCCCGGTCGCAGGTCGCCGCGTTGCTCAGCCTCGAGCACGATGTGCCGCGCAATGCGGTCCTTGATACTGCCGCCGGGATTCAGGAACTCGGCCTTCGCATAGATATTGCAGCCCGTATCTTCGCTCGCGGCCTTTAACCGGATGAGCGGCGTGTTGCCGACCGAGTCGAGCACGCCGGAAACTACCAGGCAGGTGGAAATCGCCCGCGGGCAGGAAACGATATTGGGTTGCGCACAGCGCGTCATGCCAAAGCTCCATGGTTGGCCAGCACGTATTCTCGCGGCCGTGCGGCCATTGCCCCATACGTAGTTGCCGACAATTTGCAGAGAATTTTGACGGTTGAAGCTGCTAATCTCGGGTCAGCCGATCCGTCAATAACAAGAAGAAAGCGCGCATGAGTACAGAAACCGTCATTTTCGTCGGCGTTGCCGTCTATATGCTGATGATGCTCGGCGTTGGCGCCTACGCATCGAAGAAGACGCACACGGTCACCGAGTTCATGGTCGCGGGCCGGGGCATGCCTGTCTGGCTGTGCTCGATGACTGTCATGGCAACCTGGTTTGGCGGGGCCATGATGCTGGGCGGCGCCGGGGCAGCCTACGATGATGGCATGCTCGGTGTTATTGCCGACCCCTGGGGTGGCGCACTCGCCCTGCTGCTGATCGGCCTTTTCTTTGCGCGAATTTTTCGCCGGCTGCGGATCATCACTGTCGTCGATTTCATGCACCAGCGCTTCGGCAGCGTCGCCGCATTTGGCATTACGATTACTACGCTGTTCTCGAACATCATGTGGGTCGCGGCGATGCTGGTCGCCTTCGGCGCCATTTTCGAGGCGCTGACCAATATCCCGAACGAGATCGGCATCATTGCGGGCGCAATCGTAATCTTTATTTACACTGCGGTCGGTGGCATGTGGGCCGTCGCGCTGACCGACTTCGTGCAAATGGTCATCATTATCATTGGCCTGATTGTCCTGCTTACTATTGTCCTGATCGATGTGGGCGGGTGGGGCGCGATCGCACCGCAGCTCGGCGAACATACGTTCCGCATGCTGCCGTTGCAAAATACCGGCGAAGACTGGCTCAACTACCTGCGGGCCTGGACGATCATCGGTGTTGTCGACATATCGGCACAGACACTCTTCCAGCGCGTGGCCTCGGCAAAAGATGAGCGCGTCGCACAAAACTCTTTCTACCTGGGCAGCATCGGCTACCTGTGTTTCGGCATGATCCCTATTTTCCTGGGGATAATCGGCAGCGTCACGATGCCGGACCTCGCCAATTCTGAACAAGTCATTCCACAGATGGCACTCGCGCACCTGCATCCGGTGGCGATCGCGATCTTCGTTGGGGCGATGCTGGCTGCTATCATGAGTTCGGCCGACAGCGCATTGCTGGCAACCTCGAGCGTACTGGCAAAGAATGTCCTGCCGGTGGTCAAACACGACCCTTCGCCGCGGCTGGCATTGCTCGTGGCGCGGTGGTCGATCCCGGCGTGTGGCGGTATTGCCATACTGATCGCACTGCAGATCCAGGTTGTTTTCAACCTGATGGTGGACGCGAACATCCTGGGTCTCGCCGCAATAATCGTACCTTTCATCCTGGGTGTATGGTGGCGAAAGGCGAATCGAACCGGTGCGGTTGCCGCGATGGCCGCTGGTCTCGGGACATGGGTGCTGACGAACTTCCTGGCGCCCGAGCTACCCGCAGATTTCATGGGTCTCGGCGCATCGCTTGTGACGATGCTGGTCGTTACACCGTTAACACAGAAGATTGACCCGCCGCGCCCGATTCACGATAGCGATGGCAATCCCGTCGACCCATCGCACCGTCTCGGCACACTGCCATTGTTCAAAAGTAGCTAGCGCTTGCCTTTGAGTTTCTGCGCCGCACGATAACGCGCCTCGGCTTCGGCCAGTTCGGCGCGGGCTTTGGCGAGATCGGTCTCATCCGCTACACCCTCGAGCGCCTTCTCGGCATCCTGCCTCGCAGCCAATGCGGCCGCTTCGTCAAGCTGGTCGCCGCGTAACGCGGTATCGGCAAGCACCGTCACCTGATGCGGCTGCACCTCAAGCATGCCGCCGGTGATGTAAAAGAAGTGCTCTTCACCATCGGTGTCTTGGACACGCACCTCACCCGGTTTCAGTGCCGTCAGCAACGGAGCGTGCCGGGGCGCAATGCCGATCTCGCCCATTTTCGCGGGCGCAAAGACCATCCGGGCTTCACCCGAATGGATTTCGCCTTCGGCCGATACGATGTCGACGTTGATGATTGCCATCAGTTTCTCTTACTGCATGCTCTTGGCGTTTTCAACGACTTCGTCGATCGAGCCAACCATGTAGAACGCCTGTTCAGGAATATGATCGTAATCGCCGTTGACGATGCCGTTAAAGCCGCGAATAGTCTCGGCGAGCGTTACATATTTGCCCGGCGAGTTCGTGAAAACCTCGGCAACGAAGAACGGCTGTGACAGGAAGCGCTGTACTTTGCGCGCACGGTTAACCTGCAGCTTGTCGTCTTCCGAGAGTTCATCCATGCCCAGAATCGCGATGATGTCCTGCAACTCCTTGTAGCGCTGCAGCACTGCCTGCACACCACGCGCGCAGTCGTAGTGTTCCTGGCCAATGATGTTCGGGTCGAGAATACGCGACGTCGAATCGAGCGGGTCAACGGCTGGGTAGATACCCAGCTCGGCGATCTGGCGGGACAGCACAAGCGTTGCGTCAAGGTGAGCGAACGTCGTTGCCGGTGACGGGTCGGTAAGGTCGTCAGCCGGTACGTAAACCGCCTGGAACGAGGTGATCGAGCCCGTCTTGGTCGATGCGATGCGCTCCTGCAGGATGCCCATCTCCTCGGCCAGGGTCGGCTGGTAACCCACCGCCGACGGCATACGACCGAGCAGTGCGGATACCTCGGTGCCTGCCAGCGTGTAACGGTAAATGTTGTCGATGAACATGAGGACATCACGGCCCTCATCGCGGAACGCCTCTGCCATCGTCAGGCCGGTCAGCGCGACGCGCAGGCGGTTGCCCGGTGGCTCGTTCATCTGGCCATATACGAGCGACACCTTGTCGATAACGCCCGACTCGGTCATCTCATGGTAGAAGTCATTGCCCTCGCGCGTACGCTCGCCAACGCCCGCGAAAACCGAGTAACCCGAGTGCTCATGCGCGATGTTACGGATGAGTTCCATGAGCGTGACGGTCTTGCCGACGCCGGCACCACCGAACAGGCCAACCTTGCCGCCCTTGGAGATCGGCATGATCAGGTCGATCACCTTGATGCCGGTTTCCAGAACCTCGGTCGTTGCCGCCTGTTCTTCGTATGTCGGGGCCGCACGGTGAATCGGCATCGAAATCTCCGCGCCGATCTCACCAGCATTATCGATCGGATTGCCAAGCACGTCCATGATGCGACCGAGCGTCTTCTCACCAACCGGAACGGCGATCGGCTGCCCCGTATTGGTAACGCCCATGCCGCGCTTCAGGCCCTCCGACGAACCCATCGCGATCGTACGTACAACGCCGTCGCCCAGCTGCTGCTGAACTTCAAGTGTTATCTCCGCGTCGTCGATAACGAGCGCGTCGTAAATCTTTGGAATCTGGCCGGACGGGAATTCGACGTCCACGACAGCGCCAATAATCTGCACAGTTGTTCCGGTGCTCATGTAGTGGTCCTCAACCTGAAACGGCGGCCGCGCCGCCGACAATTTCTGAAATCTCTTGCGTGATCGCTGCTTGTCTTGCCTTGTTGTACTGCAGCTGCAGCTTGTCAATAATTTCGCCGGCGTTATCGGTAGCCGACCTCATGGCCACCATTTTCGCCGCCATTTCGCAGGCGAAGTTCTCGACCGCACCGCGATAAACCTGGGACTCGATGTAGCGCTCGAGAAATTCCTCGAGCAGCTCATCAGCCTCCGGCTCGTAAATGTAGTCCCAGTGCTGCTGCAGCTCTTCACCGTGCAGGCCGATCTCGCTGACGGGCAGCAGGGTCGCAACCTGTGGCTTCTGGCTCATCGCGCTGACAAACTCGTTGTGTATCAGGAACAGCCGGTCGATCTCGCCTTCTTCATATGACTTGAGCATGATCGTGATCGCGCCGATCAGGTCGTTAACGGCGGGGCGATCCCCGAGATGGGTTGCCGTGCCGACGACGTTACCGCCCATGCGGCGGAAAAATTGCACAGCCTTGGCCCCGACCAGCGCCATGTCGACTGCAACATTCCGTTCCTGCCATCGGGCAATTTCGCCGATGACGTGCTTGAACATGTTGACGTTGAGGCCGCCGCACAGGCCACGATCGGTCGAAATCACGATAAACCCGACCCGCTTGGCCTCGCGCGTCGTCATGTACGGATGCCGGGCGTCAGGATGCGCCTCAGCGAGATGGCTGATGACGCGACGAATGCGTTCCGCGTACGGACGCGACGCTTCCATCTGCAACTGTGCCTTGCGAATCTTGCTCGCAGCGACTTTTTCCATCGCGCTGGTGATCTTCTGCATGTTTTTTACACTGCGGATCTTCGAGCGAATCTCTTTCTCACCTGCCATGCCTAGTAGGCTCCCTTCTCCGCGAAGCCGTTGCAGACTGCCTTGAGGCTGGCCGCGATCTCGTCGTTGTAATCGCCGGTCTCGTTAATCGAATCGAGCAGGTCGCCATGATTAGAACGTGCATAGTCATGCAGCGCAGTCTCGTAGTCGATGACCTTGGCGGCTTCGACGCCGTCGAGGTAACCCTCGTTGACCGCAAACAGCGATACCGCCATTTCCGCAACGGATAGCGGTGTGTACTGTTTCTGCTTCATGAGCTCGGTGACGCGCTCGCCGCGTTCGAGCTGCGCCCGCGTTGTGGCGTCGAGGTCCGATGCGAACTGGGCGAATGCCGCCAGCTCACGATACTGGGCCAGCGCGAGGCGAACGCCACCGCCGAGCTTCTTGATGATCTTGGTCTGTGCCGCGCCACCGACGCGCGAGACCGAAAGGCCGGCGTTGATGGCTGGACGAACACCCGCGTTGAACAGGTCGGTCTCCAGGAAGATCTGGCCGTCGGTAATCGAGATAACGTTGGTCGGTACGAACGCGGACACGTCACCAGCCTGGGTCTCGATGATCGGCAGCGCAGTCAACGAACCCGTCTTGCCCTTTATCTTGCCACCGGATACTTCCTC
>Ga0224508_10004740_pt1 | contig 11030 bp, 5 predicted proteins | sample SF_Jan12_sed_USG_4_FD_170157 | JGI IMG/M metagenome (GOLD analysis project Ga0224508, IMG submission 170157) | Sediment microbial communities from San Francisco Bay, California, United States - SF_Jan12_sed_USGS_21 | ecosystem: Environmental > Aquatic > Marine > Sediment | place: USA: California... | reverse complement strand
CGATCATTCGCGTGCCATGTATTTGCAACGCACCGGACATTTGCCTCAAGGGGCGATCCATTATCCAACGATGGGTTCATTACTCAGCCAGCAAATGGGAGAGGATCAGTCTGACCTGCCAAACTTTGTCAGCGTGACGCCCTTCCGTCCACTCAGTCCCAACGCGTTTGGACCTGGCTTCCTTGGACCCAAGCATGCGCCGCTCGTTGTCGGCGGTTCCGCCGCTTCCGTTCAAGCAGCCGTTCGGAACAACGTACAAGGCTCACTGCGCGTCAAAAACATCGACTTGCCTGGGGGAGTCAATCGGCCACAAGCTGAGGCCCGCCTCGGTCTGCTCGATCGCTTGGAAACGGGCTTCACTAGTGGGCGTAACAGCCTGGTTGTTGATAGTCACCGCACAGCTTATGACGCCGCAGTCCGAATGATGAACTCGTCGTCAATCTCGGCGTTCGATCTTACTCAGGAATCCGATGACGTCCGAGGCAAGTACGGCCGCAATCAGTTTGGGCAAGGCTGCCTGCTAGCCCGTCGCCTCGTCGAACGAGGCGTGCCGTTCGTCGAAGTCTCGCTGAACGGAGCTACCGGCAACAACTCGTTCGCCTGGGACACGCACCGTCAAAATTTTCCCAACGTGCGGCGTTTGTGCGAAACGCTCGACCCCGCCTGGTCGAGCCTATTGGATGACCTGCGAGACCGTGGTTTGCTGGAAACCACTCAAGTCATTTGGATGGGCGAATTTGGCCGTACGCCGCGGATCAATCCGCAGGCGGGCCGTGACCATTTTCCGGCCGCCTGGTCGATGGCGCTTTGCGGCGGTGGAATCAAGGGCGGCCAAATCATTGGAAAAACCTCCGACGACGGGATGCGGGTTACGGATCGGCCGGTTTCGACGATCGACCTGCTCGCAACAATTTGCCACGCGTTGGGCATCGATCCTGAAGAGCAGAACATGTCTAACGTTGGTCGTCCGATTCCGCTGGTTGACGCCGAAGCGAAGGCCGTCGATGAGGTGCTGCTGTGAGCAACGTACCACAGGCTGCCAGGCACTCATTTCATGGATTTCGGACAGCCAAGTTGGCTGTGCTTCTCGCTTTAACGGCTGAACTTGCGCTGGCCGCCGATAAGGCAACGATCCAGGATGTCTTCTACACCGACAATAATCATGTTCACGTATTGAGTTTTGATTTACGAGTTGCGGATGAGAGTTTGGAATCGGCATGGAAAAAGTCCGTTCAACAGTACTTCGTTCGGCGAGATACAGATGGCAACGGGGAGCTGACAGGAAACGAAACCACTCAATTGCCCAACGCGACGGAATGTCGACATATAGTCGGTCTGCCGGAGTCACAGGCAGTTCCACCTACAGCAGATTTTCGTCCACGCAACGGTAAGGTCACGCTCATCGAACTGACAACTTGGCTGAAACTGGCCGGCGCAGGTCCGTTTACCATTCAAGGTGCCACTCCAACTGGCTCCAATCAACAAGCTGTGAACTTTGATCTTTTCACCGAACTCGACATCGACGCGGATAAAAGGCTCTCAACGAAAGACCTGTTGCAGCTCACCAATCATCTAAAAAAGCTCGACATCGACGACGACGGATCGCTCAGCACCAACGAACTGCGTCCCTTCGAACCACCGCCGCAAATGATGCGTGGTGGTAACAATGCGCCTGCCACGTCCAAACCGACGCTCCTAGCCGCCACTTCGCCATCCGAACGTCGGTCGCTGGTGAACATGCTGCTGATGCAATTCGACGGAAAAAACCAGAACGACCCGGCCGAGCGTGACGGTAAACTCGCCAGCGACGAAATTGGCCTCGCCCAGGATTCGTTTGCTAAGCACGACCTCGATGGCGACGGACAACTAGACTATGAAGAACTCGGCCAATTTGTCCGACGACCGAATCCGTCTGTTTCACTGATCGTGCGGCTCGACAAGTCTGAATCCGGCAAACGATTGTCAATCGCCAATCCATCGAGCGATGCAACGCTCACCGAAATCCAGTCTGGTAGGAATCTCCTGCAGCTTGGCGATATGGAATTAGAGTTTCAAGTTCACTCGTTCAACAAACCGAACTCAGACGCGTACGAAAAGGAATTCGCAACTGCGGATACCGACAACAACGCCTATCTTGATCGATCCGAGGTTGATCAAACGCCACAACTCCTCGGACTCATTCGCTTGCTCGATTCCAATGGCGACGGCAAAGTTTTCTTCGAAGAGTTCTCGCAACTCGCTACCGATCGTTCGTTGCTAAGCCAGTCTCGCGTCGTGGTTTCCGCCGATCACCAGGGAACCGATTTGTTCGAGATCGTTGATTCCAACAAGAATGGTCGAATCAGCTTCCGCGAACTGGACGCTGCCGCCAAACATTTTGACGGTTGGGATCTCAACAAAGATGGTTTCGTTGAGCAGACAGAACTTCCGCGCAACTATCGGCTCACGATCGCCCGCAGCAACTTAGCGAAAGTCGATTCGAACGTCGGTCGTAACGAAGGCAACTCAAGCACGTCTCCTCCGTGGTTCAGCCGAATGGACCGCAACCAAGATGGCGAGGTTTCCCTTCGCGAATTCGCCGGTCCATTGCCTTATTTTAGACGCCTTGATCGCAACGGTGACGGTACTCTAGCACCATTCGAGGCATCGTTATCCGTCAAATAGCGGCGAGCGAATTGTCGAATCTGCATCTATGCTGACCCAGCACTCCAGTATGGCATTGGACGTGGATAATCCCCAGAGAGTTGACGGCATCAACTTGTCGTCCAAGAAAACAGACCCGTCCCTGCTGAGGTTCTTCAATTTTGAACGCCGCAATTCGCTGGTGGCGTTAGACGAAAAAATCTCGCTTTGATGAACGGGGGCTCGATAGTACTTTTAGATGTTGGCTCATCAACTAAAGGAACCGCCGCCGCTCACAGATAGTTGGCGAGTCGAATTTGACAACAGTTGCGCTAATCAGCGCGGAAGTCCGCCGTAATCCACCTTGACGGAAGGCAGCATTCCAGGCAAGCCTGCGTTGTCAAAACATTTCGACTTTGCCAGGCCTCTTTCATTCTCGTCTTGGCGACGTTGATTAACACGTTGCGCCAATATTGATGTTTTCAAATTGCGTTTGAAGATCGACCTGGACGACCACATCACTTGCCCGTTAGATTGTAACTTACTTGCTGACCAATGCTGCTTTTGCCATTCAAGGAGAAACGACGTGCTCACACTTTTCAAGGGGAATATTGGCTTGAAACAAAACAGCACTTGGAAAACGACTACCCTGGGCTTTCTTCTGTTCCAGTTCCTTGTGCTGAGCACTACTGGGAACGCCTTTGCTCAGTGGCCGCAGTTTTTGGGGATGCAACGAGATGGAGTTTCTGCTGAAAAGGGCCTGCTCACAAAGTGGCCTGCGCGAGGACCGAAAGAAGTCTTTCGAGTGTCAGGTGGTGTTGGCATGTCGGGCATCGCGATAAGCCAAAGCCGGCTAGTGACATTGATTCAACAAGATGAGAAGCAATTTGTCGTTGCACTGGAATCTCACACAGGAAAATCTATGTGGCAAACGAAGGTCGCGCCGGCTTACAAGAACGGGATGGGCAACGGCCCCCGCGGCACGCCAACGATTGTCGGCGACACCTTGTATGTATTCACCGGCCAAGGTGTGTTAGCCGCACTGGATCTTCAGACTGGCGATATAGAGTGGCGGCACGACACGGTCAAAGAACTTGGTGGAAAAGTCGCTGATTATGGAATGGCTGGATCGCCTTTGGCGGTCGGAGACTACGTGATGGTGATTGTTGGCGCTCCTGGTGCGACCGTTGCCGCTTACGAACGAAGTTCCGGCAAATTGGCATGGAAATCGGGAGATGATCCCGCAGGCTATTCGTCACCCACGCTGTTAAAGCTGGCAGGAAAACAACAGGTTGTCGCATTTTCCGGCAACTCGGTGCTTGGATTTAATCCAGAGTCAGGAAAACAACTGTGGCGTTATCCTTTTGTTACGGACTTCCGATGTAATACTGCGACACCCGTCACTAAAAATGGGCACGTGTTCATCTCATCTGCTGAGAGTCATGGCAGCGCGATGCTCGCAGTCAAACAGCTCGGCGACGATTTCGATATCGAAGAGGTTTGGACATCGTTTGGACGGAACAGTGCGATGCGCAACGAGTGGCAGACTTCGGTTCTTCTCGATGGTTACCTTTATGGCTTGGATAATGTCGGCAGCGCTGGGCCGGTAACACATTTGAATTGCGTGGAAGCTGGGACGGGCAAGCGTGCTTGGCAAGAGACGAGGTTCGGGAAAGGCAACTTGATTGCGGCCGATGGGAAGCTATTCATCGTTATGATGTCGGGTGATATGGTCGTTGTGAAGGCTTCTCCTAAACGATTTGAGGAAATTGGGAGAGCAACTGGAGTTATCGGATCGACTCGACAAGCGCCAGCACTTGCAAATGGATATCTGTACCTTCGTGACGATCGTGAGATCGTTTGTCTCGATGTCCGCGAAAACTAGGTGCAATAAAAAACCAATCAATGCAACGTTTTCGGTTTATCCCGGCTCTCTGGCTGCTGGTCGTTGATGGCCGGATGCTTGCGTAGGAGTCTCGTCATGGTCGAAAAACGCTGCCCTCAAAAAGAAAAATCCGCGCACCTCGCCTGAGGAATGCCGCAGCTACTTTAGGCACTGCGGCTACCGCTACACTTAGCATGAAACCGCACTAGGACACACTCGGACTTGCACGTGGCACGATGAACAAGAAATTTGAAGCTTGCACGATTTCGACTAAGCGAACAAGAAATCGAGAATGCAGCACATCCGCCACAACCGTGTTCGATTACCAGTTAAGTACGATGTCCTGCTATTTCGGCAAACGTCTTGTTTGAGGTGGACTGGAAGTTGCGTCGACGAACTCGTCACGCGTCGTGGCGTTGGACTGCGCCACAAGATTTGTTTCAAAAAAATCTGCGAACAACGGCATTAAGTTGTCAAGCCGCTTCTTTATCTCGTCGGTAAATGAGTCCTCGCGATCTCGGTATTGCGATCCTTCTTTGCACCCTGAATTAGCAACGTTATCAAGAGGGATTTCCCACAAATTTCTTTATCGTATCGTCGTTGATTGTGATGTTCTCTGGCTCAAAGGCCGGTTTTAACTTGCGGTCGACCCATGCGGTCAGTTCCTGCTGCTTGCGTTTTTGTGCAAAGATAAACATTCGTGCAGTAATAGAACTGAACTCGAACCTGACGCCCCAGCTACCAGATAGGGTCATGTGAATCTGAACTAAGGGATTTCCTGCAATCTTGTATTGGGAAAACTCAAACCCTTGTTCGTTCTTAAAGTCGAGATGCTCATAGAATTCGCTATACCGCCCGTTAAGTTCAGCGACCAACCGTCTTGCAAACCGTCGATTTTCTCGACGTTCGTTGATGTAGATCTTAGGTCTTGAGTCATCTATTGCCATTATAGACGACATTTGAAGAAATTCGTAAAAAGTGTTGATCTCGGTCTGCGACAGCGAGTCTACGGCGTGTTCGCGTGAGTCCGATTCGAGCTGGATGGTTGTGAACACATTGTCGACAAACTGACACATTCGTTCGAGTGATGCATCTTCTGCACTGCTTTGCAAATTCAAGTCGAGTCTCAGCTCCGAAAAGATTGCATCCTGACGGATTCTTTCGGGCTCGCTCAGCTGATTGAATAAGATGTCCGAAATATCATTACGCGCGATCGACACGAAAAACTTATACAGCGCGGGATAGGCCATCTGCATGCACAAAACGGCAAAAATTATCTGTAAACGCTCGGCGCGTGTTACCTTTGCGGCATGCTCATTTGGTTTCAGTCGCTTACTGGCAACGTCCCAGAGCAACCAAAGTTGATTGATGATTCGCTTGAGGGATCGCGGGTTGAATCCGGTGGACGACTCTAGCAGAGTCACGCAATGGGTAATGGGCGCCCCCGATGGATCGGCCCGCCCAATGCCAGTTTTCTCAAGAGATTTAGCAAGATATTTTCTTACTTCATACTGTGCCGTCGGCATGCTAAATGGAACCTGCATCATTTTCTGAAAGTAGCGGTTGTTCAGATCGTCGCTGTCCCAACCGAACCGTTTTTTTACACCTTGAGCGATTACTTCGTAGTCACAGGCAAGTACATAAACACATCCTTTCACGTCCATGAACAACTTGATACATTCCAGCACTGCAACTGCCTTTTCAGGCATAAGACGGTCCAAATCGTCGATAAAGACTACGACTCGTGGATCTTTCTCTTTAGCTTCATTTGCAGCGACGCCCGTGTGGTTCTCGCGTTCATGTGCCTTTGCCTTCTCAACAAGCACCTTCTCGACAAGCACTTGCATTTGTTCTTTAAGGTCCCTAACGTATTCGGCCGGGTCGAAGATTTCGTCTCCGTTGTCGTTTAATTCTTCTAACACCGCCTCGGCAGTTGTTCCTTTTCCTAAAACGCCGGAACCAATTATCAGCCCAATTTTGCTGAATTTCTTCAGAATGCCCACCGCCTTCTTAAATGTCTCTGACTCTTTCTCCACAAGCTGCCCGATAAAGTGACGGATGACGAAAATAGGGAGCAAGTCAGTCATCGAAAAATGATAGAACTGCCAAGTGTTAATCCAAACGACTTTCGTGCTTGAGTGCTCTTTCGAAAGCAGATCCTTAATGCAATTCATAAGGCTGGTTTTGCCGCTTCCCCAGTCGCCTTGTAGTGAAATAGTCATTGGAGTCTCGCAGGTCGCGATGAACGTCGACAACGACTCCACATAGTCCTCGAGTCCTAACTCGTCTTCTTCGTTGGCTTCTATCGGAAAGTCCTGGGGTCCAATTCTACGAGGTTTCATTGTTCGTTTTTCCATCGTGCGTTAACCTTGTGAAAGCGGTTAGATTAGATCAAAGCGCGCTGAAGGGCAGTTGTAGGTTGCTAATCATATGTCCGCGAATTTCGTGGACGAGAGATGTTCATAGTCCCGAAATTTTTCCGACAAGCCGTCGCACCGGACGCCAAACGCCGCGGCGATTGAAGTATTTTAGTCGTGGATTTCAAGTAACGCCAGCAATCTGCTGTGGCCGTTTTCCGTGCTTCGTTCGGCCCCTTGTCGACCATCTGAGTGATCGCGTAGCAGGGCCATTCTTAACATGGGGGTTTAAGTGGCACTTTGCCGGTTATGCGTTGTCTGCTTGCGATTCTGGCCTGGTGCAATCGACGATACCTAACCAATAAGGATTGTATGCCGTGAAAGGCGTGTTGATTCCAATGGGTGCGAATCCCATCCGGTCATCGGTCATTGGTCGCTCCGACCGGTGGCACCTGGAGCGGCGGCTCTTGCCGTGTTTTCTTTCTTTTCTCTCGACGAACGCCAAGTCCCGTTCGGCGTAGATCTGCGTGACCTTTGCGTTACTGTGTCCAAGTGCGGCTTCCAATCCAAACTGCTTACGCACGTTAGTTGCCATCGTGTGACGCAACTGGTTGGGACTCCACCGATGTTGCGATCGCCATTTCTTCAATTCATCGCCTTCCTACTCGACAGCAGGCGGGAATGCCTTATCACATGTTCGATGAATTGCTCGTCGATAGCTGGCGGTCGTGTACTGTTCGCCCGCCTTTCGCTTTGGTCGACGCTTGCGATTTATCCCTGGGCGATTGCCGTAACTCAAGGGTGTAGCGCGTTGCTCGTGACGCTGGCGACGTCGTTGCCGTTCACTGTCGGCAGGTGAGAAACAATACGCTTCGCGGGCGCGCAGTAAATCCGGACGCAATATTTCCTGACCCATGGGACCGATTGCAACGATTCGATCCTTGTCGTGATGTTCGGTCTTGTGTGATCCAGGATAAAACCAAACATTGCCGCTTGTATCGATGTCGCATGGACGGATGATGCACACTTCCACAGGTCGGCAACCCGTAAGAAGTTGAAAGCGCACCATGTCGGCGACGATCAGCGAAAGCATTGGCAAAGTTCGATCGACTGTCTCTTCACCGATTGGCAGAATCGGAACCGTTTCTCGTGCTTCCGTTTTGCCCTTCCTCAAGCCTGCAACGGTAGCTAAGGCTTGATACACTGTCACAGGTACCACTTCGTTTTCTACACCCCATTTGAACGCGCGTTTGATTCGCCCAACGCTTTGGTTTACATAACCGCGGCACAGCCCTTTCTTGATGAATTCTTCTCGCACAGTTTTCAATGCAAGCGGTCCGAACTCGCTAAGTTCTTGCGCCCCATAGAGTCGCCGTAAGACAGAGAACGCCCCGTTAATTGCGGCGATTTCAGCCGTCGGGGTTCCATCTTTTGTGTAGTAGTCCTTAGCGAATCTCCAATACGCGGCCAAGAGTTCGTTAATCGTGAACTCGGCGACGGTCTGAGGCAGAAGTCTTCGACCGTTTAGCTGCCATTCCGCGACAAGACGATCGTATTCTTTCCTGCTCGTTTGAGTACCGTAAGGACCCAGGTAGTGATCAATCGTGGCAAGCGTTACGATGGCTTGACCACTGGCTTTGTGTTTGCGGTATTTCGGTAGCGATTTGGTGAGACGTGGCATAGTGCAAACTCCCGTTTTCGGTGCCAAAACGGTACATACCGTTTTGAGCCAAAGTTAACGGGCCGCACTGCCAACCAAAGGCAGGTATCCTAACGCAAGGATTCGGCGGGACTTGAGAAAAGGGTGGATGAGGGGATTTGAACCCCCGACCCCTGGAACCACAATCCAGTGCTCTAACCAACTGAGCTACATCCACCACAAGGAGAGTGAAAATTTTAGTCTGCTGCGTGCGAGTGGTCAATGTCTTAACCACGAGGCTCGCGTCTTGCGCGTCCCGGTCGACTTGTATTGTTCAAGTAGTACAATGGAGTATTCCAGTTCAATCAAAAGGGACAAGCCATGAAACTGCAACTCCACTCGATCCTGGTCGCAATCGTCGGCGTTTCTCTTTTCACTTTAGGATGTGAAAAACCTGTCGCACAACCCACTGGAACGACGCCTCAATCCGCTACGCAAGACACCGTTCCATCGGACAACAACGAAAGCACTAATTCAGAACCGAACAAAAAGTCTGAACCAGAAGAACAGGCGTCTCCAGTAGCAATCAAACAAAGTTCATTCAACTTTAACACGTCGTCCGGTAGTGTTTCCAGAGTTCCAGGACGGGATGTGTCGGCGGCAATTGAACAAATCACCGCTGCCATTCTTGAGTCGACTCAAATCGGTCCAACCCTTGTTGTGTGGTTGTTCGATCAGTCGGCGAGTGCGTCGAGCATGATATCGGGCTCACATCAAAGCATCTCACAATTCTACGAGGGACTTGGTTCGGAAGGCGCCTCATCCTCACAATTGAAAACCGCTGTCGTGGCGTTCGGTTCGCAAGTTAAGTTTCTGGTTGATGAACCGGTTAACGACACTGCAGCCGTGGAAAAGGCGTTGGCGTCATTCGAGCAAGACGGTTCTGGCAGGGAATCGACTTTTGCGGCGATCAAAGCCGCTTTGGACAAGTACAAAAGCTACCAAACCACGAAAGGTCACCAACTCATGTTCGTTATCGTGACCGACGAAGCGGGCGATGATGCTCATTTGGTCGATGAGCTGACATCGACGACCAAGAGCGCGAGCATTCCCGTTTATGTCGTTGGTGTGCCCGCACCGTTTGGGCGTCCGGCGGGGTTGAGGCCTTTGGATAGCGACAAGACAATCACTCAAGGTCCGGAATCGCGATACTCCGAACGTATTCAACTCGCATTCTGGGGAGACCCATACGGCATGGAGTTGATCGACTCCGGTTTTGGTTCGTTCCATTTGGAGCGGCTTTGCGACGCAAGTGGTGGGCGGTTTGTTTGCCTACGCCCTGGTGCCACTGGGATCCGATTCCAAAGTTCGTTTGGTAGCAGTTGGCCCTCTGCAAGTGCTGGCAGTTTCGAATCTCGTGTCATGAGGCGTTACGCTCCCGATTACATTTCTGAGGCCGATTATAAGGAGTTGCTCAGTTCGAATGCCGCATGTAAGGCCTTGCACCAAGCCGCTCAGCTTGGGCCGTCCGGCACCCTGAACTTTCCACCGGTCGATTTTGTCAAAAGGTCCGAAGCACAACTTGTCAACGATCTTTCCGATGCTCAGAAGATTGCTGCGAAGTTACAGCCAGTCGTCAACAAACTTTACAATGCTCTGAAATCGGGCGAAGCTGATCGCGACAAACTCACTTCACCACGCTGGCAAGCCGGTTTCGATCTTGCCTACGGTCGCGTCTTGACCGCAAAGGCCCGCATTGACGGATACAATCAAATGCTCGCGTCGCTGAAACGTGGGAAAGAGTTTCAAAACGAATCAAGCGACCGGTGGGTGCTGACTTCTGTCGATCCCAAGGACATGACGGAAGCAGGCAGTGCATTGAAAAAGATGGCTGAGAGAGCGCGTACTTATTTGAAACGTGTTGTGGACGAGCACGCAGGCACACCGTGGGCCATGATTGCCGAAAAGGAACTCAATCCAAAAGTCGGTTATTCGTCCTCGTTTTCCGAAGTAATGACCAAAGATCAATTCAATATCGGCTGGAAATGGACTGAGCGCGGACCGAATTGAACACAGCCACTTACGCGGTCTTGCTCCAGTTGAGCAGCTCTTGAAGTAGCTTTTGGAGTTGATGCTCCAGCTCCTCCAGCACCGCCGATGCACCCGACAGATTGCCCTCTTTGCACATCACTTCGATTGAAAGTGCACGATCAATGACCGGGCTGGCATCCGTGAATAATGTCGACCCTTTAATCGTGTGAGCCTCTCGTTGCAACTTGGGAATGTCAGTTTGCTCGAATGCGTTTTGAGCTTCAACAATCAGTGGTGGTACCTCGGACAAATAGACTTGGACAACATCCTTCAACAAGCCAGCATCACCGCCGACCGCTCGCAGCGCATGATCCCAATCCACCATGCCATCTGTTTGCGAAGGGTCCGCTTGCTGCTCGCTCGGTTGTACTTCGATCTCCGCGCCAAACAACACCACGAGCTTTTCGACAAGTTGTCTAACACGGACTGGTTTCGA
>Ga0224508_10004739_pt1 | contig 11030 bp, 6 predicted proteins | sample SF_Jan12_sed_USG_4_FD_170157 | JGI IMG/M metagenome (GOLD analysis project Ga0224508, IMG submission 170157) | Sediment microbial communities from San Francisco Bay, California, United States - SF_Jan12_sed_USGS_21 | ecosystem: Environmental > Aquatic > Marine > Sediment | place: USA: California... | reverse complement strand
GGCGATCTACGCAGTGGCAATCATAAACGTGGTGTTCGCCGGCGTTTACTACGGTTACTTCACCAATACGGTATACAAGGTCGGCTCGAGCGTAATGCAGGTAGTTTCGACACTGATCGTCATCGTGGCCGGCGTGACGATCGATACGTTCATGTTCAAAGGCGCGAAGAAACTGCCGTCGACGTGGGGGCGCGTGAGCGTTCGAGCACAATACGCCCTGTTTGCCCTGCCCATTGCGTTTACCTGGCTTATGGCACTCATGGGTTACGTGCGCTCTTCCGTGCGCACCCATTGGCACGTGTACACCATCATGAAGGACAACTCGCCCGACAACTACATACCCGCTATCGGCCACGCGGGCAATATGATGACGATCGTCACCGTGCTGTTCCTGTTGATCATCCTGTTCATTTTCTGGATCGCGTCTCTGGCGAGCACGCAACGGCGTATTCCGCATGCCGGGGAATCCGCAGCGTGAGCGATCAAACGTACATGGACTCGGCCCCCGGCACCGAACGTCCGCGGCTGGTGCTCGTCAAGGTGATCGGGTTCAGCCTCGGACTGGCGCTGCTGTTCACGATCGTCGCCAACACGCTTCCGCAGATAGAAGGCGAGGCGCCGGTCGATGAGGAGGTCGATATCGGCGCCCTGACAATGGACGGCTTCGTTGCGCTCGGCGAGTCAATCTTCACCGGCAAAGGCACCTGCACTCTGTGTCATAACAACCTCGGCCGTGCGCCCGATCTGCTGGCATTGAACATCGTGGAAACGGCGCAGACGCACATGCAGGATCCCGCCTACGAGGCAGGCGCGACAGACGTCGAATCCTATTTGCGGGAATCGCTGCTCGAACCCAGCGCTTACGTGGTAAAGGGATTCGGCAAAAAAGGCAGCAATGACACCGAATCACCGATGCCGCACGTGGACAAACCGCCTATCCAGCTTTCACGTGTCGAAATCGATGCGGTGATCGCCTACATGCAGGCGAAAGACGGTAACGAAGTAACGGTCCCGCTGCCGGACGAAGACGTACCGGAGAGCGACAAGGCGGAAGCTCAGGCGCTCGTAGTCACCCCTTCGGCGGAGGCGCCGGCGAGTGCGACGACGGGCGAGGAGATCATCCGTAAGTATGGCTGCGCAGCGTGTCACAGTGTCCTGGACACCGAATCGCCCGTGGGACCGCCGCTGACGGGGATAGGCGCAAAGCGCAGCGTCGTGCAGATCCGCGAAGGCATCGTGACGCCGGGTGTGGAAATCGCGGAGGGCTTTCCCGCCGGGATCATGCCGGACAATCTCGCCGATCGCATGACGGCGCGCGAACTGGAAATCCTGGTGCAATGGCTGGCCGAGCTGAAGTAGCGGGCGCCAAGCCCGGCGCCAGGTTTCGGGTCACCGCTTTCTGGCGAGCGCTGATTGTTATCGTCGTTGCCTACCTGTTCTTCGAGATAGCGTTTCCGCCGGTCATGCCGCGCGCGTTGATGATCCAGTTCATGGTCATCACGGTAGTCGCAACGCTGCTCTACTATTCTTTTGACGAGACACGCTGGAACGAATTCAAGGCACCGGTTCTCGCGGTGCTGCGCGAAGATCGCACACGCATGGTTCGATGGGCGCTGCTCGTCCTGATACCGACCATCGCCGCATACACGGTGTACGAGCTGTTACGGCCGAAGTTCGATGCGCCGGTCGAGCTGCGTCAGGTGCACCCCGCGCCGCCGTCTACTCTGCGAGTCTTCGACAAGCGTTTCGACCTGACCAGGCTCGAAAACTCGGTCAGGAACGAAATATTGAAGCGCCTGGAAGCCGATCCTGAGTCGGGAATGGCGCTCTACGAGGACGCTGTCAAACAGGGCGCCGAGACTTATTTCACCAATTGTTTCTTCTGTCACGGTGATCAGCTCGACGGCAAGGGGCATCTGGCACAGGCGTTCAGCCCCCTGCCCGCGAACTTTCAGGATGTCGGCACAATCGCGCAACTGCAGGAGGCGTTCCTGTTCTGGCGTATCGCCACCGGCGGCCCGGGTTTGCCGAAAGAAGGCGCACCGTGGAATTCCGCGATGCCCGTGTGGCACGAGACGCTGGATGAACAAGCGATCTGGAATCTCATTATTTTCCTGTACGACTATGTCGAGCAGGTACCGCGCATGTGGAACCCGGAAACCTCCAGCGCCGTCACCCGCTTGAAAGAACAAGTGCAGGCGCAGCGCGCCAGGAGCGACGGCGCGGGCATCTACCAACACCGCTGCGCGGTGTGTCACGGCGAGGAAGGCCTCGGCGACGGTCCCGCCGCGGAGCACCTCTATCCGCGGCCGCGTGACTTCTCGCTCGGCCTGTTCAAGTACAAGACATCGCCTGGAACGCTGCCGCCGCGCGACGAGGATCTGTTCAACACCATCAAACACGGCCTCGACGCTACGGGCATGCCGGGCTGGTCAGGCATCTTGAGCGATGCCCAGATCCGCGGATTGATCCCGATTATCAAGGGCTTTGACATCGCCCTGACGTGGGCGCCGGAAGAAGCGCCCGACGAGGCCTTCGACGCGGAAGGGCGTTACACGAAAACCGATTTCATCAAGACTTCGGAAGTCGAGCCGACTGAAGGGCGCGTGGCGTTCTCTGCCGACTCCATCGCCCGCGGCAAGGAGCGATTCCTGAAAGCCTGCAAGGAGTGCCACGGTGAAGCGGGTCGCGGCAACATCACCTCGGGTAAGCGCCTCGAGGACGACTGGGGATTTCGCATCTGGCCCCGCGACCTCACCAAGCCCTGGACGTGGCGGGCGTCCAATGTCGCCGGCGACGACGATGCTGCCAGGGACGCGACCATCGCCAACATCTACACCCGGCTGTCGATCGGGATCCCGGGCACGCCGATGCCGGCCCATCGTGCCGTGGAGGAGGGCAATGAAGATCCGCTGAGCCTCGAAGACCGCTGGCACGTGTCGAACTTTGTCTACTCGCTGCGCGAGAACGCGCCGCCGGCGCCGCAGGCGGGTGCCGTCATCGCGGGCGTACGCATCGATGGCGCACTACCCGACTCCGGCGATGATCCGAAATGGAACGATGCGCGTCCGGTTACTCTGCGTCTCGCTCCCAACGTTATAAAAGGAGAGCGCTTGTTCACGCCGCTGGTGGACGAGGTAACGGTCAGAGCGCTCTACAACGAGGAAAAAATCGCCTTCATGCTCGAAGCACACGACCGCACGGACAGCCGCCCCGGCGAGGAAACTTCCGAGCAGATTCAGGACGAGTCGCTGGAGATGAGCGCGGACGCTTTCGCTGTCCAGTTTCCCAAGGAGACGGCGTTCGCCACCGCGCCCGTGGTGGAAAAGCCGCTCTACCGCCATGGCGACCCGGCGCACCCGACGACTATATGGTATTGGAACGCGGGCAGTATCGAGCCCGCGGCAGACCCCGTCGCCACCCTCTTCGATGCTGCCGGCCCGCAGGACAAACTCGTTTCCCGGCCGTCGGATACACAAGATCTCGTGGCGAACGGCAGGTGGGAACAGGGTCGTTGGCGCGTCATGTTTACCCGGCCACGGTCGGGGGACGCTGCCGGTGACGTGCACTTCGAGGAAGGTCGCTTCATACCCGTGTCGATTGCAGCTTGGGATGGTAGTAACGGAGAGTCCGGCTCCAGGCACAGGCTGAGCGGGTGGTACTGGCTGCTGCTGCCGCCGGAGATTGGTTTTGCGCGTGTGTATGCCGCACCGGCGGGCGTCTGGCTCCTGGTATTCGTCGCCGGCCTCGCCCTGGTGCGCAGCCAGCGGAGAACGTAATCTGGCACTGCTCCCTGCGTTTGAGCGCGATGCGATCCATCGAAAAATCTGATCCACATCAGTAACGGCGAAATTGGCTGTACGCGCGCGGCGCGCTACTTGTTAGAGTAATTCTAAAGAGGGACGAGCAACTAATAAGGGCTGAGGCTTTAATAGCGTGCAAGGATTTCGTGTCCGCTGCGATCGCAGCGGCTTTCAATGCGCGGCCCACTGGTTGGCCAGTGTATCGGCGGCAACGGCGTTCAGGAACCTTGCCGCTGGTCAGCACGGCCTCGCTGGACTCTCAGCTCCCCCTCCGGGGCAACCTCGCACCGGGCGCGCCGCTTGGTTGAAATACCTGCGCACGCGCGCGGTGTTGCGCGCCCCGCTCAACTGTCCGCGACCGCGCGAAAGCGGGGTGCGCCGTGCACAAGGGCAAAGAACACGCAACGACGAACTTCCAACTGCAATGAAAGGGTTTCGGTGAGCGGACACGAATCCGCTTGGTCCGGAAACTCAGAGGAGCGGCTTATGGACAAACTTTCCATCGTGCAACGCGGTCTGCTCGCGCTGGTGGCGGGACTCGGATCCGTTACGGCAGTGATCGCCGACACCGCGGATACAGGACCGGTGCCTGCCATTAAATTCGACAAAGCGAAGGCGGAGCTCGGCAAGCGATTGTTCTTCGACAAGCGAATCTCGGGGGACGCCGCGATTTCCTGCGCAAGCTGCCACGTTCCCGAAAACGGTTTTGCCCATCCGGACGCGCTGTCGCCCGGGTATCCCGGCAACGGCCACTTCCGCAACTCGCCCACGCTCATCAACGCGGCCAGTAAAAAGATCTGGCTCCATGACGGACGACTCGGGACGAACCTCAACGATGTCACGCGTGAGATGATCACCGAGGACTACATCATGAACATGGACATGCGCATCATGCAGGAACGCTTGAAGCAGGATCCGGTGTACGTGGAGATGTTCAAGAAAGCCAAGATGGGTGAACCCTCCAACGGCGGTGCGCGCAATGCAATCCCCGAGTTTCTGAAGACGCTCACCTCGCGCAACGCGCCTTTCGATACGGGAAACATGTCGGACGCGGCCAAGCGCGGCGAACAGCTGTTCAAGGGTAAAGCCGGTTGCCTTGCCTGTCACAACGGCCCGCTGCTCTCGGACGGCAAGTACCACAACCTCGGGGTGCCGGAAAACCTCGATGTCTTCCGTGACCCGTTGAACCATCAGACGTTCATCGCCTACAACAATTTTCAGGGCATCCCCAACTTCATGAACCTGAAACGCGATCTTGGTGTGTTCGTACAGGACAAAAGCGTCGCGGGCGCGGAAAAGCGCAAGGGCGCATTCATGACGCCGACGCTGCGGGAACTAAAATACACCGCACCCTACATGCACAACGGCACCATCGGGACGCTGCGCGCCGTTGTCGATTTCTACGACCGCGGCGGCGGCAAAGATCCGCACAAGGACTCTGCATTGAAGCCGCTCAAACTCACCAATTCTGAAAAATCAGATCTGGTGGCGTTCCTGGAAGCGCTTTCCGGTGATCCACTGACGGGTAAGGCGTTCGTCTGGAGCGAGCCCTACCCCGAGGAATATCCGGTCATCGCCGACTGGCGCAAAGCGCGTAACTGATCGAGCGACGAGGAGCAAGCCATGAACAAAAGAGACATCCGATTCCGGCAAATCTTGTCGGCGTGCCTTTGCCTTGTCGCGACGACGGTAATGGGCGCCGCCGCGTGGGCGCAGAGCGCCTCACCGCCACCCCTGGCACCGCTCGGCGATCCGCCGATTCCGGCCGACAACCAGCAGACGGCGGCCAAGGTCGAGCTCGGCAAGCTGCTGTTCTTCGATCCGCGGCTGGGCGGCGACGCCTCCGTTGCCTGTGGAACCTGCCATGAGCCGAGCCAGGGCTGGGCCTTCTCGGAAGACCTGTCGCGCGGTTATCCGGGCACGGTCCACTGGCGCAACAGCCAGACCATCGTCAACAGCGCCTATTACGGTAAGTTGTTCTGGGCGGGCTCTTCCCGCTCTCTGGAGGCGCAAGCCCGCTCGGCGGCGAAGGGCGGCGTCGCCGGCAACGGCGAGGACGACATCATGGAAGCGCGACTTGCGCTGATCCCCGAATACCGAAAGCGCTTCAGAGAAGTGTTCGGCGATGAGTGGCCCACCATCATGAACGCCTGGAAAGCCATAGCCGCGTTCGAGCGTGCGGAACTGATTCAAAAGGACACGCCGCTCGATCGGTATTTGCAGGGCGACAGATCCGCGCTCTCTGAGCAGCAGATTCGCGGCAAAGCGATATTCGAGGGCAAGGCCAACTGCATCGCCTGCCATAACGGCGCGCTCGCCTCGGATGAGAAGTTTCACAACATCGGCGTTCCCTATGCGCAACGCTGGGAGGAGGACGCACTCGCCCAGATCACGTTCCGCTTCGAGCAGTACGCCAAGGGCGTGACGGAAAAGATGTACCGTGAGATCAAGGACGATGCGGGGCTTTACTATCGCACCAAGAATGCTTGGGACAAAGGAAAGTTCCGCACGCCGTCGTTGCGATACACCGCGTACACGGCGCCGTATATGCACAACGGCACTTTCTTTACCATGGAAGAGGTCGTGGACTTCTACGACCGCGGGGGTGTAGCCGAAGACGGCCGCACCACGGACTTCTCCGAAACCAAAAGCGCGCTGATAAAGCCTCTGGGACTGACCGACGAGGAAAAAGAGGACCTGGTCGCGTTCCTCGAGGCGTTCTCGGGTGAAGAGATTCTGATGGACAAACCCAGACTTCCAGAGTACGCGCCGCTGTTCAGCGAAGCGGACATCATGTCCGAGTGACGGAGGAAATTGAAATGACCGAATCGAAAACCACTTGTGACGGCTCCGCAGGCGGACACAGCAGTTGCATGCTTACGCGTCGGCGGTTCCTGCTGTACAGCTCGGCGACCGCGGCGACCGCGAATACCATTACGGTGAGCTTGCTGCCCGGCACAGCCGGCGCCGCGGTACAGGAAAAGGCACGCGTCGTCGGCTACCCGAGAAAGAAGATCGCCCGGCTCAGTCAGCTGAAGGACCACATGCCGGTGGATTTCAGTTACCCGGACGACTTGATGAACGCCCAATGCATGCTGGTCAAGATGGGCGGCGTACAGGCGGGCGGCGGCATCGGGCCGAAGCGCGATGTCGTAGCCTACAGCTACCTGTGCACGCACCAGGGCGGACCGCTGCAGGGCACCTACAAGAACGTCGATGAACATCGAACGCTCGGTCCCTGCCCCCTGCATCTCTCGCTCTATGACCTGAGGCGTCACGGCATCATCGTGTCGGGCCAGGCCTACGAGAGCCTGCCGCAGGTGCTTCTCGAGCTCGAGGGCGACGATGTCTATGCGGTGGGCATGTTGGGGCTGATATTCGGCCGCGACAAGAATCTGCTTGAATCCTAGGAGGCGCACGATGTCAACCAACTATTACCTTCCGGAAGACGCGGCACCGCTTCCGCCGAAGCACGCCGATGTGCTGACCACGTGTTGCGATTACTGCATCGTAGCCTGCGGTTACAAGGTCTATCGCTGGCCGGTGGGCTCCGGTGACGGAGGGCGCGAGGCCTCGGAAAATGCTTTCGGTATCAAATTTCCCTCAGGCGTGCTGCAGGACTGGGTCGCGCCGGCGCAGCACAACGTCGTAATGCATCAGGGACGACCGCATAACATTGTCATCACGCCCGACAAAGACACCAAGTTCGTCAACACGAACGGTGACTCGAGCATGCGCGGGGGGCTGATAGCGCAGAAATGCTACAACCCGAAAACCCCCACGCGCGATCGGCTGACCACACCGCTTTTGCGAATCTACGGCACGCTGCAACCGGTTCCCTGGGAGTTTGCGCTGGACATCGCCGCGGAAGTGTCCAAGCACGTGATCGCGAAACACGGCTCCAACGCGTACTCGGTGAAGACCTACAGCTACTATTTCGTCGAGAACACGTACGCGATATCGAAATTCGCCAAGCGCCACATCAACACCGCGGCCTTCACGTTCCACGATACGCCGTCGGACGTGACGTCGACCCCGGGTTTCCGCGACGCCGGCTTCGACAACTTCGGACCGAGCTACGACGACTGGGGCGCAGCGGACGTGCTGATGATGTGCGGCACCGACCCGTACGAGACCAAGACCATTATCTACACGCAATTCATCAAGCCGGCGATGGAAAGCGGTATGAAGACGATCTTTCTCAACCCGCGCGAGACGGCCGGCATTGCGTACGCGAAAAAGCTTGGCGGACTGCACATGCAGCTCAATCCGGGTACCGATACGCTGGTGCTGGGCGCTATCGCGCGAGTGATTGCGGAAAAAGGCTGGGAAGACAAGGAGTGGATCGAGAACTGGGTCAACAACAAGTGGGGGTCGAGCTCCGGCTTCGGTCAGGGCACCCGCAACACGCCATGGCAATGGCGCACGACCTGGGGCAAGTTCCAGACCAACGGCTACGAGGATTACAAAAAATGGCTGCTCTCGCAGGATGAGTACAAGCCCGCGAATGCGGCCAAGCTCGCCGGTATCCCCGAAGCGCAGATCCGTAAAGCGGCTGAGATGCTGGCGAAGCCGAGCGGCGGCAAACGTCCCAAGGCATCCTTCGGTATCGAGAAGGGCCTCTACTGGACGAACAATACCGGCAGCACCAACGCCATCTCGTCGCTGGCCACGATCTGCGGCGCGGGCGGACGGCCGGGCCAGGTGGTCGGCCGCTTCGGCGGCCATCAGCGCGGCGGCACGTCCGGGGGCAAGTATCCCCGCGCGAAATCGCCGGAGAAGGTCCCCGGCCGGCGCAAGCGGTCACTGGACACCGACCGCTGGCTGGTCTCCGGCAACACGCGTATCGCCCATTGCATCGGCACCACCTGGATCCAGTCCATGTGCGGATCGCAGGGGCTGCAGAAGAAGTTCCATGAGCTGGTGCTGGCGAATCCGCACCAGGTCCGCAGCTATGACAAACAGGAGATCATCGACACGCTGAACGCACGGGCGGATTCCGGTGGAACCGTGGTGTTCAACCAGGATATCTACCTGCGCGATCCGATCGGCTCGAAATTCGCCGACATCATTTTCCCCGCGGCGACCTGGGGCGAAGAGGACTTCGTGCGCGCCAACGGTGAGCGGCGCCTGAGGATTTATCAGAAGTTCTACGATGCGCCTGGTGATTCGAAACCCGACTGGTGGATCATTGCGCAGCTCGCCAAGCGCATGGGATTCGACGGCTTCGACTGGAAAGACTCCAACGAAGTGTGCGAGGAATCCTCGCGCTTCAGCCGCGGCAACCGCAAGGCGTACCACATGATCAAGGTGGCCGCCCACCGCGAGGGCAAAACCCTGCACCAGAAACTCGCTGAATTCGGCACCGACGGCATCCAGGGGCCGACTTTCTACAACTACGCAACCGGCGAGCTGGTCGGGACCAAACGCATGCACGACACCACGCTGTCACGGGAGCAGCAGTCGAAAATGGGGCTCGCTGACGGACCGCAGGGCGCGAACGTCGTGCAGAAATGGGTCACGCACTTCAAGAGTCAGACGGGCAGAGTCAATATCCAGAAACACCCCTGGGACCTGTATGCGGATTTCTGGGAATGGCTGCGTCCAAAAGACGATGAGCTGTGGTTTTCGGCTGGGCGCATCAACGAGATATGGCAGTCGGGCTACGACGATGTGGAACGCCGGCCTTACTGCACGCAGCGCTGGCCGGAGAACTGGGTGGAGATCCACCCCGACGACGCCAAGGCACGCGGCATCGAGTCGGGCGATCATGTGATGATGTACTCCGACCGCGTTGCGGCTCATGTGCACACCATCCACGGTGTCGGCGGCAGCGACTTCCAGTTCTCGGAGCTGATGAAAAACGGCCACATCGAGCTTTCCAAAGCCGCGGTGACGGCCGTTGCCATAGTCAGCCCGGTGGTCAAAAAAGGCATGTTGTACGCCAATATGCTCGACATGCGGCAACCGTCGAATTCCCTGGCGGCACGCGTCGTCGATCAGATCAGCGGCAACTACAACTACAAAATGGGCGTGGCTCGCGTGAAGAAAATCGGCGAATCGCAGTACAAGAAGGAATATAGAAGCTTCTCGTGGGCGCCGCGTAATATCGTTTAGCGGCTACTCACATCCGCCGTTGCCCGCGTCTGGCTTGACAGGCGCGGGCAGCGATTCGACCGGCTCCGTGGCGCGCGCAGCTGAACGCGCCCGCAGCTTATGCATCGCGTCCTTGCGATGTTGCCAGGCTCGGCAGTCTAGTCCACGCGCAAGGCAGCGACTGCTGGCCCCGGCAAGCACGAGGACGGCGGCAGCTTCCCGAATGCAGGACTAGCCGAGGCACGCGACAAGCGGCCCGGACCGTCCGTCTGCACTTCCGCCACCCGCTCGGACCGACGCAACGGGACGCACTGAAATGTCGACCTCGAACTCCATGCCCTGGGGCCTGGTCATCGCCGGGTGTATCGGCATGTTCGCCGCAACCGCGACGGGCACCACGCGTGCACCGTTCCTGCCGGACATGGCCGTCGATCTCGACGTGTCGTTGCCGGCCATCGCCAACCTGTTCGGCGTGACAGCGCTCTCGTGGGGAATCGCGTCCTATCTCGTCGGCTCTGCGTCGGATCGACTGGGCCGGCGAGTATTCCTGATCGGATCGCCGGCGTGTCTCGCGCTCGCGATGGTCGCGGCCGCGCATGCGCAGACCTACTGGATGCTCGTCGTAATCGTCGTTCTTGCGGGCATGTGCTGCGGTGCATTCACGTCGACGTCGCTGGCCGAAGTGTCGTTGCGCGCGCGCAGCTCGCATCACGGGCGCGCACTCGGCTACGTCATGAGCGGTCAGTCACTGACGCTGTTGTTCGGCGTCCCGACAGCCGCATGGCTGGGTGCGCTCGTGGGTTGGCGCGGCGTGCACATTGCGCTCAGCGGACTGGCCGTGTTCGCGGCCAGCTGCATGTTCGCTGCGTTGCGTCCGCCACCCGTCTCCGATGTAGCCGCCCTACCCCCGGAGGGACCGCGGACGACGCTGCGCGAAGCGCTGACCGGTCCGATCGTTCGGTTGTTCGTCGCGTTGATCGTCGAACGGGTGTCCTTCGGCCTTGCCGCGTTCTACTACGCGTCCTACCTGCGCACAGCGTACGACCTTACGATCGACGCCGTCGCGTTGCCGCTGGTCGGATTCGCGCTCGGCAACATCATCGGCACGGTCGCCGAGCGCGAATCCGACCA
>Ga0224508_10004738_pt1 | contig 11033 bp, 11 predicted proteins | sample SF_Jan12_sed_USG_4_FD_170157 | JGI IMG/M metagenome (GOLD analysis project Ga0224508, IMG submission 170157) | Sediment microbial communities from San Francisco Bay, California, United States - SF_Jan12_sed_USGS_21 | ecosystem: Environmental > Aquatic > Marine > Sediment | place: USA... | reverse complement strand
TCTTCGAGCGCATGACGAAGGCAGGATACAGCCGGGGTAGGATCGAGATCACCCATGAGACTGCGCTGTCCGCCCTCATCGACGGCCGCAACAACATCGGCTATCTGGTCGGGCGCCGGGCGGCAGAGATCTGCATCGACAAGGCCTCCGCCCAGGGCATGGCCGTGGTGGGCGCGCGCGACACGTGGCACACGGGGATGCTCTCTTACTACGCTGAGATGGCGGCACGGGCCGGGCTCGTCTCGATGATCGCCTCCAACGCGTCGCCCAACGTAGCGCCATTCGGTGGCACGGAGGGCCGCTTCGGCACGAATCCCATCGCAGGCCAAACGTCCATGGACGCACTGTGGAAGCAAGGGCGCGCGATCGTGAGAAAGTTTGAACGCCCACATGCGGCGACGTCGATTTTTTTACCTACTTTGTCTCGACGTCGGAATCGGTAGAAGCTTCGATTTTTTGATTAGGTGGGGTGCGTGGACCACATATCGACCAGCGCCTGCAAGATGTCGTGTCGACTGATCTGGCCGACAAGCCGGTTTCTGTGAAGCACGGGGAAACGACGAAAGCGGCTATCAAGAAATCTCCGGGAGGCGGTAACGATATCCGTGGCCGCATCAATCGTCTCCACTGGCGCCGTCATGTATTCAGCCACCGTGCCGCCCCATTCCTGATAATAACTCGCACTGAAGGCGACATTCATGCAGTCCCTGCTGGTTAGAATACCGACGAGCCCGCCACCCGCATCAACCACAGGCGCGCCGGAGACGTCCCTCTCGAGCAGGATACGCATCGCCTTGATGATCTCGAGATCGGGGTCGACGGTGACCAGCGATGTCGCCATATAGTCGGCCACTGTCGGCGCAATGCTCAAGGTGCCTCTCCCGCGCGCGTCGTATCCCGTCCACAGGCCGGGCAGAACCCTTCATCCGTGGTCGCCGCCGTTGCGCAGCTCCCGCGCGGCGCTCCGCGGCCCAACAGAAGGCTGATGCCCAGACCAGCCACTGACAGCCCGATCACGCCAAAAGCCAGAACAAATTCCAACAGCAAGGCGGGCCCCCTCTCCGCTAAGCAATAATATTGGCACGAAATTCCGACGTCGCAATGTCGCAATAGCCGTTTCCGCTATGCAGCACGAACAGAGCGGGGAGCGCCTCCCGCTCGGCCAGTTCGATGCCGCGTTTCGCTCCCAACGCCATAAGCCCCGTGGCGAGGGCATCGGCTGTCATCGCGGACCGGGCCATGACCGAGACCGATGCGACGCTGTTATTGACGGGCGCTGCCGTTCGCGGATCGACAATATGGCTGTAACGCCTTCCCCCGACGACATAGGAGTTGCGCCGGGCGCCCGAGGTCGCGAGCGCGCCCCCTGGCATTGTGATTACATGCCGCAATCGACTGACGCCTGGTCCAGGATCCTCGATCGCGATCCGCCAGGGCCGGCCCGCCGGATGATGCCCGCGAACCAGAACCTCGCCACCGAATTCGATAAAAAAGGCACCAAGGCCACGGGCGGCGAAGAGGTCGCCGAGACGGTCGAGCGCGTATCCCTTGCCGATTCCGCACGGATCGAAAGTCAGAGCGGGACTAAGTTTGATGACCGTCCGTCCGGCCAGCTCAAAGCCGTGATAGTCCCCTGCCCGTACTGTCGCGACGGAAGGATTCCCGATCGGCCCGAAGCCGAACCGTGCGACGATGGGCCCGACCGACGGATCGAAAGCCCCGCCCGTCAGACGGGCGACCCGGAGTCCTTCTTCGATAATCTCGGCCAGCGGCCTGGACACGTCCACCCGACCGTCCGCGGCGTTCAGCCTTGCCAGTTCCGAACCGGGACGGAACGGTGACATCACCACATCCAGCGACCGGAGTGATCGCCGGATGTGGTCTGCGAGCCGTGCAGCGTCGACACCCCCCGGAACCAGTGCCCGCCACGTCGTCCCGAAGGCGGCGCCGCCGATCTCATTCACACCCCCGATTGAAGCGCGGGCGCGACCGGGCCCCTGCATAAAGGCTGTCCCGGCGAATCCAAGGGCGGCGATCATGAGATCGCGACGTTTCCAGCTCACGGCTCAGCTCCCGAAATCATCGAAATATATGCTCTCGGAATCTACCCCGATCTCGTCAAGCATTGTGCGAGCAGCCGCGATCATCAGCGGCGGCCCACAAAGGTAATACTCGCACTCCTCCGGCGCGGGGTGATTGCGGAGATGGAGTTCATAGACGACATCGTGGATGAACCCGGTCGGTCCCCGCCAGTCATCCTCCGGTCGGGGGTCGGACAGTGCGACCGTCCAGGTAAAGTTGTCGTGCCGGTGGGCGAGATCCTCGAATTCGTCGTTGTAAATCAGGTCAATGCCGCTGCGCGCGCCATACCAGTAACTGATCGTGCGATCCGTTCCGGCACTGTCCAGCTGGTCGCTGACCATAGCGCGGAGCGGCGCCATTCCGACGCCGCCGCCGATAAATATCATCTCGCGCCGCGTCGGCTGCACCCGAAAATTGCCGAACGGTCCCCGGAGCGCAACCTCGTCACCCGGCGCGAGGCCGAACAGCCAGGACGAGACGATACCCGATGGATAATCCGATCCCGGTGGTGGCAATGCGAGCCTTACATTGAGCACAATCGCCCCAATGTCGGCCGGCCGGTTCGCGATCGAATAGGCGCGCGTGACCTTGTGCGCGCTGGCCGCGGACAGGCGCCTCAGCCCCAGTTGATTCCACTGCGCGTGATGCTCGGACGCGACCGCGATATCGCTGAAGGCCAGTCGGTAGGGTGGCGCCATCACCTCGACGAAAGCGCCGGCTTCCGGTTCCAGCCCGCAGTTTTCCGGAAAATCCATCACGAGTTCCTTGATAAGCGGTGCGATGGTCCGGTTGGTCCGCACCGTGGCGGTGCAGCTGACCGCCTTGAGCAAAGATGCCGGCAACTCGATCGAGACATCGTCACGCAGGGTTATCTGACAGGCCAGCCGAAGACCCGCGTGAAAGTCTGCGCGGCTCAGCTTCGCCCGCTCCGACGGCAGCGGTTCGCCAGCGCCGCTACGGACCGTCACCCGGCACAGCCCGCAGGTACCAGCACCGCCGCAGGTTCCCGGCAGGTCGATACCGGCATCGGTGAGCGCGGTCATCAGTTTTCGACCCGTTCTGTCGCTGAGGATCCGTCCGTTTTCGATTGCAATGGCAACTTGTTCATTCGGTAGTAGAACGGATTTGGCGGCCACGACAACAAGGACGAGGCATAGCACGACGGCAGTGAAGACGGTGATACCAAACAGTATCTCCGTCATTGCAGGCTGGTCCCGCCAAACCCGGTGAAGCCGAGCGACATTAGCCCTGTGACGATGAAAGCTATGCCAAGGCCACGCAGGCCTTCCGGGACGTCGCTATAGCGAAGCCGTTCCCGAATGGCCGCCATGGTGACGATCGCGAGGGCCCAGCCCGTGCCTGTGCCGACGCCATAGACGACACTGTCGGCGAAGTCGTAGCGGCGTTCGACCATGAACAGGCTGCCGCCAAGGATGGCGCAGTTGACCGTGATCAGCGGTAGGAAAATTCCGAGCGCTCGGTGGAGGTGCGGCACAAAGCGGTCGAGAAGCATCTCCAGAATCTGAACTATGGCGGCAATGACGCCGATAAAGCAAACGAGCTTGAGATAGCCAAGATCGATATCGCCCAAACCCGCCCAGCCCCACGCTCCCTTTTTCAGAAAATAAGTGAAGATGAGGTGGTTGATTGGAACTGTGATAGCCTGAACAGCGATAATTGCGACGCCAAGACCGGCTGCCGTGGCGACACGCGTCGACACGGCAAGAAATGTGCACATACCGAGAAACAGTGACAGTAGCAGGTTTTCGGCAAAAATCGTCTTGGCGAAAAGTTCGATCATCTAGCCGGCTTTCGATCCCGTCGTCCGTGGCCTGAACTCGGGCTCCTCCACCTGATGGCGCCGGACTGTGCGAATGATCCAGACCAGAAACCCGAGCATGAAAAATGCGCTTGCCGGGTTCAGCATCAGGGCGAGCGGCTCGAACCATCCGCCCTGCCTGATTGTCGGAAGCACGGCGACCGCCAGCAGTGTGCCTGCACCCAGAAGCTCGCGAACGGAGCCGAGGGCGATCAGGATCAGGCTGTAGCCAAGTCCATTGCCGAGACCATCCAACAGGCTCGGTACCGGTGGGTTCCGCATGGCGAAGGATTCGGCGCGCGCGAGCACGATGCAGTTGGTGATGATCAATCCCACGAAGACCGAGAGCCGCTTGCTGGTTTCGAACGCATAGGCCTTGAGAATCTCGTCCGCAACAATCACGAGTGACGCAATGATGGTGATCTGCACAATCAGACGGATGGCTGAGGGTATATGGTTCCGGATGAGGCTAATGGCTCCGTTGGACACGACAAGAACCGAGGTCAGGGCCGCGCTCATGACGAGCGCCGTCAGCAGGGAGGTGGTCACCGCCAGCGCCGAGCAGATACCGAGTATCTGAAGCGTCACCGGGTTGTTTTCGATGAGCGGGTCCATGAGGGTCTTGGTGTAGGGCCCGGGCATTTACGATCCCTCCTTCCGCAATCGGTCGAGCAGTGGCCCGAAGCCGTGATTGCCGAGCCAGTAACGCAGCAAATTGGTGACGCCCTGTCCGGTGCGGGTCGCACCCGAGATCCCGTCGACTTCATATGGGCCTTCGGCTTTGCCGCGTGCCACCGCGATTTTCGGCGACCCGCCATCATCGGCGATCTTTCGGTCGCGCCAGTTCGCCTGCCAGGCTGCCTCGGTGATGCGCGCGCCCATGCCGGGTGTGTCGCCCTGTTCGTAGAAACTGAGTGCGGCGACGGTGTTGAAGTCGCCGCGCAGCGCCAGATAGCCGTAGAGTATCGACTGGTATCCCTGGCCATACACCGGCAGCACGATCAGATCGATTTTGCCGTTCACCTCGCGGAGGAACACCCGGGCATGATTGGCCCGCCGGCCAAGTCCGGCGATATCGGCCTCAGGTGGAATAGCGATACTGCGCGCCGGGTCACCCGCAGCCGCGCGCTGGTCGAACGTCACGGGATCGATGTCAGGTGAGTATCTGCCTGTGCGTAATTCGACTACTCGGGCGATCAGAGGACCGGCATCGCCGATGGCTGCGGATACCAGCGCAACAATACGAGCCTGCCGCTCCCGTTCGCGGTTTTCCTCCTGCATTGGACGCAGGTGGACCGATGCGGTGGATACCACGATCGCGGAGGCCAACGCGACCAAAAGCGCGACCGCGAGTGTCTTTGTCAAGCCGTCGTTGGGCAAACCGAGCAGCAGCCGCCACCAATATACGGGGTTGAGCTTACCCATGGCGCGCTCCGATGCGCCTGCGTCGATGCCACATATGGGTGCGGGCCATGCCGTAATCGATCAGAGGAGCGAATATTCCGCCCAGCAGCACAACGGATGTAAATACTTCTGTCTGGGGTTTGCCGCTTGCCAGTCCGAGCGCCGCCAGGGCACCTACCAGAACCGCATAGATCCACCGGCCGGAATCGGTACCCGGCGCCGCAATCGGGTCGCAAGCGAGAAATACCAGAACAAAGGTAAATCCGGCGAGTGCCATGAACGGGTCGATGTTCGCACCCGCAAGCAGATGGATCGCAGCGACCAGCGAGCCGGAAGCAGCCAGAATAATGCGCCACGATATGATCCCCGTTGCCACGAGCAAAACGAGCCCTGGCATGCAGCCCTCCCACGCGACCGGCGGCGCCTTGCCGTAGCCGGCCTCGGGAAAAGAGAAAACCAGGAAGATCACGGCCACGGCGACCGGGTTGAGAAAGTTCCAGCCGTAGCCCCCGAAAAGGTGTACGCCGACGACGACGCCGAAGGAAAGTCCGAGCGCGATCTGCCAGAGTTGGGCGTCGGCCGGCACGATCAGCGCGAAAACAACTGCCGGAATGACAGAGGAGAGGCCCATGCACTGTTTGCGCGCACTGGCGAACGCCGCCTGCCAGCCAACCGCGAAAGCGAGACTTACGGCAAGCCCCGGCAGTAACCGGGTGCCGTGCAGAGCAAGCGCCTGGCCCAATGGCGGCAGCAGCGCGACAATCAGCAACAGATCGATCCGCGGCCCTGTCAGCCAGCTATGCAGCGGTGGCGCGAGTGCTGTCGCGGGAATCCGGGGACGCGGCACGGCCATCAGAGATCGTGCCTCAATTCGTCAAGCACCGCGCGCAACATCGGCGCGTAGTCGTTGTTGCTAGGGCAGACATAGGACAGAACGGCGACGTCTTCCTCGAGCAGTCCGAGACATCCCAATTCCCTTGCGGTTTCGCTGTCGCCCACGGCAAGGGCCCGCAGCAGGGGGACGACAGGCAGATCGAATGGAAACGCTTTCTGGTGCGCGGCAATCGGAATTATCGGACCGACCGTTCGGGAGCTTGGCGCTATCACCCGTTTCCCCGGTGTCCAGCCGGTCGGCAGGACGCAGACTTGAAGATGCGCCCGGCCGAGAAACTGCGCGTCGCGCCCGGACAGCAGGGGTCCCGAAACCATCCGATACTCGCCGTCCAAAAGGCGCCCGCGCGCCAGATCGTCTAGATCGGCGCCGACAGGCACGCGCATCAGGCAGGGCGTGCGCACCCCCGGCCCCGCGAGGGCAATTGTGCGGCGCGTCTCGATCTGTCCGGCATTAAATAGATGGCCGATCGCCATGACGTCCTGATAGTTCAGCGTCCAGACGCGGTGGCCGTTCTCAACCGGGCAGAGATGGTGAACATGCGTGCCGGGGAGGCCTGCCGGGTAGATACCGCTGAACGTTACGGCATTGGCTGCCAATTCGGGTCCGGGCCCCTGACAGATGTGGACCGGGCCCCCAGCCAACTTATGCAGCGCTTCGATTCCCGCCGCGAAATCCGTATCGTGTCCCGCCATCACGATTGCCGGGTCCGGCGCCAACCTGTCTGCTGGCATTGCGGTGACGCAAATAGCATCCGGCATGCCGTCTGGATCGGGTATCCGTCCGAACGGACGTTCCAGCAGGCAGGTCCAGAGGCCGCTTTCCATCAAGACTGCTCTTACACCGTCGCTGCACCGCCAGTCCTCCGGTACGTTCAATTGCGCCGGGTCAGCATTGCTTACCGCAAGACTGACTAAAAAGGCCGCGGTTTCAGGATCGCGACGGACGAGGCTGGTTACGGTGCCGGTGGCGGGAGAGGTCACAACGATTTCCGGTCGTCTGCGGTCGCGAAGCAACGCCTGGCCGGAGATAACCGACTGTCCCTGTTCGACCAGAAAATCCGGCCGGATGTCCGGGTGGTCAAGGCCGGAGAGACCCACCGAAGCGACCGCCTGCCGACCATCGATGCTACCGGCCGGTACTCCGGATATTCCGATGTCCAGGCCGCGCCTGAGGCGAATCTTCATTACTCCGTTGCGTCCCTCGTGAAAGCGACATTTTTGCAGACCGTCTTACAAACACTCTGACACATACCGGATCCATGTTGAACGGAAATGAACCTACGCTATGAATTGGCGGCCGTATAGGAAGATCGAATAGATTTTATTGTGTATGCAGCCGGTTGTGCAGATACGGGTTATGGACTGGATAGAACTTCCTTGCCGCGGCGGGCTTAATTAATAGCCTTTCTCAGCAGGCGTTCAGCTTCGTCGGGAGCATGAAACCCGGTCGAGTTTTCGGAATAGACGTAGTCGACCCGGAATTGCGCCTCACTGTGAATCCGTCGCGCTTCGGCGAGCGTTTCTTCGTCGGCGCCGGGTTGGCCCACCTTCTGTCGTTCCATCATCGTCTAGTCATCGAGCATGTATGCGTGACCACGTTTCTTCCGTTAGTCGAGGGCAAATGCGTAACCGGCCCAGATTTTCCTCAGCGCTGGTTCGTGATTCAGCTTTGATCTGGCGACGGTTGTCCGGGGATCGGCGTTCGTCGGGATGCGCGGGAAGGCTTCGGAACCGCCATAAAGCGTGCGCTGAATGTCTGTCGTTTTCTTGTAGGTTTCATACTGCAGCGGGAAATGGCGACCGCAGAGAAGAGGATCGTACGACATCCCTTTCAGTTTCTTCAACAATGATGGGGCCCGCTTGTTCGCCGCGCTATCAGATCGGACCATCTCTGCGGACAGGTACTTCGTGCCCGCATCGATACGAACGACACTGCATATTGCGAAGAGGTGTAGAGAGTTTTTCGAGACGTACGCCACACCTTACCGAATCTGCCTCCCATCCGAATTGACCCAATCTGTTGGATGCTCGCGAAAGGATATCGCCGGAAAGGGGAAAATTCACCATAGGCGGCTTAATCGGACGGAAATCATACCTGGATTCGTCAGAATGGGCGGGAAGGCCGTCCAGAGCCCTTCGGGACAGGGAATGAACTATCTATTGTTTGAGCTACGACAGATAGGCCGCAATATCCTCCATATCTGCATCATTCAAAGCTCCAAATACGGGCGGGTGGCTCAATTTCCCTTTTTTGATTTCCTTCATAGCCGCGACGAGACCAGCGGAGTCCTTGCCGGCGAGATTCAGCCGGTCGGCGTTGTGGCAGACAGCACATCCCTGTGCCTTGGTTATGCCTTTTACAGCGTCGCCCTGAGCCTGGGCAGCCTGCGGCAACACTAAATAGGCGATTATCCCAGCGGCAAGCACTATTACTTTCATGATATCATTCTTTTACTGGCCATTATAATTTTCAGGATCGGCGGACGGCCGGTTCTGTTTTGGCTATATGACAATCAGACCGACAGTCCGCAAGAGAACTTCGGCGGCATTTCCGGGCTTCACGTAAAAAAACCACTGGTTTGCCCTTGATCAACGCAGGAAGACTCAGGCTTTGGCAGTTCTTTTCCGAAATAGAGGAAACTTCGAGATGAAAAGAGTATCGGTTTTTTCTTGCGCGGTTGTTTCGTTCGGTGCGGCCTTTGTGCAACCGGCATTGGCGGTCGATATCGTTACTGTCATCAAGGTGACGAAGCCTCCCGTTCTTTCGGCCGGCGCGGCTGATCAAACATGGGCGAAGGCAAAGGCACTGACCGTGTCGTTGGCGGGTGGTGAGAATTTCAAGGATGGCAAAACAAGCGCCTCGGTGAAGGCGGTCTATTCAGGCGATATGTTCTATATGCTGGTTCAGTACGGCGATCCGACCCGGTCAGTTCGCCGTCTTCCTTGGCAAAAACAGGCCGATGGCAGCTGGAAGAAGTTGCACGACCCGAATGACAGGGGCGGCGACGAAAATGTTTATTACGAAGACAAGCTGGCGCTTATCTGGAACGTCGGCAACTCGACCAAAAACTTCGGCCAGCTGGGCTGTATGACGAGTTGTCATGCCGGCGAACCCGGAAAGCCCTATGGCAACAAATACACCGCAAATGCCGGAGAGCTGGGCGATATTTGGCACTTCAAGTCGGTCCGCACCGGACCTGTTGGTCAGGTCGACGATCAGTATCTAGATGACACCCGCTTCGACAAAGAAAATGCGCCCCGTGCCGGCCGCAAGAGCGACCCGAATACCGGAGGCGGATATTCCAACATCGACCTGGTAAACGGCAAACCGGCGCTCATGGACAAGCGAGCGATTGCCGCCAATCGGAAGGACGGCACCTACTATCTGAGGAAAGAGGACGGCGTTCCTTTTGACGACAACAGATTCAAGGCCGGAGACGAAGTCGCATCGATTATGATTGCGCCGTTCTTGGGAGATCGCGGCGATATCGCGGCGGCGATGAGCTGGAATAATGGCAAGTGGACGGTTGTCATGTCGCGCAAACTGGTGACCGGAAGCAAGTATGATGTGCAATTTGATAATCTTTCCAATACTTATGAGTTCGGTTTGGCTGCGTTCGACAACGCACAAGTGCGCCACGCCTTTCACATCGGTCCGCTGAATCTCGAATTTGAGAAGTAGGAGATGTTCGTCGCCGAGCATTCTTTATGCGGTACGGCTTTGTCAGAGCAATTTGCCTTGAGCAGAGCAAGGGCCGTTCCTAGGGTCTGCGGATGAATTATCCGTTCCGCTATTTCAACAATTCACCCGAGATCATCGGCCCTACGGTGATGATGTAGATCCGTTATTCTCTGTCGCGGTGCCATGTCGAGATTGTCCCTCCTCAAAACCGGTATTCCTTGATTTTTGTTTCTGTTTTGCCCGCTAAACTGGCGGCATGATAAATATCGTTCGTCTCGTTCTTCTTCAATTTCACGCCTGCCTGAAATCTCGTGCCGAAATCCGGGCCGATAACATGATGCTCCGTCACCAGCTGGATATGCTTCTTCGACCATCACGCGAGCGGGTGCGCACAACCAAGGTCGATCGCCTCTGGTTCGTGTGGCTCTACCGCCTTTGGCCAAGGTCGATTCAGGCGATGATGATTGTTCATCCAAAAACTCTGATCCGCTGGCATCGGGAGGGATTCAGATGGTATTGGCGATGGAAGTCCCGCCGTCGCGGAGGACGGCCCAGGGTCAGCACTGAAATCCGTCGACTCGTCCGGCAGATGAGCAGGGAGAATCCGCTATGGGGCGCGCCTCGCATCCACGGCGAACTCCTCAAGCTGGGCATCGACATCAGTCAATCGACGGTATCGAGGTACATGCCGCGTCGCCCTGATCCGGGACAGCGCTGGAAGACCTTCTTGGAAAACCATCGGGATTGTATAGCCGCTGTCGACTTTCTGACCGTCCCGACAATCTCGTTCAGACAGCTCTATGTGCTCGTCGTCCTGAACCATCAACGGCGTCGGTTGGTTTACCTTGCCGTCACCGCGAAGCCGACGGCTTTCTGGACGGTTCAGCAGATGCGCGAGGCTTTTCCATGGGAAGGCGCAGCACGTTACGTTATCCATGATCGCCACGGAACATTCGGGGAAACATTTCGTCGAAGGCTTCAGCTATTGGGAATGACATCCGTTCCCATCGCGCCCGGATCACCCTGGCAGAACGGGCACGTCGAACGGGTTATAGGTTCCATCCGTCGCGAGTGCCTTGATCACATGATTATCGTCAACGCACAGCATCTGCGCCGCGTCCTGAAAGACTATCTCGTCTATTACAATGAGGC
>Ga0224508_10004737_pt1 | contig 11033 bp, 12 predicted proteins | sample SF_Jan12_sed_USG_4_FD_170157 | JGI IMG/M metagenome (GOLD analysis project Ga0224508, IMG submission 170157) | Sediment microbial communities from San Francisco Bay, California, United States - SF_Jan12_sed_USGS_21 | ecosystem: Environmental > Aquatic > Marine > Sediment | place: USA... | reverse complement strand
TTGGCAAAAAGTATCAAAAAGAAATAGAAAAGACTTCACAGTCAATTCAATTAAAAAATTTTGAAAGTTTTGGAATTGCATTTACTTACAACACTCAGAAAATTGAAGGGTCTAGCCTTACAAAGATAGACACAAAAGACCTGCTGGTATTTGGCGTAACTCCTACAAAAAAATCCCAAATTGACACAATTGAGACAAAAAAGCATTATGAATTATTTATGAGATTGGTCACATCAGAAAAAATACCAAGGCTTACAAAAAAAATAATACTACAGTGGCACAAGGATATTTTTGACCAAACAAAGATAGGGGAGGCAGGAACTCTCAGATCGTATAGGGTAGGAGTAACCACTAATGAAAAGATAGATTTTACACCTGTTGTGGAAATTCCAAAGAAATTAGCAGAGTTTTTTAATTGGCTCGGCAAGTATGATGGAAAGAAAAATGTTGTAGAGTTTGCCTGTATGGCACACTACAAGTTTGTGTCAATACACCCTTTTGGGGATGGAAACGGTAGGATTTCACGACTCATCATGAACTATATTTTGTTCAAACACAGATATCCATTGATGCTGATAACGAGCATCGATAGGAGGCCATATTTCAAATCATTAGAGAAATCTCAACTAAACCATGATGAAATTCACTTTCTAAAATGGTTCATGAAATATTACATCAAAGAAAACAAACGATATTTGTAAAAAATTACTTACGCAATACGATCACATCAAGGACACAGAAAAATATTGTCAAATTAGGATTTATTGTCATTAGTAATCTCATCTCCGACATAGATGTATGCAAAAAGCTCCTGATTCCCCGTAGTCTCTATACTCACCCATCCTGTGGGTCCAAGCCCCTCCAAAACATACATTGCATCTACCTTGCCTGTATTTCTATCCATTATCTTGACTCTGGTTCGTTGTATGATTACTTCTTCAGAGTGGGAAAAAATTCTAATTGGTTTTTGTTTTCCGTCTTCATACATCTTGACTAGCTGGATCTTCAATTTTTAATATTCTCCTTTTTGTTGTCGCAGAAAAATTACCCATTTTGTTTGATCACCTAGATTCAAATTCACGCATGCTCACTGTTATGGTATACTATTAGTATACCATACGATATATACTTTTAGTATACCGACATTTACAGGGATTGTGAAAAGTGTAGAATTTGTGACAAAGGTTTCCAACATGGGAGACAAAAAGATCATAATTATTCCAAAGCACTATCATGGATTATTAAAAAAACGTAATCTTTTGGAAGATGAGATTAGCATCACATTAGAGCAGGTTTCCTAAAAAGATAATCAACATGAGTATCAAAGAATTTTCAGGCATTCAGGATTTGTTGATTCATCAATGGTAATGTTTGAATCTTTATCTTGCTCATTGTTTTACTTTCACCTCACCACAACTTGTTAAATTATGTATTTTAATAATCATCCAAATCTACTTCAAACTCGTTACATTGTACAATACAAAATCAAAAAATTATTCAGTTTTACATAAAACAGATTTATTTTCTATAATGTAGAATGTATGACAATGATTAGTGAAATTATTGCCACGAGTCATTCGTTAAGAAACACGCTTGTCTTTGTGGGAATCATTGCAGCAATAGCAGCACTTGTTTTGTTCTTAAAATCCTAATTGCAAAACCAAGATTTCAAAGCATTACGAAGTAACATTGCTAGGTGAAAAATAATTATAGCCAGAACCTGTTCAATTGAAAATCAATTACTCATATCATAGGAAAGTGTTCTTTTTCCATTGGATTTTACCTCATAAGCACGGGAACATCGTTTGCATACAAGTAGCATAGATTCTGTTAGTTCCAATTTAACAGAATGCCTATCATGTAGACATAATGGGCACAAATTGGAACTGTTGACGTCAAATATCATACAACAATACTTCATAATTATTGCATAAACCTTTTTCTTTCAATGTAACAATTCATGAAAAAATATGACTAGTATCCAGGATTGTAATGACAATCACAATTACAGTCTCTTTCACATCTTATTCTCTGGCAATCAATGCATGGTTTTTGCCCATAGTAACTCAAAGTATCCCATCTTACACCTACTGTTTCAAAAATATAAACCGCCTGTCTGGCGTCAGGGAGGTATCATCAGATCTTTTTGAAAAAATAATCACATATTGATAGCCAAAAGGCACACAGACAAGACACCGATTGATGGCATTGCAGCAGGTAAAACGGATTAGTCACAATAAAAAACAGAAATTATGAAATATAGCACAATATAACATATAATGATACAATTATGAAATCTTGAATCATTTCTTTGAATTTTTGTTCGATCTGGATCAATGAATTTTCAAATCTGCAACTAAGACACTTCTATATCTACAAAGTGTTTAATCACGGAGCAGTAACTTCTTCGGCATCTATTTTCTGTCTAGTTGCAATTGAATCTGCCTTGCTTTTGATATCTTTTAGGTATCTTTGTATCATTGCCAGCCCATCAACTACCTTTGGTGCATTGTCTTTTACAAATTCAATTCTGTCCGAAGAGGTCTTTGGAGGATTGTCAATGTAGTTTTTCATCGCTCTATTACCATCATAATCTACAAACGCTATTCTTGCACTAAAGTCGGTTCTTTCGAGAACCAAACTATCGCCTCCCACCAATGCAGTGTGATATGGATGCCGAATAAGTGATTCAGAGAATTTTTGAGAAGTTGATATTTTGTTTTCCAAGAAATAGTCCGAATATGAGTTAAAGTTGGCCAGCAAGTAAAACGTTGCCTCAGGCTTTGTTGTCTTAACTCCCTCAATCTCATTGAGAGTTCGATATGTGTAATCCCCCATTATTTGATGAATTCGTCGGGTTATCTCAAAATATTCATCCATCTCTCTGCTTTCTTGGAATCCTGCAATTGCAGCATGCTGGATAGGGGTGGATGTTGCAGTGTATTCTGTTGCCAATATTTTTTTGAACTGTTGTTTTAATTCAGATGTATGTAGTGGGAAGATTACATATCCTAGTCTGTATCCTCCTGCTGCATGTGATTTTGAAAGCCCGTTTGTGACAAATGTGCCTTCAGGATAGACTTTGCCCATGCTGACAAACTTGTTGATATCATAAGTTGTCAGGGCGTAAATTTCATCAGATATTACTATAATGTCATGTTTTCTGCAAACATCTGCAATCTCTTCTAGTTCAAGTTGAGAATAAACCAATCCTGTAGGATTATTGGGGTTGTTTAAGATGAGGATTTTTTGTCTGTCGTGCAATCTTAGTGTGAGGTGTTCAAGATCATTTGGAGTGATTTTGCCATTTGAACGAACATGCAACATGTGATAGTTTTTCTTCAAGAATCTAATTTGTGGAAGATAACCAAGCCAAGCAGGAGTGGGCAATATTACAGTACCGTGTAATATCTCCAATAAATTAAAAATCAGTTCCTTTGTGCCAGGTCCAACGTATATTCGTGCAGGATCCACATCAACTCCGAAATTTCTTTTGTTAAAGTGTGAGATGGTTTCTCTAAGTTCTTGAATTCCAGAAACTCCAGCGTATGACCCTTTGTCAGCATTTTTGACTAGTGCATCTTGTACAGGTTTTGGTACCGGAAAAGGAGACTGCCCAAATGCAAATCCATAGAAGCCAAAACCACACTCAGGATGAGGACAGTCAGAATGAAATTCCTGCAAGAAGGTGTTTAGCTTCAGATTCTCAGGCATCTCAATGTCTTCTACTTGCTGGTCAATGACGAATTTCTTCATTGGATTTTCTCCATTTGTATTACAAGAGTATCGGTATTAACGAGGTTATCTCCTTTTCTATTATTTCGTCTCCTTTTTGAAATATCTCTTTGAAGCAATTAACCGCCTTGTTTTTCTGAAAATCTCTTGGATTTTTTTTGATCCGCATCGCTATAATGTCAACGAAAGAATTATGACTATGATTGCTGCAAATACATAAAACCCATAGTATGTCTTTTTGTAACGTGGCATAAGGTATCGAGATTTTTGCATTTTTTGAAACATTTTTGCACCTCCTCTTATCTTAGATTAAGCTGTAACCAACCTTGGAAGATATTGTAATGTCCAGTTAAGCAATGTACTCTTTTGATGTCCCCAACGATAATGAGATGCTGCATGTTTTTTGTTTGCAAATTCTACTGGATATGCACAAAAAACACATGAAACAGAGAAATCAGTTAGGTGTTTTATGATGTCTTCTCTGTGACCTGCCAAGTGAATCAACCATTTAGTTTTCTCTGCTGTCACTTGTCTGTCATTAACACAATATGGACAAACACTGGAGAGATATGTCATTTTTGCACATCCTTTGATTTCTTTAGCATCCACAAATTTTCATTAATTTCATGGCACTTACAGTCAGGTGATTTTTCATTGCAGTTCTTTTGGTGCATCTTTGCATCGCATTTGTTGCAGTCAGGATCTCTCCATGATGCATTGTTTCCACAATTTCCGCAAATCAATGTCTCATCACTGTAATCGCCATATAGTACCATTACCTCCTTCAACCCAGTTTACATTACAGTCAGAACAATATCCAACTGTATCAAATCTTATCCAAAAAAGATATGCAAGATCAGAACTGCAATAGGGACATTCAACATTAATGAATGTCTTTGCATAGTTTTTATCATCATATTTTATTTTTTTTCTTAATCTTCTTGCAGGCAGAATTGTGGATTTGCCCAATTTTTGTTTCATAATATGGCTAATGTCAATCACGAATATAATCAAGGATTTTTTTGATTTTGCGTAGGCAAAAGAAAACCAGCTGATTTAATCCAGAACGAAATCAACTTTCATTTTCCTTAATTATTCGAGTCAATATAATAAAAACTTAGAAGATGCAAAAATGAATATCTATGACACAAAAACTGTCTTGTGCAACAAATGTGGAAAATGTATTGGCGAAGTTGAGTATGATGCTGAGATACTCAGACCCCTATGCAGTCAATGCGTAAACCCAATGCCAGAAGGAGATTCAATACTATATACTGTAAGTGCCATACAGAATCAATCCAAGAAACAAATGATTACAGTAGGGAACTTAATACTGTCCAAAATGTAAACATTTTTTCTGTCAATTTCTATCTCTGCTGTTTCAGCATTCATATGTGTCAATACAACAGCAGCCAGACTAAAGATTATCAAAAAGACAAATTCTGATTTTATTGTATTTATGGTTACAAAAAACTGTAAAACCGAGACAAAGACTTTCTTACATATGCACTGTAATTACACTCTTGAAAAAATAATGTCCATTAAGGTTTCTTCAAAAATTTCAAAACAATCATCCAATCCCTAGACAAAGATACTTGTCAGATACATTACAAGCATTCCTACTGCTATACCAGACACAATGGCTCCACTTGAGAGTCGATTATTATTTTCTTGCTGGATCCATTTCATCAAAGTAAGTATTACTTGAAAGATTGCACCTGCCCCAATTGATAAAAAGATTACTGCTGAAAATGGAGAATACATGAATCCGCCAAGCCATGCACCAAAAATCGCAGGAGCGCCAGCAATCATGCCCATCGCCACAAGTTTTCCAATCATTGGTCTTCCTCTGGCCATTGGAGATGCAATTGCTAGACCTTCAGTGGTGTTGTGTAATGCAAATCCTACAATAAGAAAAGTGCTTAGTGCCACTTGCCCAAGACCTACTGCAGCACCTATTGCCAATCCTTCTCCAAAATTATGCAAGCCAATTCCGATTGAAATCATCAGGGCAATGGCAACAGGTTTTGAATATGGTGAATCTTTTACTCTATGAATTAGCTTTTCTCCAGTATAATACAAACCAAGAAAAGACAGTATTACAACAGTTGATACCAACAAGACTCCATTGAAACTTCCTGCAAGATTATCTTCTGAAACTTCTAGAGCCTCTTCTATGGAATCAATTCCTAAGAACAATAAGAGTCCTGCAGTTAATGCTAGGAAAAAATGATACTTGTTTTTGCTCAGTCTCTTGATAAATGGAAACCACATCAATCCAATCATTACTGGAATGATTCCTACATAGGTTCCAATTATTGCAAAAAATCCTATCAGTTCTGAGCTAGGCTGTAGTCTTGGTGCTGCAGCTTCTACCTCTTTTTCAAATCTTGTTCCATCCTCAATTGTAATTCCAATTATGTATGGCTCGGCATCATTCCATTCAAATGGTATTCTGACTACTGCAGTCTCATATCTTTCCAAAAATCTATCCGGTTCTACTGCTGCAGGCTGAATCCTATCATTGATATCTGCCATTACAATCTCAACAGGAATTGGGCCCGTGTTTCTGACAGTTGCACGTACTTCAGAATCGACAAAATCCACCATCTCTATTGTAATTTCTGGCAATGGTATTCCAAGATCTAAAAGGTCAGATCCTGGTCCAAAAATGTAGACCATCATTACAACTACAAATACAAATGGGATTAATCCACTAGCAATGGTCTTTGCTTTTGAAGGTTTTTTATCAAGTTCCATATTCGTTTACATCTCCTGCTGTTGTTGATGTTTCTTGTTCAGAATCCGAATCATCATCTGAAACTAGGAAAATCCCAACCCAGCCTTTCTCAGAAAATTCAACTTTGTGTGCATGGAACAGATATTTTCCGGGATATTGGTATTCAAATTCTATGATTCCACGTTCAGTCTGAGATAAGGTTATCATATCTGTGTAAAATGAGGGAATAAGATCAGTTCCAGTTGGATAATACTTGTACAGATTACCATGCAAGTGCAAATTGTTTATTGGATCAAACTCTACCATGTTAACTACGTAAACTCGAATTAATTCATTTGTGTTAATTTGAATTGGATGATGTTGATAGTAAAATGGAATGGTATTTGCAGCATAGAAGTTATTCTCAGTATCAAAGTCAGTATCCAAACCATTTAGAACCATTACCATTTCATCAGCTGCTACTCGTCCCTCCTTGGGATCAACTATGAATACACCATACAATCCGTGCACAATGTGTTCCTCAAGAGGCATGACGTGGCAGTGATATGGATGAACTCCTGCGGGCCCTGCAATGAATTCATAAGTAAATTGTCCTCCACCTGGCCCAACTGGCTCAAACACCCCATCCATTTCAGCTGGATGTATTCCATGAAAGTGCATAGTGTGTTGCTTTGAGCCATTATTTATGAAATTTACACGAACTGTATCTCCTTCAGTCGCACGAATGGTGGGTCCTGGAACACTTCCATTAAATGTCCACACATTGTAAAAGACACCAGGAGATACCTCCATAATCTTATCGTCCTCTGCAACTATCGTGTACGCTCGTAGCGTTGTACCATCTGGCAATGGTGATGTTATGCCATAGTCAAAATCCCTCAGATACTCCATGGGGTCAAACTCCATGGTTGATTCAACGTATAATGGATCAATTACTTCACCTGTAGTCCTGACAATTCCTCCGGTATGAGTTACAAAGACATTCTCTTCGGATTGTGCCTTGATAACTTCAGGAAATACAAAGAACATCGAGGATATTGCTACAACTGTGATTAAAGAAAAGATCATCACTGATCGTGAATTAAAAAAAAATTGTTTCATCCTTAACGTTTACTTTCTCTTTCAGGAATATAAAGTTAGCCTAGGCTAAATTTCTTAGCCTTAGGCAAATTCATAATTAGATCGACCAAAAGATAATTTCGTTCAAGTTCAAAAGCTGGATTTTCTAAAAAGAGAGAGAAGTTCTGGCTTTGATTTCAAAAATAATATGAACTTCCTGAGCTGTTTTGTTGTTTTTGGGTTAAGATGATGCTCTATTCCTTCCACATCCTGATTTGCAGTAGAACTGTCTATGCCTAGCATCTCAAAGAACTCTAACAGATCGCTGTGTTTTTGCCTGATCTCATTTGCAATATTTTTCCCCATACTGGTCAGCTTTAACCCCTGATATTTTGTATAGTCAATATACTTGTCTCCATCTAGTCTCCTTAGCATCTTGGTAACACTGGGCGGACTTACATTCATGTAGTTTGAAATATCCAATGGTGTTGCATATCCTTTGAGTTCTATCAGTTCAGAGATTACTTCCAGATAGTCTTCCATTCGAGTTGTGAATTTTGAACTTTCTTGACCGTGGACTTTTTTTATGGATTCTAGCCTTTCTTCTTTCTTGTTGGATTTTTTGATTGAGGAATTCATTATGATCCCATAACCTGCTTAGATTTTTAATTTATCTATATTATGATTAAACTTTATTGTGTAAACTGCAGCTTTTGATTACAGGTAGATTCATTTCAAAAAAATAATTAGGAAACTTATTTTAATTTATTGAACTGCAACAACATTTTGGTCCTTGGAATAATATTTGGTACATTGTTTTCATCCTTTTTCTTGTATCTTTTTTACGAGATGATGGCTCTAATGAATAATCATAGTTAGGATACATCTTCTCAAACCGTTGTTCAACGAACTCTTCTTCATTATTATCGTAGTTGGAATATATCATAGAACTCACATGTCATCTTCTTTATGCCAAACTGAATCTTTTTCTTCACACGAATAAGAACAGTATCCTTTACGACTATCTAACTTTACTCCACAATACTCACAATGGGTGGATGTATCATAGAATTTGTTATTAGGAGTTGGTTCACGATAATGTAGCAATTAAAATTTATAGCAAAAAATTACTTAAAATCTAATCCATAGTTGATTTCATTTTAAATGAAGTCAACCAGATATCTTGAGATTATTTTGGGACAAAATTAATCCATCTTAATACTGCCATTACTAATAGTTGAGGCATGAAACAACAAATTATGTTTAGACAAAATAGGAAAAACCATGATGAATTATGAAAGTTGAGATAGTAGAATCAGACAACAAATCTGAACTTGATAGCCTGATTAACGCGTGCATTCAAGACCGTGATGTTTTGGATGTCAAGTTGAATGTCATTGTCTTACCTGAAGGAAAGACACAATATACTGCACTGATCATGTTGAGGGCATAACAATGACAATACTGAGTCCAAAACAAATACAAGATCTAGATACGGCGTGTCAAAAGTTAGCTACAGAAGACAAGGTAAGACATGTTGGTGTAATCAATCCAATGGGGCATCTTGTAGCGGGAGGTTTCAGAAAGGGAGTTAACCCATTACTTGATGATGAGAAGGTACGAATGACATACATGCAGATGCAGCTTGACTTTAAAATGAGACAAGATCTTGATGGGGTCCTGGGTCCAATCGACTACATCGCCTCAAGGCGGACAAAACAACTCATCATCAGTGTTCCGATTGGTGAGAACTTGGTGCTTATCGCTGCAGAGCCGAATGCAGATGACAAGAGGATAATCAAAAGTGCAGAAGACCTCTTTGATGACATAACAATTTCAACAGTTTAGAATATTTTCATGATGTCTGATTTTCATTATCTTTATTTATTTTGAATATGATTTAGTGTATGCAAGCGTACATTCTCATCACTTGCAATTCTGGAAGTGAAACTCGCATTATTTCTGAATTCAAAGAATTACCAGAAGTAACTGAGATCAATGGAGTTTGGGGGAAACATGACATATTTCTAAAGACTGTGACCTATGATCCTCAAGGCATAGATAACATCATCAAAAGATTACGAAATCATCCTGATGTTACTGACACGTACACTATGCACGTACTATATGGACAAGGAGGGAACATAGACCAAGGGGATGACAGCTAAGTCTTTGTTGAATATGCTTTTGACAATGTATGAAAAAAATCCTCATCAGAATTCATCCTTAGTTATGATCAGTTCCATATCCCATCTTTTTCTAAATAATGTGTAGAGGAATATCCCTTGATCTCTGAATGACGTTCACCCTGATATTTGTAGCCGATGCTTTCTGGATACATGATGTACTATTTGACCTCATCCGATTTGATTATCTAAGATATTTCCTGCCATAAAATTTTCTCCTTGTTGTTGATGCAATGAAACTGCACTGAAAAGAACAGTATTCATCACTTTCATGATAAAAAGCTCTACCACATGCTGGACATTTGTGTGCATTCATTTCAATTACATGCTTTGACAAATGAATAAAACGGTAAGGCTTTCTAAATTAATCTTAAATGACGTCAACTAATTGACTTCGTTTTGGGTTTGAATCGCCATATCTTTTTATTAAAAATGAAGTTTCTTGCAATAGGTAAATGACTTTTCTCACTCGTCTTCATCCTTGACAAACAACTTCTTGCGTCTTTTTTTCTTTTCCATAATTTTTTCTCTAAAGAAATACCTTTGAAATATTATATTTGAGCAAGGGAAATTGTACTGGTTCAGAATGAAGTAAACTAGTTGATCTTACTCCAAATACAATCAGGCAAATTATCTTGGTATGGTGTGGCTTAAACAAAAAAAATCAATTAGCCTTAATGGCTAAATTGAAACTGTAGATATTTGATGTCTTTCTTCTCTTCTTTTTGTAGTCATGTATGTGATCATTTTTCTCATCACATGAACCGGCTTCACATGAGACATCTTTTACCTTCAACACATGGCTTTTGTGGTGCAGTTGGTCATCATCGTAACTTGTGTGTGAAGTATGAAAATGGTAAGCCATGATAGTTACCATCAAAATCACGGTATGAATTTATTATTTGCAAACATTATAGTTCACCTCCAAGGTTTCTTGCCTCAAAGAGTAAAGCCGCTATCTTGCCTTTAACCCAAATATCAGTTGATTCTGTTCAGCATGAAATCAACCAGTTACTTTGAGATTGTTTTTGAACAAAATTCATCTATCTTAATACTGTATTTTTCATATTGGTTTTATGACCCAACAAATCTTGCTAGACAAGCATGACCAAAAAATGGACCCCCCAGACATGGTTGAAAGTGATGCCAAAAACATACTTCCAACCACTCCGTTAGAAATCAACATAATGGACTTGATGGGATTGTCATGGATCTTTGCAGAGGAGGATTATGAAACTTGTTAGAAACAATTGAATCCTCTTTGTATCTATTGGAGTATGGAATTTACAATTCATTTATCAATTTCAGAAAAC
>Ga0224508_10004736_pt1 | contig 11034 bp, 5 predicted proteins | sample SF_Jan12_sed_USG_4_FD_170157 | JGI IMG/M metagenome (GOLD analysis project Ga0224508, IMG submission 170157) | Sediment microbial communities from San Francisco Bay, California, United States - SF_Jan12_sed_USGS_21 | ecosystem: Environmental > Aquatic > Marine > Sediment | place: USA: California... | reverse complement strand
TATCGTGTCGCTCGCGGCGAGACCGCCACTGTCGCTGACACTGGCGGTAATTATATGTATGCCAGCCGACAAGCCAGACGCCACTATGCTCGCGCCGGTTCCGAGGCCGCCGTCACGGTCCGAGTTCCAGCTGATGCTGGCAGACAGGTTTCCGTCCTCTGCGTCACTGGCCGTACCGCTGAGAGTAACAGCGTCGCCTTCGTTGATGGTGGTTCCGGTGGCCGGTGACGTGATCCCAATCGTCGGCGGTGTGTTCGGTACCACCGTTAGCGATATCGTGTCGCTCGCGGCGAGACCGCCACTGTCGCTGACACTGGCGGTAATTATATGTATGCCAGCCGACAAGCCAGACGCCACTATGCTCGCGCCGGTTCCGAGGCCGCCGTCACGGTCCGAGTTCCAGCTGATGCTGGCAGACAGGTTTCCGTCCTCTGCGTCACTGGCCGTACCGCTGAGAGTAACAGCGTCGCCTTCGTTGATGGTGGTTCCGGTGGCCGGTGACGTGATCCCAATCGTCGGCGGTGTGTTCGGTACCACCGTTAGCGTAATCTGATCCGAGCCGCTCGCGCCTGCGTTGTCGGTAGCCGTGGCCGTGATCGTGTGGAGCCCGGGCATGAGGTCAGAACGGCTGAACGAGCCACCTATGCCGATCTGGCCATCGAGGTCCGACGTCCAGGCGAGACTGGTGGTGAGATCGCCGTCCTCGGTGTCGTTAGCCGTCCCGCCGAAGGCGACGGAGACGCCCTCGTCGAAGCTCGAGCCGGGCGACGGCGCGTCGATGACGACCGTCGGTGGATCGTTGGACTGGGTGGTGTACTCCACGTGCAGGCGCGGTGCGTCGGGTGCGCTGCCGTTAAACGACTCCGCCGTCCGCACGCCGGTCCCGGTGATGATGATCACGAGCGCGTTGCCGCTCGACCAGCCGGGCAGCGCGGTAATCTCGGCGATAATGTGGGCGATGTCCGGCGTCCGCTGGGCGGCCCCCGCGTCCCCGGCGTTAGTCCACGGCGGCGGGCTCCAAAGCTGCGAGGTTCCCGTCACCGGTCGGCCCGAGATGTTCCCCGCAGTTGAGGTAAAGGTCCCGGGGTTCGGCTCCGCTTGGCCGCGGATTGTCAGGTTGGTCGTTTCGCTGTCGGTTTCGTCAACAGTGAACTGGATCCAGGCGTTGCTTATCGAGGCGCCGGGCGGAACGGTCACGCCCGTGAAGCGCATGCCCACAGTCTGGATGTCTTTGTCGAAGACTAACTCCAGGTCCGTACTCGTGAGATACATACTACCGGAGGCCCTCTCCTCGGCGTCGTCGGAGGCCGCCGCCACCTGGATGTCGAGCACGTCTGAGCCGCCCACGCCGGTCACGGTTACAGTTGTCTCGTCGGCACCCGAGAGTTCGCCGTCGTTGGCCGTCAGACGCACGACATAGGTGCCGGGCGCTGAGAAGCTGGCAGTCGTGTCCGCGGCAGTCGGTGTGCCAAATGTCACCGACCCCGGCCCGCTAACTGCGAGCCACAGAATCGAAAGCGTCTGCTGAGGGTCGTCCGTGATCGTTCCGTCCAGGCTGGCGCTGGCCGGTAGCGTCACGCTCAGGTCCGGCCCCGCGTTCACGACCGGCGGCACGTTCCCCGGCGTCGAGCTGGCGAAGCTGACCTCGAACAGCTGACCATCGTTCTCGTTCGGATCACTGTTGTTGTCGACGCCCCGGTCCGTAATGTAGAGGCTGAAACTTGAGGGATCGTCACTCCGCGGGCCATAGGCTAGCCCCGACGGGTTGGGCGGGTCCGCCGCGGTGATGTCGATCGTGCGCACAAGGGTGCCGGACGTCGTAACTTCGAACACCGTGTCCGCAGGATTGCCGAGGATGTAAAGGTTGCCGCTGATGGGATCGAAGGTTATCGCCTCGGGGTCCGTGGCACCCAGGCTCTGGGTGTCGAAGCTGTTCGAGGTCACGTCATCGCCGTCCCCGAAGATCCCGTTCGGCCCCGGGTCGATCTCGTAGACCTCCGAGTCGACGCCGTCGGCCGTATAAAGCAGCCCCTGATTTCGGTCGAATGTAATGCCCTCCGGGTCGCCATTGCCCCAGCCCCCGGTCGCAACCTCGATGACATCATCGTCGGAGGTAAAAAAGAAGCCGTCGGTGCCGGCGTCGATGACGAAGTACTTCCCGCCGTTGTCGTCGTGCGAGATGAAGAGAAGCCCGTTGCCTGGGTCGTAGGCCACGCCCACCGGCTCAGCGGAGTAGCTAATCGGGTCGAGGGTCGAGGCGGTGCCTAGCAGGCTCCCGTTCATATAGTCGATCTCGAAAATGTTGTCGCCGGTGAACAACGAGGGGATTTCGTTGACCTCGGAGTCACTCATGACGAGCATGTCCGTGGCGTCGACATAAGCGATCCCCATCGCATCCGGGCTCGGCGGCGTGTAGGCCGAGGTATGGATATGTTGGACTAGGGTAGCTGTGGCCGTGGTGACCATGGCCTGCTGGGTCCCGGCCGTGAAAGAGAACTCGCTGATCCGGCCGGCGAGGCCGGTAGTCGGCACGCCTGCTTCGGCCACATAGAGGCTCAGTTGGTCCGGGTTGTCGGTCGAGTCGCTGCTCGGCGCCATCACCAAACCTTGGGGATCGCGCAGGCCGGCGAGATCGCGGTTGACCATGATCGTGCCGGTGTCGCTTATCTCGTAGAGACGCCCCTCGGCGGGCGCAAGCACGTGGAGGTTGCCACGGCCGGGATCGAAGGCCATGCCGCGCAGCTGCCCCGGGGCGAAGTCGTCAAGCAAGATCGTCTCAACCGTCGCCTGGCCCAGCCCGCCATCAGCCTCGGGCGTCAGAATCACCAGCCTGGGACCGGCGCTGTCGAGTAGGAAGACGCGGCCCGTGACCGGATCCACCGTCAGGCCCTGGGCGTCCGTTATGCCGCCGCGCACCGAAGTCCGTGTCAGGGTCGCCGGATCCGGAAGGCCGTCTCGGCCGGCCGCGACCTCGATCAGATCACCGCCGACCGTGTCGTAGAGCAGCAGACGGTGCGCCTTATTGTCGAAGTCCAGATTGCGGGGGTTCCCAATCGCCGCCGCGATCCGGCGCTGACCGCCACGACGCTCACGCTTGTCAAGTGCGATCAAGTTCGAGTGTGTGCGCGCCCGAAAGTTTGCCGCAGGCAGCACCAGCACGCTGTCGGCCCGTCGCGACCAGGCCAGACCACCCGGGCGCTCGATGTCCAACTCGTCCGCGTGCATCACCCGCGCGCGGTGCACGTAGTCTGCGGGGGGCTCGCCCGACGCCAGCGGCGACAGGCTGAGTGCCGCAAGGCAAATCAGCATCAGTACGTGTCTCGGGAACTGGGTCCTTTGCTCTGATGTCACCAGGCGACCCGTGTTCCGGGGAAGGACCAAAGCACTTTGGGCTAACGGCATGGACGCTCCGGGTCATCACGCGTTGAAGCTACACGTGATTGTAGTACATTCAAATCACCTCGCGGGCAATACAATGTTGCCAGCCGCCGGTAACCCGATCGAGCTACGTTTTTTTGCGCCGGTCTGGAACTCGGCTCTTCACATTTCGCTACCTCTGTCCGAGATCTTCGGCTTGCCGCGGGCGAAAGATGGGGTACGGTTCTGACCCCTCATCGCATGGCGTCAGCCACGGCGGCAAGGTCCCAACGCGTGGTTATCTTTATGTTGTCGTGGTCGGAACAGACCAGTTGAATCGTGTAACCCAGTGCACTAACGATATCCGTTGTCGCATCACCGGGCAGGTCAAACCGACTCTGGCTATCAAGCGCCTCACGCAGCACATGGAACCGGTAAATTGTTGGATCGCAGGATACGGCGTGTTGCCCTCGTCGCAACACGGAGCTGACAGTGTCGGACTCCATCGCAAACACGGTCCGCAGCTCTGGCATATAGGCCTGCACAGCGTCGGCATTCCGCGCGACTTCGATACAACGGCGAACTAGTTCCTCACGCGTGTTCGGTGACGCCGCGTTTTGCAAGATGATACTGTCATCATCCGCCATGGAACCGTGCTCCATGAGCCAGTGTACTGCGTTAGCGATCGATGCGCGGCGTGTTTCGCCCCCGGCGACGACTGTGACACCATCCGCACAGCCGAAGCGGACCAGACACTCGGCGGTCTCGTCGATGAGTTCGGGGTGAGCAACGAGAAGCAGCGGTCCGACGGACTCGAGGCCCCGATAAAGTTCGACGGAGTAGACAAAGACCGGCTTTCCGGCGATCGTCTCAAATTGCTTTGGCAACGGCCGACGGCCGAACCTCTGACCTTGCCCGGCTGCCAAAATAGCGACGGCAATCATGGGTCAGGACTTCCCAACTGAACCAGCCGCATGCGGGTGGTTAAACCATTCTATGGTCTGCCGTAGTCCATCGGGAAGCGAGATTTCCGGTTTGAAGCCCAGGTGGTCTGCGACAGTGCTCATGGCAGCGTGTGAGCGTGCAATCGTTTTCGGACGCGGCTGACTATATTCCGCCGACAGCGACACGCCGACGATTTTGTTTGCAAGCTCGACGAGTCCGGCAAGGCTGATGATGGATCCGGTGCCTGCGTTAAATACGTGCATTCCAGACAACGACCCGGTTGCAACCTGGATACAGAGCCGCACGACGTCTGCCACGTGCACGAAGTCGCGGACGAAATCCGGGCGGCCGGGGAACCTTAGCGGCCGCTTCGTTATTAGCGACTCCAGCAACATTCCGACGTAGCCCGTATCCAGGCGCTGGCCGGGACCGTAGACGGAAAACGGGCGAATGACGGCAACGTCCAGCCCAGCTGAATCGTGGAACAGCCGACAATAGTGTTCGCCAGCAAACTTAGATAATGCGTAGATGTCAATGGGCTCCGGATAATCGCTTTCTTTGGACGGAATGAAAGGGGGATCTCCGTATATCTTCGCAGTCGAAAGGTAGACGAACTTTCCGACTCGTTGATCGACGGCCGCTCGCAACATTTTCAAAGTGCCGGAGACGTTCACTTCGAGCGCGCGCAACGGATTGCTGACAACGTTCTCGACATGATGAACCGCGGCACCGTGAATGATCGCGTCGATGCCGCTGCAGGCAGATTGGCAGGTATCCGGATCGCTAACGTCTCCGGTGATCGCTTCGACCCCAACCAGCTGCCCCTGCTCAGCATCCAGCGCCCTGACGACGTGCCCGGCGTCTATCAGGCGGCAAACAATATTCGAGCCGATAAAACCTTGGGCTCCTGTTACCAGCACCTTCACGAATCAGTCTCTTCGCACTTGCGGCAGGACCGCTTTTTCAACGTGGGCCGAGGGTTCGGCCCGGTCGATGCAGCGTCGCAGGATTTCGGCATAAGTGCGCTCACAGGAACCCGCGTCCTTGAAGGTGTGAAACTTGTCTAAAACCCGCTCGTACTCGGCGGCCCACTTGCTGTGCCCGTGTTCTGTGACATTTCGTAGCGCGGCCTCGAGCCCAGGCATGTCCGTAACCTTGGGTCCAGGTGTTACTGTCTCGTAGTCGTAGAAAAAACTACGGCTCAAGGAATATTGTTCGTAATCGGGGACGAAGAACACGATGGGCTTGCGCGTCAGCATGAAATCGTAAATCACGCTCGAGTAGTCGCTGATCAGGGCGTCCACTTTGTGAAATAAGCTCGCCGGTGCGATTGATGCATCGGCGAGGCATATATGCGACTGTCGGGGCAGTCCCTTTGCAACGCCGCGCCGATCATCGACGTAATGCAACTTGAACAAAATTCGAACACCGACGCGCTGCGCTATCTCGTTCAGCTCGATCCAAGAAAAAGGCAGCCGCGGTTGATTATCTCTGAACGTCGGTAGAAACAGAAATACCGGTAGTCCGGCCTGCCGTGACTCATCCAGCCAGTGCAGAACATGTGCGTCGATATCGTCCGCCATATTTGTGTACAGCTGATCGTTGCGCGGAAAGCCCGTAACCTCGATACGACTGGAGTCGACCCCGTAATACACCTCAGCCTGCCTCGCATGCTCCGGCGAGGTCGCGATTATGAAATCAGGCTGGATCGTGTGCCACGGTAGCAAGAAGCGCCAGAACAGCTTCTCGAAGAGATTGCCGTGAAACAACTTATACAGATGATGGCTGGGCGAATCGATGGCGCGCTCGACATTCTTGATGCCGACGCCGTGGCGAAGGAGCACCCGCTGTGCTCCGCGCGATGTCCAATGATTGATATCCTTTGTAAGCCCGTCGACTACATAGATGCCGGCCGTCAGGCACGCGAGCAGGCCGCCAGGCGACCAGGCGTGAAACGCGCTTAGGCCACGCTCACGCAGTTGTCGAACAATCTTGCTCTCGCGCGAAATCCATACGACGCTCGGTTTCGGATTCCCCTCGCGGATCAAGTATTCGAACAGCGCTCCAGTATTGTCCGTGTAGCGATGACCGCTCCAGCTGCCAAACACGAGTTTATGGCGATTCCGTGGAAAGAAACCGGATAAAAAGTAAATCAGGAAAAGCAGCGGGCGTGCCAGGACGCCAAACAGCGTTTTCAGATCAATGACCATGTGCACTCCCTGCCCGGACATACGTCTCGACCCGGTATAGAAGCGAACCTTACATCGGGCCGCCGAACGCTAGATCTGCCGGTTGCACGGGCATCGGTAGTCTTCGTGAGTTTTTTTGCTGTTATGACTGAAAACCTCGCTTCCCTCTAACACGGTCACTAATAAATTACTCGATCTATATTCAGATCATCGGGCCGCTCGGCATTACAGATTACCGTATAACTACAAAGTATGACCAAGCCGTTGATTGGCGGCAAAAGACTATTGTGCAAGTTATTGTTTTCCAAAGTAGAACCAACGATGCTGCCGTAACCCCAATTGTGCGTTTTAGTGAAGAAGGAGAGCCGGCCGGATGAGCAGAATTATGCCGTCAGCAGGAGCTTTGCAAGACGGCCCCGGAACAAATGCACGGAAGCCAACGACAATCGGCCGTTGCCACGATTAAGGTCAGACTAGTTCGCTTTATGAGATATCAGCCGGCCTCAGGCTAATTATAGTTGGCTCCAAAACACGTTGCATTGCCACACATCGCCAGATAGGTGGATACTCAATCCATGAACTCCCACACGTTAACCAGCGTCATTGTATTGCCAGTTCTAAGCCTGGATTGCTATCGGAATTATTCAACGCAGCACCTATCATGATAGGTACCAAGGCGCTGTTACGAACATCTTTGGCTTTGTTCCTATTGGCAATGAGCGCGTGCGCCAACGATGTCAATATCACATTCCCCGATTTAAGCTCCAATCATGTGTTCAATCCGGGGGCATCAACTTCGTTTTCTGTGCAAGTAAGCGATCCAGGTGTCCCAAGGGCTGAAGTTTTCGTGCAGTGGCTTGGTCCGGCGGGCGAGCAACTATCGACGCCGCAGTCATTGCCCTTAGGCCAAGCTACGACATTGTCATTGCCGTCATCAACTATTGGGCACTACGACTTGCACTTCACCACCAACTCGTCAAAGGTGCGCTTTCCGCCACAAGGCGCAGGCTTCTATATCGATTATGGGTTTTCAGTGCTGCCCGCGAAAACCGTGGCTGAACGGGCGCTCAATACCGACTCGTTTTTTGCTATGGTTCATGCGGCTGCGCAAGACCCATACCTATCCGGTTGGATAAAAACAAAAACCTGGAATACTTCATCCCCGGCCTGGTTTGCGCATGACATTAAAGAATATCAAGACGTCTATGGACTACAGGAATTACCAATACTCAGTGGGACTGACTGGAAAACAGATGATTCTGTTGCGGTTACTAGCGAGTTTTTGGATGCTCTCAGCGCGCGATTTGGGCTTTATCTTGACGAGATAATCGCTCAGGGCACCTCCGTGCCCATTTGGCAACTGGGAATCGAGGAAAACAGCCGCAGCGGTAGTCGCCAGACATTTTATTTCGCTAATTTGGCAGCCAAGGCGCAGCGGGTTCGTGCAGAGTTAGATGCTCGCAGCCTGACCAGCGTGGCGTTAATGAATAGTTTTGTCAATTTTGGATATTCTAACTTCATCGCTTTTGCGCAGAGCGACGCAGCTCAATATTTCGATGTTTTGGGCTTTGATACCTACAAGTGGAAAGATTTCCCAACCCCCGAAAGCGAAAATGAATGGCTGAAACGGCACATAGAAACTTTGCATCAAATCATGCAAGACAATGGTGGCCCAACCCGTTTGATCATGGCCGAATACGGCATTCCACATCAGGGCAACAACAACCCCAGGGGGTTTTTTGGTTATTCCTTTCGGGCTATTACCAAGGGCGGCTCGCGTGATGCCGTGGCACGCTACTTGGTGAAGTCACATCTTATAGCGATGGGTACCGATTACGTCGAACATTTGTTTGTTTATAACTACTACGATCGTGGCAACAGCAAAAAGAACCCGGAAGACCATTTCGGGTTGCGTATGAATGTGCCGGGTGCTAGTGGTGATGCTAAAAAACTGGGCCCAACCAAGCCAGCCTATGTTGCTTATGCGATCATGGTTGATGCACTCGACGGTCTTGAGTTTGTTACTCACGCTAAGCCGCAAACTAATATTTGGAGTTACGAATTCACTGATCCTAACGGTGCCGACGGCGACGGCATGTTGGTAACCTGGGCTTATCCTGAGGCGAGTGTCACCACCGATATCACCACCCTCAAAACGGGTCTTGATGCCAATCGAATCGATTCCATCACGACCTTGTATGGGGCACCGGGCGCCTTGAGCGGCAGCAACATTACCTTAACGAGTTCGCCGATGTACATCGCCTTTTCCGATGCTAATGCGACACCACCGGGGCCACCGTAATATTAGATGCGTCGCCTGTAGTAATCGACAAGAGGCAGTAGTGACCTTAACTGGTCATCGACCGATGCCGACACTGCGCAGTTCGATCATTGACCGGGGGCATTGAAAGGATTTCGTCAACACCGTTAGCTTAGGGTCGTTTCAGACATAAAACGACCTATATCTTAGATCGACTCTGTTGTCAGCTCACGACTCAAAGCGGTCATATCTAGGTATATCCCAGAATTGACTGGACTTCCCCACTTGCCACAATTTTCGAGTCGATAATGGCAAATCGGACAAAAATCAAGAGCCGAAAGCCACGGATTCTTGCTTCCTCCGCGACGTCCTGACGCCACGAAAGATCCAAGATCGACCGGAGCCACTACTGGGCACCGCACAGGAGGTTGACCATGAATATGATCACCGGACGGATGTCCCTGAAAGTAATCTGGATCTTGAACCTTGCGTTCTCAGTGTTCTTGCTGGGATTAGTAGCGGAAGCGCAAGCAGAAACCTTTACGCTTGACTTCAACTCACTGCCAAGCAATCAAGGTTGGACGTATTTCGGAAGCCCCTTGGTAGAAGACGATACGTATGTCGCGAATGGTTCCAGCTTGTTACAGACAACCGTCGGTTCCGGCAACACTACTGCCAGTTACCGAATAGACAATATCGTTAATTCCAGCGAACCAATGACACTGTCTTTTACTTCGCGAGTTCTTAGCCACGAGATGATACGAAACGGGGGAAACGTTGGCTGGGCCTTCTACTTTCGAATCCATGATATTGCGTCGCTGCTTCGACTCGGAATGACCGACAACGCCGTAATAGTCAATGGCACAAGTTACGATTTGGATACAACTGTTTTTCATAATTATGTATGGGAGTATCTTCCCGGCGGCGATTACGAATTTTTTGTGGATGGAGTTTTATTGACGTCTGGCAATACTTTTGTCCCAGTTGGAGGAAATTCCATCTCTTTCGGTGACAGGACGTTACCCGACAACGCAGACGTTGAAATCACGGCATTATCTTTCTCCGTGGTTTCTGGCGCTATGCCTGATATCAATGTTCAGAAGTCTGTCAATAACTCTTATCCGATGGTGAACGAGCCCGTCGAGTTTACCGTAGAGGTAGGTAATGTTGGAATTGGTACCGCTTCAGATTTAGTCGTTGTCGATCAACTGCCGGTGGAGATGAGTATCCCGTCTGGCACGGCCCCATTTACAAGTGTTGGCGACTACGACCCGGTTACAGGAGAGTGGGTCATTGGTGCTTTGGATGTGGGCGTCGATGCGCTTCTCGTTGTGCCGGCGGTTGTGACCGGCATTCGAGCGGATGGGTGTATTGCAAATTCCGCAACGGCAAGCCATCCAAGAGATCTCAATAGTGCCAACGACGTGGCGCTCGCTGTCATTCACCAGAACGGCTCTGTCCACTGTGTAGATCTTAATGTGAGTTTCGGCATCTCTGCCGATTCGAATCAGTTTTTCCCGTCCTGTAATTCAGAAGATAAATTTAGCGGTGACGTTAGAATTACCAACCGTGGACCCGACGCGGCCCGGAATGTCGCCGTGACGATTTCGCAAAACCCGGTTGTCGGCCCGAATTTGCGTTTCGACGATGCCGACTGCAGCAACCCGGCTAGTTCACGTTGCAACATCACCGAGATTGCACCAGAAGAAACGGTCACGATTGATGTTACCTCGGACCTCTATCAAAGCCATAACTCGTTTACACAGACAATTTCTGTGCGTACGACAACGAGCGATTCGGAATACTATCCGTCGAACAACAATCCAAGCGCGATCGGTACAGGCGGGGGCTTTTCCAGTTGCGAGGACCCTTTTGATATCCCCTGTGGTGTCAGTTTCCTCGGTTGCGGTGACGGCGGCGGTGGCGGTGGCTGTTTTATTGCCACTGCAGCCTATGGCTCTCCGCTGCATCAGCATCTCGATGTTCTGCGAGATTTTCGTGATCGGTTCATGATAACCAATCGGCCTGGTCGGGCCCTCGCAGCTTTCTATTACCGCCACTCACCGCCATTGGCGAATTTCATTGCGGATCGTGACTGGTTGCGTGCCATCGCACGAGGACTGCTGACACCGATCGTATACACGATCAAATATCCGGGCCTGGCGGCACTGCTGAATCTCGGTCTGATAGCAGTTGCTGTTGCGCGCCGACGGCGGCGCCATGCCGGTGGCTGCGCAGGTGAGACCTGCTAATGGACGAGTCGTGAGCGGACGCTAAGTATTT
>Ga0224508_10004735_pt1 | contig 11037 bp, 7 predicted proteins | sample SF_Jan12_sed_USG_4_FD_170157 | JGI IMG/M metagenome (GOLD analysis project Ga0224508, IMG submission 170157) | Sediment microbial communities from San Francisco Bay, California, United States - SF_Jan12_sed_USGS_21 | ecosystem: Environmental > Aquatic > Marine > Sediment | place: USA: California... | reverse complement strand
GAGGGCGTAGTATTTATATAGCCTGTTAAAAATATCGAGTTTATTATATAATACTTCGGTCTCTACTTTTTTGTCTGATGGAAGCACTTCACTCCCATGATTGATCTGATTCTGGTGAAAAGCTTCTAGAAGCTTGTCGGCCTCCCCAAAATCTCCCGATTCCACCCCTTTTTGCACAGACATCAGGTAATAAGGCACAGCATTCTTAATAAAATTGCCGTATAAGGTATCCGCAACTGTGAATTTTCCTGATCGGTACTCAACTGCCGAAATCCATTTGTTATTATCATCATTTAGCAATGGGAAGATCTTAATGATCTCGCCACTCAATGCACGATTAAGTAGGCCCAGGCGCAGATCTACATCTTTAAAATCCTGCTGGAATTTATTAGGGGTATTGGTAGCATAGGCTTCCTGTACAAAGGGACCTAGTTTGTACTTTCCAGAGGCGTCAAAGAAATCTGTAGCTTTTACATAAACCTGTCCTTTGGGGACACCAATGATGTTTCGAAGACTGTCATTTTGTTTTTTCTTATCCAGGGCAATGAACTCCACATTATACCAGAGGGCAGGATTTAACATCATAGATACCATCACCTGATCTGCATCGAGGTCGTTGTATGATGTTTTAAAGCGCAGTTTCCTAAGGATTTCTGAAGCAAAAGTGTTCATCGGCTTCATCCGGCCTCCATCATCCTGTATTACCAACTTACCAAAGAGGGCTGCATGTTCTTTTGAGACCGCATTGGCCTGCAGCAGAGAATCAACCTGCAGCTGTGTAGGCCCTGCATGTTGATGGCTATTGGATATTGAATCCTGAGACCACAGTTGCGATGCGCTTATAAACAAAGCTGCAACGACCAGGCTGGCTTTCTTATGCCTCAGCTTATCCAGGCTTTTGACCAACTCCCTGAACCGTGTTTTCCCAAAGAACATCAGCGCCATTAATCCCAGATAAAGCATGAAATAACCGGCGTAGGTAATTCGGGTTCCCCAGGCATCGTGATTAACGGAAAGAACTGTCCCTTTTTCATCTGGGTCAAAACTGGCCTGAAAGAATCGATAGCCTCTATGATCCAGAATATGATTCATATAAATATCATAATCAAATGGGCGCTCATCCTTTACAGTAATCTTACTCATAAATGACGCATAGCCCTTTTCTGTACCCGGATATTTCTCAGCAATGAAATCGCGTAACTGAATCTGAAAAGGCAAGGTATATATCTTAGAGCCATAGGCTGCGGAAAAGTTGAGTCCTCCAACCTCAAATGGACTATTGAATTGAGCACTTCCTTTCCCGCCAAGTATCGCTTTTTCTACCGTTTCCCCTCCGGAAGAAACATGAATTATAATAGCGTCTTGTGTTGCTTCAGTAATCTCATTTTCAGGCACTTGAATTACACCAGTTCGACCCATTATCAAAGGTTCAGGAATAACTAATTGCATTTCTCCAATAGTATATAAGGACCGTAAGTGCAACTCCTGGATGGAATCCTTTAAAACTATTCCGGAGAACTGATCTGCCATTCGTAGAAATGTGCCTTCAAATGGTGTTTGAAGTGTATACTTACCCTCTTCCTCAACAATATTAATGGCGCCATCTGTAGGATTATTTAGCGCAAAAAGCATATTGTGAATATTGGCTACCTTTCCTTCTTCCAGATAATGTTCATGACGATTTCCATCACCTGCCTCTACTATCTTTAATAGTTTCATTCCCGATTCTTCCGGAATAATCCCCTCTTGTGCCCCGCGCATAAAACCGACATAGTCGACCTCAAAAGGCTGCCCATCAAAATCAAATTTCCAGGGCAAACTTGATTTTAGCCCTTCAGGAGTTGCAATTATCTCATCTTGAAAAGGTCGCCTTTTTAACTCCCCGTCAATCTCTCCGTCCACATTAAGTGTGAAGTAGGTTTTCTCGGAAAAAAAAATATTTTCAGTGGCCCCTTCCCTGATGGGCATCATCCCTTCAAAGCTTATATATCGGGTAACAAAGGCTCCAACCAGGATCAGGATCCAGGACAAATGAAGCGTAAGGATCGGCCATTTTTCGCGGCGCCATAGACGGTATTTAGAAATATTTCCAAGGAAGTTGATCACAAAAAAAACCATGATCGCTTCAAACCATGTTGCATTATAGATATAGATCCGAGCGGTTTCTGTGCTATACCAGCTTTCCACAAAAGTTCCAAAGGCCATGGCAACCGCAAAAAGCAAAAAGAGAATTGCCATCAGCCGATTAGAGAACAGGATCTTTTTAATGAGATTTAGCATTGGATGACTTCAGCTGGTATATAGCCCGCTAAAATACAAGCTTTTTGGGATTTAAACCCGACTATTAGATTTGTTTTCCCTGTACATTACTGTTAATTGTTTGCAAAGTGCAGGGCAAAAAAAAGTGTACTTTTGGGCATGCTATCAGTTATTCTTATTGGTACCGGCAATGTTTCCGCCAAACTTCAGCAGGCCTTTAGCCTTTCTGAAGAAGTTCAGTTACTTGGAGTATTTGGAAAGGAAGAGCGCATAGATGAGATCCTCCCATCCGGGCTAAAAGTTCGTGCAATAAGCGAAGTGGATGAAAAAGCAGATATCATTGTGATCGCTGTAGCAGACGATGCTATCACATCTGTTCAAAAAGAACTTGGTGCCTCGAATGCCCTGGTAGTACATACAGCTGGAAGTATCCCCATGGAGGTGCTAGCCCCAATTAAAAGGAAGGGGGTCTTTTACCCTTTGCAGACATTGAGCGCTGATCGGGAAGTTGATTTTAATTCGCTTCCCTTTTGTCTCGAATGCTCGCAGCATGAAGATCGTGAATTGCTGCAACAACTGGCAGAATCAATATCAGATTCCGTCCGCTGGATCAATTCCATAGAACGTGAACGCTTGCACCTGGCTGCAGTATTTACAAATAACTTTGTGAATCACATGATTTGTCAGGCTGAAAAAATTTGTGAAGAATATGATCTTCCTAAAGAAATGTTACACCCTCTTTTAGATGAAACTGTCGCCAAAGCTAAAATCCTGGGTGCTTTTGAAGCGCAAACAGGACCGGCTGTTCGCGGAGACCTGTCAGTGATAGAAAAACATCTAAAACTTTTGCCGGAAACAGCCAGACAAGAACTATATAAAACCATTACTGTATCTATACAAAATGAATATGAAAGCCAATTATAAAACCCTACTTCCCGCTGTACAAGCTTTTGTCTTTGACGTTGATGGCGTTTTTACGGATGGTACCGTTCAAATCACTACTTCCGGGGAATTGCTTCGCAGCATGAGTATTAAGGATGGCTATGCTGTTAAGCAAGCAGTAGACGCCGGATATAAAATTTGCGTGATCACCGGGGGTACTAATCCAGGCGTTGAAAAGCGCCTTGCCGGATTGGGCGTTACAGATATTCATTTAGGTGTTCATGACAAAATCAAAGTACTGGAAGCCTTTATGATCAAGAATGATTTAAGTGCAGCATCTGTTGCCTATATGGGCGACGACCTTCCGGATATCGAAGCGATGCAAATAGCCGGGATCGCAACCTGCCCGAATAATGCCGTAGCTGAGATAAAAGCGATCAGTGATTATGTTTCCCATAGAAATGGCGGTGATGGTTGCGTCAGGGATATCATAGAACAGGTTATGCGCGTGCAGGATAAATGGATGAAAGGAATATTGTAATATGATACCTGGACTTGAAGCATATTCCTTAGTATTGGCTTCCTCTTCTCCCAGACGTCAGGAATTATTGACCGCTTTAAAAATTCCTTTTGAGGTTCGTGTAATTCCGATAAAAGAAGAATTTCCTAAGGGACTGATAAAACAGGAGATCACTGATCATCTGGCTGTGCTTAAAGCAACACCTTTTAAGAGTACAATTTTACCACAGGAGATCATTATTACGGCAGATACCATTGTTTGGTTTGAAGATCAGGTACTCGGCAAACCAAAAGATAAAAATGATGCCATCATCACTCTTAGGAATCTTTCAGATAAATGGCATGAAGTATACACTTCCATCTGCTTTACAACGCCTACAGAACAGCATGTAGTTCATGCCAAAACCGAAGTTAAAATGGCCTTCTTATCCCCGGATGAGATCCGGTTTTATGTCGAACATGGAAATCCCCTGGATAAAGCAGGGGCCTATGGGATCCAGGAGTGGATCGGACTGGCCGGAATTGAAGAGCTAAGGGGCTCTTATACCAATGTGGTCGGACTCCCAACACAAATTTTATATAAAACCTTAAGGGCAATGGTATGATCGCAGAATAGCGGTATTTTTGCCGAAAATTGGATCTATAGATGAATACTTTTATTACAACCAACCAAGAGGCACTCATTGCCTCCATTGTCGTATTTGTTATTTACTTGCTGGTACGCTTTATATTTATGAAAACCATTCGCAGAGTGGCTAAAGTCGGGAATTTTGATGAAATGCGAACGCGCTTAGTAGGTAAGTACATCAGCTTTGGATTAACTGGTATCCTTTTTATTCTTTTGTTCTTTATTTGGGGGATCAAATTCCAGGATATAGGCATCTTACTATCTTCCGTTTTCGCTGTTATTGGTGTCGCCGTATTTGCACAATGGTCTATATTAAGCAATATAACAGCTGGTGTTATCCTGTTTTTTTCTTTCCCCTTCAAGATAGGGGACCATATTAGGATATTCGATAAGGAATTTGACTTGGAAGGTGATTTCCTGATTGAAGACATTAAGGCATATCACATACATTTACGGACAGCCTCAGGTGAATTATTAACCTATCCAAACAACTTATTGCTGCAAAGGGCGGTATTGGTCTTACATTCAGACAAGGATCATACGGAAGGCAGCGCGACAGATTGAGGTGTTAAAACCTTCTAAAGAAATTAAGAGCCGGCATCCATTCTTCCTATATTTGGATACCATCCTTAAAATCAATTTTATGCGATACCAATTCACCCTGCTGGTCATCATGTGTTTATTCCTTGTGAACGTTCAAGGCCAAGCTCCTGAAAAACCAACTTCTGCAGATATTTATCATTCGATCCAAAAACTCAATTTTCTGGGCTCTGCCCTTTATATAGCAGCACATCCCGACGATGAAAATACCCGTTTGATTTCCTATCTCTCCAATGGTGTGAAGGCGCGTACCGGCTATCTTTCTATTACACGTGGCGATGGAGGGCAAAATCTAATCGGACCGGAATTAAAGGAATTGCTGGGGGTATTAAGAACCCAGGAACTCCTGGGAGCCCGTTCTATTGACGGGGGAGAACAATTTTTCACAAGAGCTGTGGATTTCGGGTATTCTAAACATCCGGATGAAACATTACGGATCTGGAATAAGGAGGAAGTATTGGGTGATGTCGTTCGTGTGATCAGGCAATTCAAGCCCGATGTCATCGTGAACCGATTTAATCATCGCACGCCGGGGAGCACCCACGGTCAGCATACGTCTTCGGCCATGCTCAGTACGGAAGCTTTTGACCTGGTCGGCTCAGACAAGGCCTATCCTTCACAATTAGAGACACTGGATACCTGGCAACCCAGGCGTCTATTTTTTAATACTTCCTGGTGGTTTTATGGCAGCCAGGAGAATTTTGAAAAAGCAGATAAATCAAACCTGATCTCTGTAGATTCAGGTGTTTACTACCCTATCTTGGGCCTTTCCAATAATGAGCTGGCATCTATGGCCAGCAGCCAGCATAAATGCCAGGGGTTTGGTCGTTTAACGACCCGAGGCTCTGAAACCGAATATTTAGAGATCATCAAAGGGGATCTTCCACAAGGAGATCAAAAAATATTTGAAGGCATTGATACCAGTTGGTCCAGGATTAATGGGGGCGATAAGATCGGAGAGATCCTGTATGCTGTTGAAAATAACTTCAATTTCACCAAGCCTTCCGTACACTTGAAGGATCTAATTAAGGCATATGGCTTACTGCAAGGAGTTGAAGACGCGCATTGGAAGGTAATTAAAAGTGAAGAACTAAAAGCGCTTATTGCGTCCGTAAGCGGACTCTATCTGGAAGTAGCGACGAATACCCCAGTGACAGTTCCCGGAAGCGAAGTTTCAGTGAAAGTTGAAGCGCTCAATCGCAGTGACATCCCTATTCAGCTTAAATCTATCCAAATCAATAACAAGCTAATAGAGGCTCCTGCTCTTGTATTGGAAAATAACAAAAAAGAGACGCTTGATTTGCAAGTATCAATACCCGCGAATGCATCTTTCACAAGTCCTTATTGGCTGAATAAAAAAGGTACGCTGGGCATGTATTCTGTAGAAGACACATACCTAATTGGTAAGCCCGAAGCACCTGAAGCGCATTCAGCCCAATTTGAGCTGGATATTGACGGAACAAGTATAAGTTTGGAACGTCCGCTTGTCTATCGCTATTCGGAACCTGATCAAGGAGAATTGTATCGACCTTTTGAAGTGCTGCCGGCGGTCACCTGTTCATTTGAAGATAATGTGGTGATTTTTTCTAATGGCTCTACGCGCAATATTCCAGTAAGGATCCGGGCAGAAAAGGACAGTATTAACGGGTCTATTTCCTTAGTCGTTTCCGATAATTGGAAGGTTGCCAACAATCAACAAGAATTTAGTATTTCAAAGAAGGGAGAAGAGATCACGCTCAATTTTGAAGTTATCCCGCCTATGAACCAGGACGAATTATGGGCCAAGGCCATGGTCAGTGTTGGTGAGAAAAAATACAGTAGCGAACTGATTACAATTGCCTATGACCATATTCAAACCCAGTCCGTCCTCTTACCTGCAGAGTCCAAGTTTGTGCGCCTCAATATTGATAATTATAGCGAAGCAATTGGGTATATAGAAGGTGCTGGCGATGGGGTTGCAGAAAGCCTTGTACAAATGGGGTGCCGGGTAGAAGAGATCAAACCGGAGTCTATTCAGCTAAATTCGCTTACTAAATATGATGCTGTTGTGTTGGGGATCAGGGCCTATAATGTACATGATGTCTTGAAGTTAAAGCAACCCGCCCTGATGGATTATGTTAAGAATGGCGGTACTATGATCGTTCAGTACAATACTGCCGGACGATGGGATTCTGCTTATAAAGAAATTGCTCCTTATCCCCTGCAATTGTCCAGGGACAGGGTAACCGATGAAAACTCTAAAGTGGATATTATAGCACCGGAACATCCGCTCATAACACATCCTAATGCAATCTCACTTAAAGATTTTGAGGGCTGGGTCCAGGAACGCGGTTTATATTTTCCCAAAGAATGGGATCCATCATTCACAGCAATTTTGTCAATGCAAGATGAAGGATATGATGCTACAAAGGGTAGTTTATTAGTAGCTCCTTTTGGCAAAGGCTATTATATTTACACCGGACTAAGCTTTTTCAGGGAATTACCGGCTGGTGTTTCCGGGGCGTATAAATTATTTGCTAATATGCTCTCCATTGGCAAAGCAGATCCTGAAGAGACACATGATACCAAAGGATAGATCCATATTTGAAACTTTCTCCTGGAAGAAGGAATACTCGGTTGTTCTCATTCTGAATGCCCTTTATATTGTCATTTTCTTTTATCTCATGATCACATACGGCTAAATGAGCGGACTAGATTGGCTGATATTGGCAGGAACACTATTATCAATTGTGTTTTACGGGGTTTGGAAAACCCGTGGTAGTGCTAATGTTGAAGATTATGTAATGGGGGGACACCGCGCAAAGTGGTGGACCGTTGGATTATCTGTCATGGCAACTCAGGCCAGTGCCATCACCTTCCTTTCAACACCCGGACAAGCATATCACGATGGAATGGGCTTTGTCCAATTTTACTTCGGACTGCCCCTGGCCATGATCATTATATGCATGGTATTTGTGCCGATATACCACAGGCTAAAAGTCTATACGGCTTACGAATTTCTGGAAACTCGATTCGACTTAAAAACGCGTTCGCTTGCGGCAATACTCTTTTTGATTCAACGGGGCCTGGCTGCTGGTATCACCATTTTTGCCCCTGCCATAATATTATCCGCCGTTCTGGGTTGGAATTTAATTACCCTGAATATCATCATTGGCATCCTTGTAATCATTTATACAGTATCGGGCGGTACCCGGGCAGTAAGCGTTACTCAGAAACAGCAAATGTTTGTCATTATGCTGGGCATGTTTATGGCATTTTTCTTTATACTCGGATTCTTGCCAGGCGATATCACGTTCACAAAAGTTTTAAAGATTGCCGGAGCAAATGAAAAGCTGAATATCCTTGATTTTAGTTTAAACACTTCAAGTCGGTATACCTTCTGGAGTGGTATAACCGGCGGCATGTTTTTGGCTTTGGCTTATTTCGGGACAGATCAAAGTCAGGTACAGCGCTATTTATCAGGTAAATCTGTTCGTGAAAGTCAGCTTGGATTGATTTTCAATGCTATTTTAAAAGTACCCATGCAATTCTTTATCCTGCTTGTAGGTGTCATGGTCTTTGTATTTTATCAATTTAATGCCTCACCGCTGAATTTTAATCCGGCTGCAACTGAGGCCGTTATGAATAGTGAGTATTCGCAGGATTACCAGGTGCTTGTGGATGCGCATGAAAAATTGGAATTGGATAAACAAAGTGTCCAGGGTATGTATTCTTTGGCTATCGATCAGAAAGATCATGGCAAGGTCAAAGAATTAAGCGAACGTATGGTTCTGATCAATCAGGAAGAAAGAGCAAACAGGGAGTCGGCCAAATCTGTGATCGAAAAAGCAAACACCGTGGTGCAGACCAACGATAAGGACTATGTATTTATCCATTTTATACTGAATTTTCTTCCCAGAGGCCTGATAGGTTTGCTTCTGGCCGTGATCCTCTCTGCGGCTATGTCCAGCACGGCCAGTGAACTAAACGCCCTGGGGACAATAACAGCATTGGATCTATACAAACGAAACAAGAAGACTGAAGAAGATGAGGCACATTATGTAAAAGCATCGAAAGGCTTCACCTTGCTTTGGGGGATTATCGCCATTGGAATTGCATGCGTAGCGGATCTTTTTGATAACCTTATACAGCTAGTCAATATTATAGGCTCTATTTTCTATGGCAACGTCCTGGGTATTTTTCTCCTCGCATTCTTTTTTAAATGGATAAAGGGAAATGCCGTATTTACGGCGGCCATTATTACCCAGGTAATTGTTATCGTTGGATTTAAGTTGGACTGGATGTCTTACCTCTGGCTAAATGCCTTTGGATGTGCACTTGTAATTTTGCTGGCATTGATCCTGGAAGGCTTTGATCGCCTGCTGCGCAATCCTCCCATTCAGACATAAAAAAACCCGGGAGATTCCCGGGTTCTGTTTTTATATTCCTGGAGATTACATTGCTCCCCATTCTTTTAAACTGGCTGTATTCATCCGCACATAATCATCATTACCAGCTTTTTTAGCAACTTCCAGAGAGCGTTTGGCTGCTTCAATTGCACCTTTCGTGTCTCCCGTTTTAGCGTAAATAAGAGATTGTACACGCATCATCCAAAAAGCATTCTCATTCATCTCCACGGCTTTGTCTATCCATTCTTTAGCCTTTTCAAGATCCTTACCAGTTTCAAGATAATAAGACGCAGCACTGAAGTAATCACCTCCGGTTGGACCAGCCATAACTGCTTCTATACTTTTCGTGGCTAAGGCATCTGTTGGTACCTCGAAAGGAACCATCACAGAGGATTTTTCCCAAAAGAAACCAAGACTTGCACCTGTATTACTCAGTTCACCTATAACAATTGTGAACGTTTCTACATCCCATGGAAGGGCATTTACCTGGGCCGATACTTTAGCGGCAACTTTGGCATCATCCCATTCACCGGGCAGGCCTCCGCCATTCGCTTCTTCATAAAGGATCACATCCCAGCTGCTAATACCTGGTTTCGTCAACAAGCCATATGAACCGGCCTTTACATCAGTACCACCAAACTTAATATCATCACTAAATGTAATTTTAGTTCGGGCATTAGCCCCTGTTCTCCATAGTTGATCATAAGGCACTAATTCGCCAAAAATAGTTCTGCCTTTCATGGAGGGTCGGGAATATTCCACTGTAACATCAGTGAGCCCAACTTTCTGCTCTATTTTAGAAAAAGGGCTTGGTGCCGGTGTTTGCATCTGCCCTTGTAAGGAAAACGAAAGGACAAAAGCACCTGCTAATAAAAATAGTTTTTTCATGCTCTATAGTGTTTTAAGTATTGCAAAAATAAAACTACGTATAAACGTAATGAAGGAATGTTAAGAAATCCTTAAATAAGAAGCTTACTGCTTGATAAAAGGTTTAGAAACTACCTGTTGGTCAAAGTAGAATGTCAGATAATATACCGCCTTGGTAAGTGTAGACAAATCAATGTCATTATTAGAAATATCAATTGCCGGAGTATATTGAACACGTCTCCCGGTGCTATCAAAAATGGCTCGTCCAAAAAGAGTTCCAGACATGCCGTTCTGATAACTGAGAATGGGGCTGCCTAGAGTACTAAACAGGAGGATGTCCCCTTGCTGTTCTTCAGGAATTGGCTCAGGTTCCGGTTCTGGTTCTGGTTCCGGTTCCGGCTCAGGTTCAGGTTCCGGTGGAGGATCTACAGGCAACATGTCATTTGTTGTGAAAACAAAAAGTTGAGATTCCAGGGTTACAGGAGGAGAAGCATTCACAAAGCGTTCAGACGATAAATAATATCGATTGACTGAAGAATACGTTATCCCTTCAATTTGCATAAAGCTCAGCGGCAGGGTAATACGCTCAACTGTACCGAACGCAAATGTGTCTGTAATATTTTCGATCCGCACTACAAAAGGGAACAATTGCTGTGAATATCCTGAAAGAAACACTACTTCACTCAACCGATTATATGTTGCGCCAGTAATAAGACCATTACTATCATAACTTTCGAGCAGCACGGCCTGGTGATCTCCCGGTGTTTTTGGTATTCGATAGGCAACAGTTCCATTACTTTGCCACTGCTTGGTGAACAGGATAATGTACTCCCCTATCACGATCATGGCTTCGGCATCCCAATCACTATTAGCCCCTCCACTGAAGTCGGTCTG
>Ga0224508_10004734_pt1 | contig 11040 bp, 8 predicted proteins | sample SF_Jan12_sed_USG_4_FD_170157 | JGI IMG/M metagenome (GOLD analysis project Ga0224508, IMG submission 170157) | Sediment microbial communities from San Francisco Bay, California, United States - SF_Jan12_sed_USGS_21 | ecosystem: Environmental > Aquatic > Marine > Sediment | place: USA: California... | reverse complement strand
GACGCGTCGATCACGCGCAGCCCCGCGAGCCCATGCACCCGCAGCCGGGAATCGACCACCGCCATCGGATCCTCGCCCATCTTGCAGGTGCCCACCGGGTGGTAAATCGTGTTGCCGAAATTGCGGCCGTACTCGCGCACGGTCTCCAGCGAATCCACGTCGGGACCCGGCGCGATTTCGCCCACGCTATGGGCGGCCAGCGCCGGCGATTCCAGGATACTCCGCGTTTTGCGCAATCCGGACAGCAGCACATGGGCGTCGCCTTCCGCCGACAGGTAGTTCGGGCGGATCGCCGGCGGCTGCAGGGGATCGCCGCTGCTTGCCATGATCGTCCCGCGGCTTTCCGGGCGCACCGGACAGACCGCGACGGTAATGCCGGGCTCCTTGTCGAAGGTCTTGATCTCGACCGCGCTATAGCTCGCCGGGGTGAACAACAACTGCAAATCCGGGCTGCTGAGCCCCTCGCGGCTGCGGCAGAACACCATCGCGCTGGTCACGCCGAAGGTCAGCGCGCCATTGGCGAACAGCCCGTAGCGGAATATTTCACGCACCAAGTGGAGGCCGCGCGACAACTGGTTGAGCGAGATCATGTCCTTCACCCGGTGCGAAATCCGGGTGACGAAGTGATCCGACAGATTGTCGCCGACGCCCGGCAGGTCGTGGTGCACCGGAACGCCGATGGATTGCAGATGGTCGGCCGGGCCGACGCCGGAGATCTGCAAAAGATGCGGCGAATTGATCGCCCCGCCGGAGACGATCACCTCCCGGTCGGCACGCACTTCGCGGTCCTGCCCGCCCTGGCGATAGGAAACGCCGACGCAGCGCTTGCCCTCGAACAACAGCCCGGTGCCGATCGCCTCGGTTATCACCTGGAGATTGCCGCGCGATTTCGCATCGGCCAGAAAGGTCCGCGCCGTCGATGCGCGAAACCGCTTGTTGCGGGTCATCTGCGAATAGGCCACGCCTTCCTGCCGCGCGCCGTTGTAGTCCGGCGTGAAGGGAAATCCCGCCTGCTGCGCCGCCTCGACGAATTTGTGGGTCAGCGGCAGGATGGTGCGGTAATCCTCGACCGCCAGCACGCCGCCCCGGCTGCGATAACCCTGCTCGCCATCGCCGCGGTAATCCTCCGACTGCATGAAATACGGCAGCACCTCGTCATACGACCAGCCGCGGCAGCCGCGCTGCGCCCAGCCGTCGTAATCGGCGGGGTTGCCGCGCACATACAGCATGCCGTTGATCGAGCTGGAGCCGCCGAGCGTCTTGCCCCGGGGCCAGTGAATTTCCCGGTTGCCGGTCGAATCGTCCGCTTCCGTATGGTAATTCCAGTTCAACACCGGATGCTGCAACAGCGTCCGAATGCCCGCGGGAATATGGATCATCGGGTGACGGTCGGGCGGCCCGGCTTCGAGCAGCACTACGCGCGCGCCGTCCGCGCTCAACCGGTTTGCCAGAACACATCCGGCCGACCCGGCGCCCACGACCACATAATCCGCCCGCATGTCCCCCCAACCCCCTTCGTTCCTTATTGCTGCGGGCAGCTTAGCGGTTCAGGCCCTGCCTGTCGCGCCCACGACCTGCAACCGCTGCCTCACCGGTGTTCCGGGTTGGGCAAATCGAACCGGCATCCGGCATCCCACAGATTCCGCTGGTTGCCGTGCGCCGGGAATCCGCCGATGTCCCGGAATATTCGAGCAAGGTGCATGAGATTCCACGTCATATAGGTGGTGTTGCGGTTGGTGAACTCGTTCTCTGGACCGCCCGACCCCTCATCCATGTAGGACGGCCCTGGACCGGCCGGGCCAATCCATCCTGCATCCGCCTGCGGTGGAACGGTGTATCCCAAATGCTGGAGCGCGTAGAGAATCCCCATGGCGCAATGCTTCACGCCGTCTTCATTGCCAGTGACGAGGCATCCGCCAGATTTGCCGTAATAGGCGTATTGGCCCTGCTCATTCAAGTCACCGGAGTTGCCATAGAGGCGTTCGATGGCCTTGGTGCAGATCGATGACTTCTCGCCCAACCAGATCGGGGTCGTCACGACCAGAATATCGGCGGCCTTCACTTTTTCGTAAATTTCGGGCCATGCGTCGGACTCCCAACCGTGTTCCGTCATGTCGCCCCAGACACCATAGGCGATGCCGTAATCAACGGGACGCAGAACATCGACATCGACGCCGTTCTTTTCCATGATTTCGCGCGACAACGCGATCAACCCGTCCGTATGAGACATCTCCGGCGACCGTTTCAACGTGCAATTCAGGAACAGCGCCTTGATCCCGGATAAATCCCATTGGTTTTGCTTGCACCATTGTTCTTGAATTTCGTTCAGCATGACATTTTCCCTTCGTTTGGAAGCCGAATGCATGATCCGGCTAAATGCCGAAGCTACGGAGTGCGGAAATCGAGACCGCACCGCTTTGATAAATGCTACCCGTTCGATACGGGCTCCCAACATGTTCGGCGATCGATTTCGAGCGTCCAAATTCAGCAACCGCACAAATTCATGTGCGTACCGGGAACCGTACTACCTGAACAATTTCACAAGCCAATACCGATGGCTGATTGTTTCGATACCCAACGTGGATGACTAGAGGCGGGATTGTGAAAATGACAATTACGTGGCGACACACAGCGGTCCCTCCGGTTCGCCTATCTCAATCGAAATTGTTAGGCTTATTCCAACCTATGCCGATACTCCTTGCGATATTGGGTACGACTAATCTGTTCCGGGAAGGGAACCGACAATGGAAATGTATCAAATTCGATACTTCCTGGCCGTCTGTGACACCTTGAACTTCACGCGTGCGGCGGAATGCTGCAATGTCGCACAACCGTCGATGACGCGCGCCATCAAGAAATTGGAAGAGGAATTGGGCGGCGCACTCTTCCGCCGCGAGCGGCGGCTGACGCACTTGACGGACCTCGGACGCTTGATGCGGCCACATTTGCAACGGGTTTACGAATCGGCCGCAGCCGCGACGGACGAAGCCGCGAAATTCGAAAAGCGGGAAAAGGCTCCTTTGCGGCTGGGCATCATGTGCACGATCAGCCCGACCCGGCTCGTACGGTTGATTACGATGCTGGAAGCGCGTGTACCGAACTTAGAACTCTTCCTTCATGAGGAAAAAGGAACGGCGCTCGTCGAGGAGATGATGAAAGGCGAGCTCGACGTCGCGATCATTGGCTTGCCCAATCTGCCCGAACGCCTCAATTCAATTCCGCTTTATCAGGAACGATACGTCGTTGCGTTTCCTCCGGGCCATCGATTCGAAAACATGACAACGGTTCCAATGGTGGAGATGTCGGACGAGAGCTATTTGCAAAGAGCCAGTTGCGAGTTCTCATCGAATTTCGAAGCCTTCGGTCTCGATCGACCCTATTCGAATTTGCGGGTGCGGTATCGGAGCGAACGCGAAGAATGGATCCAGGCGATGATCTTGGCTGGAATGGGATGCTCCTTCATGCCCGAATACATGCCGCTGTTTCCGGGTCTGCGAACCCGCATTCTGGATGCACCCCAGGTAACGCGTGAGATTAAGTTGGTAACGGTGTCGGGGCGACAATTCACGCCGGCGCTGCGGATATTTGCCCAGCTCGCACAGTCATACGACTGGCATAAGGGCCTTTAGGGAACCCGGCAAATCCGCGGCACGACACACCCGGGGTCCGGTGCATCGTGCCGCAGACGGCGCGTCGGCTATTCGATTTCGTCTATGTAGCGATAGGCTTTCTTGAACTCACGTTCAGCGTCTTTCAGCATGGCGGTGCGTTCAGTACCATCGGCCATTGCCAGTCCTTTCGTGCACATGTTGTAACCGCCGATGGCCATCTGAAACGCTGCCACCCTTTTCTCCGTCGAGAGGCTGGTTTTCTGTGCGACCATTTGCTCGGCCTTGGTGAACATGTCGGCGCAACTCGCGGCGCTAGCCGGACCAACCGTAAGGGCAAAGACGATGCTGGCGAGGGTCAGTAATTTTCTCATGATTTTTACTCCTGTTTTCGCGGTTTCCTCCGAAGGTCGGGCGGCGTGTCCCTACCCGACCGTTGAGATTTTGCGATTGCAGCAGACGAATCGGAAATATTACTTGGCTATGATTTCGATACACAAAGTGCACAGGTACCTTTCATTCGTCCTTCCACGGCTCAGCGCACCGACATATTCGGGCCGTCGCCCGAAACCCTGCTTGAGCGTTTTGCGTAATGCCCAGATACCTCCGGTTCATCGGTGTTTTGGGAATGACGCATTTGATGGCCGGCCCCCGCCGCTCCCTAGAGCGCCGAGCGCGCGCGCCATTGTCCAAGCGGCGGGCGCGCGAATATGATGGACCGGCACGCCGCACACCTCATCCGCACTATCGATCCGTAGACCGCACCGACAATAGGGGAAAAACCCATGACGATTGCCCGCACCCTGGCCGAATTCCTCACAAAAACCACTTACGCCGACCTGCCGGCGCAGGCGGTCGATCACGCGGCCATGCAGATCGCCAGCACGATCGCCAGCGCCGCCTGCGGCACCGGCATCCAATCGGCGGTGATCATCCGCGAGCTGGCGCAGGACCGCGGCGGGCGGCCCGACGCCTCGGTCTGGTTCGATAAAGGCCCCAAACTGCCGGTCGCCGGCGCATCGCGCGCCAATGCGGTGACCAGCGATGCCGCCGCCTCCGACGACAGCGACTTGCGCAACATCGTGCATGCGGGCACACAACTCACCGCCACGTCGCTCGCCATGGCGGAATATACCGGCGCAAGCGGCACGGACGTGCTGGCGGCGATGGTGCTCGGCTACGAAGCCGCCGGCCGGATCGGCGAGGCCATCACGCCGGGATATCTCGCCCAAGGATTTCACGGCTGCCTTGTCGCCAGCTTCGCCAGCGCCGTGGCGGCGGGACGGCTGCTGCGGCTCGACACGGATCAAATGGCCCATACGATTGCGCTCTGCGCCACCTCGATGGGCGGGCTGCACGCCGCGGCCAACACCAGCGTCTCCCGCGAATACCATGCGGGCGTGGCCAACAATGCGGGCATCGACGCCGCGCTGGCGGCCCAGCGGGGATTTACCGGCGAAGAAACCATTCTCGAAGCCGACCACGGCTTCTGCGCGGTCTTCGGCGGCACCGACGGCGCCAGCATCACCCGCGACATGGGCCGGGAGTGGGACATCGTCACCGACATGGCGATCAAGCTGGTGCCGGGCGGCCACCCGCATCACGCGCTGGCCGAAGCGGCGGCGAATGCGGCGCGCGAAGGTAAGATCGCCGCCAAGGACGTGGCGTCCATCACCCTGTCGCGGCCCGGCATGACCGCGTTGTCCGGCCCGCTGCACCCGGCCGATCTGATCGACATGGCGCACAGCCCCGCCTACTTCATGGCCGCCGGCGTCGCCGACCACGAGTTCACCTGGGCGCACGCCACGCCGGAGAAGATCGGCGATCCGGTGATCCACGCGCTGATCGACAAGGTGCGCGTCGGCCCGGAGCCGACCGAAAACGTCGCGGCCTACCGCCAGGGCGCGACCGTGACCATCGAGACCACCGACGGAAAGACGGTCACCAACACCGTCCAAGTACCGAACGGCGCCGGCTGCCTCGGCATCGACTGGGCGACCATCGACGGCAAATACCGCACCCTCGCTCCGAACGCGCCGCTGAGCAGCCAGCAGGTCGAAGCCAGCCTGGAGGTCATTCACGGGTTCCGGGACGTCGAGAATGTGTCGGCGCTGATCGATTTGTTGCGGTAGCGCGGCGGCGCGGCCGAGGCGAGTGCGGCTTGAGTAAATTCCGCGTTATGCCTTTTGGATCTGAAATCGATGGTCGTCGTCCGTCGCCATCTGGTTCACCAGGTCGATTTCCCAGGCAAGATACGCGCGCATCGCTTCCTCGCGGTTCTTGCTGAGTTCGCGGGCGGACAGCCAGACGTCGTCGGCGCCCTCGGGCATGGGTCCTTCCTCGAGCGGATAACCGGCGCCGGTCCACGCCGCCGTGCCGCCGGACAGCACCAGCACCGGCACGGATGCCTCCTGTGCGACATCGGCCGCCGCCAGACCGGCAAGCAACCCGTCCGGCGACGTGAAGACGATGGCGTCCGCCTTGGGCAGTTTCCGCAGGACGCTGTCGAGACCGGCCCGCGTCGAAAAAGTCGCGCCGGGAATATGGCCGGCCCGGTATTGCCGGCTGTAATCGAAATCGACGACAACGGCGTTCCCCGCGTCCAGGCGTTCATGCAGGGTGGCCGCGTCGATCTTGGACAGCGATGCCGGGTCCAGCCCGAGCGCCTTCGGACGGTACGGCCCTTTCTCCAGCGCGCCGCCCGCATCGTCCAGCGTCAGGGTGGCGACATCCATCCAGCCCATCTGTTTCAGCCAGGACGCGGTCATGGTGGCGCGGATACCGTTGTCGTCCACGAGCACGACGCGCGCGCCCCAAACGGCGATATGATTATCGGTTTCCTGCACGAGCTGGCCGCCCGGCGCCGACCGCACGCCCGGCAGATGACCCGCCTGGTATTCCGCGGGCGTCCGGACATCGAGCACGTATAGAGTTTGCGTGTCCGCCTCGGCGCGCCAGGCCTTCAAGGTCGCCGCGTCGATTTTCGCGATATCGCAGAGCGCCGCCACCTTCGCCGCACCGCTCAACGCCGCGTCGAGCCCCTTTTCCGAGACGTCCGGCGGGGTGTGCGTTGCGCCGTTCACGACGTCGAGGCCGGCGAGGTGCCAGGCCATCGTGCCGTCTTTCAGCGAGACGATCTTGTTCCGGAAGCCGGCGTTGATCAGCGACTGGGCGCCGATGATGCTGCGCGTGCGGCCGCCGCAGTTGACGATCACCATGGTGTCGGGCGATGGCGTCAGATCGGTGAAACGATACACCAGTTCGGCGCCGGGGACGCTGATCGCGCCGGGAATGCTGTTGTTGTTGTATTCCTCGTAGGACCGGCTGTCATAGATCGCGATGTCGGCCTTGCCGTCGATCAACGATTTAAGCTGCTCGGCGGTGATCCAGGGTGTCCCGGCGTCGTGCTCGACCACCTCGGCAAAGGCTTTGCTCGGCACATGGACGCCGCTGTAGATGCGATAGCCGGCGGCTTCCCAGGCGGCGAGTCCGCCGTCCAGGATGGACACATTTGTGTATCCAAGCGCGGCCATGCGGTCCGCGGCGCGTGCCGCCAGCCCGTCGCCATCGTCGCACCAGACGACCCGCGTGTCGCGGCGCGGCAGCAGGTCGTCCACCAACAATTCCATCCGGCTGAGCGGAACGCAGGAAGCCAGAAACAAATGGCGCTTGCCGAAGGTCATCTCTTCGCGCGCATCCAGAATGGCGATTTCGCCGCCATCCCGCGTTTGCGTTTTCAAATCCTGTGCGCCAATGCGCCCCACGCCCTTGCTCACGGTATGCTCCTCCCTGAAGATCGTCTTCCCTGATGCGGTAGTTTAGACTACTGCGGCCGTTTGGCGAGCGATGCCGGCGCGCCGACCGTCCACCGCAATCGCCGCACTGTCCGCGTCTTCCCGAAGCAACAGGACCGAAAGCATATGCCATTCTTCAAATCGATGCCGGATACCGCCGCGCCCCCGACCGTTTTCATGACCTATCCCGAGCTCTACGGCCCCTGGTCGGAGATGAGCCAGGCGCTCATGAACGGGCCGTCGCCTTTGAGCCCGGGCGAGCGCGAGCTGATCTTCGCCTACGCCGCCGGCGTGGCCGGCTGCGCCTTCGTCTATGGTGCGCATGCGGAGGTGGCGCACGCCTGGGGGATCGAGGAGGGCCTGCTCGACACGCTGCTCGACGATCCCGACTCCGCGCCGGTCGATGCGCGGCTGAAACCCGTGCTGGCGTTTGTCCGGAAGCTCACCCTGTCTCCCGCCGACATGACCCAGGCCGATGCCGATGCGGTGTTCGATGCCGGCTGGGACGAGAAAGCGCTGCACGACGCGATCGCCGTAACCGCGCGCATGTGTTTCATGCAGCGGCTGGTCGAGGGGCACGGGTTCATCCCGATTTCCAGGGACTTGGCAAAGGAGCATGCGCAGAAACGCATCGCACTCGGCTACGTCAACATGTACCCGAAATTCGCGAAACAGGAGGGCGGCGCGCCGGACGATTGACGGAGACGCCCAGCTGGCCCAGCTTGGCAGCAAGCGATCCTTTCCTACCTGTTGCAAACTGATCTGGTTGGAAAAATTGCGGTATACGGCAGAGAGACCACTGCAGGGCCCACAATTCGGCATGCAGCGGACGCGGCGGGGCAGTGTCGGAGCAAAATAACGGTCAGTCCGTAGCCTCGGGGAATGACGAATCGCTTCCGCAATTTCAACCGCTCATCCGAGGGGCTCCGCCTCGCGGTGATGATGTACATCCATAAACTGCTTTCGGGGCCCGCCCCCTCCGCGCGGTCTCGTTCTATTTGGCTGTATGTCCACTAATTCAGGGCAAAACCAAACAGCGGAAGTTCGACAGAAACGCTGTCGCATCTGAATTTCGCCAGAGGCAAACATCTGGCATCCAGATCGAAGCCGCTCAGTCGGTCGGCTCGCTGCTTCTTATGGCAGTCCCGCCCCGGGCACCTCGACATGGCAATATTCGATCCGGCCATGCCGCGCCTCGGCGGCGCCGGGACCCGAGCCCGGTGCGGTGCAAATGAAAAGCGTCCTGCGGTCCTCGCCGCCCAACATGCAGGCGTAAGACCCGTTGTCGCCGGTCGAGATGCGGTGGGTGACCTCGCCGCCTTCCCGGACGCGGATGGTTTCCTTGAGGCGGGGATCGGCAACCCAGATGGCCCCCTGTTCGTCGAGGCAGATACCGTCCGGAAAGTTGCGCCCGAGATCGGCCCAGACCCGCCGGTTCGCCAACACCCCGCCCGGCCCGATATCCCAGGCGGTCAATCGGTTGCCGCGCGTCTCTCCGACAACCAGGGTCTTGGCGTCGGGCGTGATGACGCTGCCGTTCGGGAATCTAAGGCCGGTCGCCGCGCAATGCACCGACCCGTCCGGATCGACCCGGGCCAGATCCGCCGTCTTCTCTTCCGGCTCGCTGTAATGGTCGTAGCCGAAATTACCGACATACGCGCGTCCCTCGGTACTTACGACCATATCGTTGCAATGGAAGCCCGCGACGGACGACAGGTCGGCATAGGCGACGGGGCCCTCATCGGTCAGTTTCAAGAGTTTGCGATCCTTCATGGAGACGATCAGCATCGTCCCGTCCGGCAACCAGCCGAGACCCGACGGTTGATTGGGGACATGCGCGACCCGTTCCCGGTTGCCATCGAGATCGACCTTCAACACCTCATGCGCATAGAAATCGGACAGGTATAAATGACCGTCGCGCCAGCGCGGCCCTTCGCCGAAATACAAGCCTTCGAGCAGTACAGTGAGATCGGTCATATCGTGTTCTTTCTAGGCCATTTTTTTCGCAAATACGTCGTCGCGAACCGTTTCGGTTCGCTCGGGATTTGCTCTAAGAGTCCGCGCGCGCCTGTAACGGTTTGCGCAGCATGAGATGAAGATGGCGGACCCTTAAACCCGCACCGCGACGATACCGCTGCCGTGGATTTCGTTGATCACCGTGCCGTCAAGCCAGGACCGCACGTCCTCCAGCATGCCGTTGTACCAGTGTGCGTAGTGTTCCCGGGTAAAACCGGCGACATGCGGCATCAGCACCGTATTGGGAAGTCCCCGGAACGGATGATCGACCGGCAGCGGCTCCTCGTCGTAGACGTCGAGGCCGGCGCCGGCGATACGGTTGTTCCGCAAGGCGTCCACCAATGCCGCCTCGTCGACGATGGGACCGCGCGCCGGGTTCACCAGATAGGCATCCGGCTTCATCAAGCCGATCTCGTGCGCGCCGACAAGACCGATGGTCCGGTCGCTCTGTATGACCAATACGGCAACGTAATCCGATTGGCGGAACAGATCGTCTTTGGAGACGAGGGTCGCGCCGCATTCCCCGGCCAGTTCGGCCGTCATATTCTCGCTCCAGGCGATAACCTTCATGCCAAAGGCGTTTCCGACCTTGGCGACTTCCGAGCCGATCCGGCCGAGCCCGATGACGCCGAGCGTCTTGTTCCTGATCTCCGTGCCGACGACGGTCTGCCATTGTCCCTCGCGCATCGCCCGGTCGTCAATGGTGACGTTTTTCGCCAAGGCCAGGATCAGCGCCCAGGTCAGCTCGAACGTCGGCGATGGGCGCGGCGTGGTGCCGCAAACCGGGATGCCCTTCTCGCGACAGTAATCGAAATCGATGACCCGGTTGTGCATCTCGGGCGACGCGATGAACTTCAGCTTGGGCAAGCGCTCCAGCAATTCCTTGGGCAAAGGCGTGCGCTCCCGCGTCACCACCAGCACGTCGTAATCCGCCAGCGCCGCGGCGCGCGCGTCCGTTCCCTCGGGAAGTTTCTCGTAAAAGAAATCGGTGTGCACATGATCCGGCAGCGACGTCCAGTCGGCCAGACTGCCGGCGATTTTCATGTAGTCGTCGAGTACGGCAACCTTCATTTCGGCTCTGCCTCGTATCCTTGCTTTTAAATCCGCTGGCCTTCGGGTGAACGGCCCTAACGCCCAATGTACCCCTTCGCCCGCCGCCTTGCACGGATGCAGGAGTTCGAGCAGCGGTGTCCCGTCGAATTTCGTGGTTGTTGGAAACGTTCCGGCGGCCCCTACGGCAAAGAGGATGGATAACTGTATACTGTCCCTAATTTTTCATAACCGGACTCTCCGCCGCTGCTAATTCATGCCCGCTGTTGGGGAAAACTGAAAGTTGCTGAGTGGTGGTCCGGACTCTTGCGTCGCCTTACCCTCGCGGTAGGCCCCGTGCTCCGCCGCTCCCAATTTAAGCTCAAAAAACCCATTCAATTACCCAGCAATCTCAAAAGTAGTAGCCACTACTACTAATAATATAAATATAAATATAAATATAAATTGTCCGTCATCGAAACGTTTGGGCCGTCTGAATATGTCTCGTACCGGAGGATCTGGCTCATCTTTTGTTGATGTTAAGCGGCTTGTTGCTGATGGGACAAGCGGCGCTTTTGCATGGTCCGTTTCTT
>Ga0224508_10004733_pt1 | contig 11041 bp, 9 predicted proteins | sample SF_Jan12_sed_USG_4_FD_170157 | JGI IMG/M metagenome (GOLD analysis project Ga0224508, IMG submission 170157) | Sediment microbial communities from San Francisco Bay, California, United States - SF_Jan12_sed_USGS_21 | ecosystem: Environmental > Aquatic > Marine > Sediment | place: USA: California... | reverse complement strand
AATGGTGGGCCCGGTAGGACTCGAACCTACGACCAATGGATTATGAGCCCACCGTGACGAAAAATACGATTAACTAAATCAATAGGTTACGTGCACCGGCCCAGTGCGAATGTGACTGAAAGTGACTACAGATGACACGTTATGACAGTTTTCAGTCACGTTTTGGTCACGGTCAATTACCTAATACGGGGTTCCTAATGAGTGCCGATAAATTAAGTATGGTCAATTATCGAATTATTGCGCATCACAATCTGCTTCAAATTTAAGGAATGAAATTTTAAGTAAAGCGGCCTCCGATAAATCCAGGGAATCTCATTGGTACGTCACGCGCTAAATGGTTCGCGAAACCGGACTCGAACTAGCACTATAATCTAGTAGGGAGCATTTTAACGCAATTATTAAAATTGCTTTTGCACTGGTTGACGTCAAAAGGGGCGATTCAATTCATTAGTAATACCAAGAGTTTTTTGCGCATCAGACGTGACAAGTTGCCCAACAATCCGTCGCCAGGATTCATCTGGATCGATGTATATTTAATTGAGAGTATTCCATCATAGGGTGGCCTGTGATTTGAACAACAAAAGAGGAGATGATTTATGAAAACCATTAAGGGTCCCGCACTGTTCCTGGCCCAATACGCCAGTGATGAAGCGCCATTCAGTTCGTGGGAAAGTATTACCAAGTGGGCTGCCGATTGTGGTTACAAAGGTGTGCAGGTTCCCAGCTGGGACGCGCGATTGATTGATTTATCGAAAGCAGCAGATTCTAAAGACTATTGCGATGAGTTTTTGGGTGTTGCGAAGGAAAATGGCGTAGAGGTAACGGAATTATCTACGCATCTGCAGGGCCAATTAGTTGCGGTTCACCCCGCTTACGACACCGCATTTGATGGCTTTGCAGAACCGATGGTGCATGGTAATCCGGAAGCGCGTCAAAAGTGGGCTGTTGATCAGGTAATGTTGGCGCTATCCGCATCAAAAAATATGCAGATGACAGATCATGTTTCATTTTCGGGTGCGCTGGCCTGGCCTTATTTATATCCATGGCCACAACGACCTGCGGGGCTTGTTGAAACTGCATTTGAAGAGTTAGCCGCACGCTGGAGACCGATTCTTGATCATGCTGATGAGTGCGGTGTAAATGTTTGTTACGAAATTCACCCCGGAGAAGATTTGCATGATGGTGTTACGTTCGAAATGTTTCTGCAACGGGTTGACGATCATCCACGTTGTCATATGCTCTTTGATCCATCGCATTATGTGTTGCAATGCCTGGACTATTTAGACCATATCGATATCTACAAAGATCGCATAAAAATGTTTCATGTCAAGGATGCAGAATTTAATCCAACAGGAAGACAGGGTGTTTACGGGGGTTATCAGGCCTGGGTAGATCGGGCAGGACGGTTCCGCAGTCTGGGTGACGGGCAAGTAGATTTCGGTGCCATCTTTTCGAAAATGGCGGCAAACGATTTTGATGGCTGGGCTGTGGTTGAGTGGGAATGTTGTCTTAAGCACCCCGTGGATGGCGCGCGCGAAGGCGCCGCATTTGTCCAGGACCATATCATTCGGGTAACTGAACGCGCATTCGATGATTTTGCCGATGGTGGAGCAGATGTGAAGAGCAATCGGGAAATGTTGGGAATTGCATAATGGCGGCTAACTCCAGATTCAAAGGACGCACGGGTAAAATTAAACTGGGTATGGTTGGTGGAGGCGACGATGCATTTATCGGTGCCGTTCATCGAATTGCTGCCCGGCTCGATGACCAATTTACGTTGGTGGCAGGGGCGTTATCGTCCACTGCGGAAAGATCGCAACGCTCTGGTGAGAACTTAGGTTTACCACCAGATCGTATATACGGCAACTTCAAACAAATGGCGATCCGCGAAGCGCGTCTTAAAAATGGAATTGAAGCGGTCGCTATTGTTACGCCAAACCATGTTCATTACGCTGCGGCACGGGAATTTCTCAAACGAGGTATCCACGTTATATGCGACAAACCGCTGACGTCAAATTTAGCCGATGCCAAAAAATTGGTTAAGTTAGCGGAGTCGTCTGAAGCGTTGTTTGTGTTGACGCATAACTACTCCGGCTATCCTATGGTGCGCCAAGCACGCCAGATGGTAGCCAATGGTGATCTTGGGGAACTCCGCGTAGTTCAGGTGGAATATCCCCAGGACTGGCTAACAGTTCATCAAGACTTTAAGCAAGCGCGATGGCGTACTGATCCAACACGCACGGGTGCAGGGGGTTCGACCGGTGATATTGGTACGCATGGGTTTCATTTGGCTGGGTTTGTAACAGGCCTCGAAATTGAAAGCCTGGCAGCTGACATTCAGGCCTTCGTTCCAGGACGTGAGGTTGACGACAACGCACACGTCTTGCTCCGGTTCAAAGGTGGAGCGCGCGGGATGTTGTGGAGCAGTCAGGTTGCACCTGGAAATGAAAATGCACTGCGCCTGCGCGTGTACGGTGACAAGGGTGGTCTGGAGTGGGCGCAGGAGGATCCCAACTACCTCTGGTATTCGCCGTTTGGTCAGCCCAAACAATTGATCACCCGAAACGGAGCCGGTACCAACGATGTAGCGGCTCGAATCAGTAGAATTCCGCCCGGGCATCCTGAGGGGTACCTGGAGGGGTTTGCAAATATCTACGGAGAGGCGGCAGCTGCCATTTTGGCCCATAGAAACGGAAAAAACCCGGCACCCGAGGTGTTTTACCCAACGGTTCAGGACGGTTTAAAAGGTGTTCAATTCGTTGATGCTTGTGTGCGCTCGTCTGCCCGCAATGCGGCCTGGGTTAGTCTGGCTTAACCTGACTGACATTATTATGTATTTGGGGCTTGACCTTGGTACCTCGGGATTGCGTGGCCTGTTGGTTTCAGAACAAGGTGTTCCGGTAGGCGATGCCACTGCGGGATATACGGTACAAAGTCCAAAAGAAGGCTGGTCAGAACAAGACCCGGCTGAATGGGTCAAAGCTTGTCGACAAGTCTTATCTGAGCTTCGTAGTACCTACCCCAAACAATATGCAGCGATCAAAGGAATTGGGGTGGCAGGCCATATGCATGGCGCAACACTGCTGGACGATGCAGGCGTCGTCATTCGGCCTTGCATACTTTGGAATGACAGCAGGGCCGTTGACGAGGCCAGGGAACTGGATGGGCAATCTCCATTCCGCAACCTTAGTGGCAATATTGTATTTGCAGGGTTTACGGCGCCGAAACTGATGTGGGTGGCACGACACGAACCGGATCATTTCAGACGTGTGGTCAAGGTATTGTTGCCCAAAGACTATCTTGTGTATTGGTTGACAGGTCGCTATGTGTCGGATTTGTCAGATGCGTCCGGTACCAGTTGGCTGGATGTTGGTGAGCGCACCTGGTCCGGTGAGTTAATCGAAAAGTCCGGTATGTTACGCAGTCAATTGCCGGACCTGGTTGAGGGTTGCGAGTTGGTCGGCAAACTTAAGCGTGAAGTAGCTGCGGAATCAGGAATGTCAGACAATGTTGGCGTTGTAGCTGGGGGCGCGGATAATGCCGCGGCCGCTTGCGGAATTGGTGCCATCAACGAGGGTCAAGCGTTCCTTTCTCTGGGTACATCTGGCGTATTGTTAGCAGCAAAGGATCATTACAGTCCGGAGCCTGAATCGGCGGTTCATACCTTTTGCCACGCACTGCCAGACAAGTGGTATCAGATGGGAGTGATGTTGTCAGCCACCGATAGTTTGAACTGGTTAGCGTCCAATCTAGGGAGCAGTGCGAAAGAATTGACGACGTTGTTGAAGGGCAAAATCTCAGGCCCATCGTCAGTTTCATTTTTACCTTATCTATCAGGTGAGCGCACGCCGCATAACGATGTTAACGCGCGGGCAGTCTTCCTTGGCATGTCCAAATCTACCGATAACCAGGAGTTGTGTCAGGCGGTAATTGAAGGCGTAAGCTTTGCGATGCGCGATTGTCTGGAAGCGTTGAAATCTACAATGACAAATCTGTCTGGCATCTATGTTATTGGCGGTGGTTCCAATTCTGAATTTTGGGTGGATACGTTAGCCAATGTTCTGAATTTGCCACTTTATCTACCGGTCAAAAGTGATTTCGGTGCAGCCATGGGGGCGGCGCGCTTAGCGATGGTGGGAACTTCAGGTGCCGAACAGACAAGCATCATGGTTCAGCCAGAAATCCGCAAAGTGTTTGATCCAAACTCCGGTCTCGTCTCGGCCTACGAGACGGCTTATCAGAAATACACGCGAAGCTATCAAGCGTTAAAGGAGATCGCATGACAACTGGTTTCTTTCCAATAGAAATAATTGACTACGAAGGCGACAAAAGCAGCAACGTATTGGCATTTCGACATTACAACGCCGATGAAGTGATAATGGGAAAAAGGATGCAAGATCACTTGCGTTTTTCTTGCGCCTATTGGCACTCGTTTGCATGGCCCGGTGGAGATCCGTTTGGCGGGCAGACCTTTGATCGTCCCTGGTTTCCCAATCGTATTTCCGACCCAATGGAAGCTGCGCGGTTAAAGGCAGACGTGGCTTTTGAAATGTTCAGCGTACTTGGCGTTCCCTATTTTTGCTTCCATGATGCGGATGTAAGACCCGAAGGTCTCTGCTTCTCAGAGAGTAAAAACAATTTGAATGTCATGGTGGATATTTTCGAACAGAAAATGTCGGATACAGGTGTCAAGCTTTTATGGGGTACTGCGAATCTGTTTTCTCATCGCCGCTTTATGGCGGGTGCATCGACTAACCCTGACCCGGATGTTTTCGCCTACTCAGCTGCGACTATAAAATCTTGTCTCGATGCCACCCATCGACTGGGTGGAGAAAACTATGTTTTGTGGGGAGGGCGAGAAGGCTACGAAACGCTGCTCAACACGAATCTGGCCCATGAAGATCAGCAAATGGGCAGAATGCTCAACTTGGTGGTCGATTACAAACACAAAATTGGTTTTGACGGCACAATACTGGTGGAGCCAAAACCTCAGGAACCGACAAAGCATCAATACGATTATGATGTTGCTACGGTGTACGGTTTTCTAAAACGTCATGGCCTGGAAAATGAAGTCAAAGTAAACATAGAGCAAGGTCATGCAATATTGGCGGGACATAGTTTTGAACATGAACTGGCCACTGCAATCGCGTTAGGAATTTTTGGCTCGATAGATATGAACCGCAACGATTATCAGTCTGGGTGGGATACCGATCAATTCCCCAATAACACGGCTGAAGTTGCGCTTGCCTACTACTACATATTAAAGGCAGGCGGATTTAAAAATGGCGGTACCAATTTCGATGCAAAACTGCGGCGCCAATCTCTTGATCCACAAGATTTGTTGGCCGCCCATATTGGCGGCATGGATACCTGTGCCAGGGGATACAAAGCTGCTGTGGCTATGCTTAAGGAGGGTGGACTGGATGCCGCACTTGATGATCGTTATAAGGGTTGGTCATCTGTTGAGGCGCAAAAGATGATTACCGGCGACTATACGCTGGAACAAATTGCGGATCGGGTCGAAAAATTGAATATAGATCCGCAACCCCAATCCGGACAACAGGAAATTCTGGAGAATTACGTCAACCGGTTTGTATAAGAAGGTGTCCTGCGGGTGAGTGGTCTAGCATTCCCAGACTGCATCGGCGTGTTGAAGGTTGTAAGATAGATTATTTATTCATCAACGCGGTGTTCGGGGCCAAAGTGCGTCATTCCTCTATGGTTTACAACGACCTCGCGATGTGTTTGGATTGCACTACCCGGGTTGTGCATTGTGCGGAGATTGAAAGGTAATTTTTAAAAAGTAATCGGAGGCTGCTTTGCACCACTGGTGTGCAAGCAATATGCTAACGGGGTTGTTGGTAAAATAAAAATTTAAATTCTCAAGTAAATTGGTTTGTTTGGACAATTCACAATCATTTGAGACTTAACTTGACCGCGAAGAATTTTCTACGTGGTCATCTGCCAGGCGCGAAACGCTTGTAGAACATTGATTAACACTACCTATAGGAGAATAGAATGAATACAAAAAAATTTGCAGCAGCCGCGCTTGCGGGGCTGATGATTAGCGGACCATCAACGGCTTCTGCCGAAGATCTGACATTGTGCTGGGCTGCGTGGGACCCCGCAAATGCATTGGTTGAGTTAAGCAAAGAATTCGAAGCACAGTCCGGCCATACGATGGGATTTGAGTTTGTGCCCTGGCCAAACTTCGCAGACCGAATGCTGAATGAGCTGAACTCCGGTGGTAAATTGTGTGATCTTTTGATTGGAGACAGTCAATGGATTGGCGGCGGGGCCGAGAATGGCCACTACGTCAAGTTGAACGACTTTTTTGACAAGGAAGGCATTTCGATGTCGGATTTTGCCGATGCCACTGTCTACGCTTACTCCACCTGGCCAAAAGGTACGCCGAACTATTTCGCGCTACCGGCCATGGGTGACGCAAACGGATGGTTCTATCGCAAGGACTGGTTTGCCCGCGATGACATTAAGACAGCTTTCAAAGAAGCCACTGGTCGCGATCTGGCAGAGCCAAAAACGCAAAAAGAGCTGCTGGAAACAGCGCAGTTTTTCCAGGGTCGCGAGATTGATGGTCAAACAGTGTACGGTGCCGCGATTTTCACAGAACGCGGATCGGAAGGGATCACGATGGGTGTGACGTCCGCTCTGTATCCCTGGGGGTTCAAATACGAAAACACACCAGGCGCATATGATATGGAGGGGGCTGTAAATTCTCCCGAGGCGGTTGAAGCGCTGGAGTTCTACAAAGAATTCTACAAAACCGCGACGCCTCCTGGATACACAAACAGTTACATGGGTGAGAGTCTTGATGCGTTCAAATCTGGCCAGGTCGCCATGGCGATGAACTGGTTTGCGTTCTTCCCCGGCCTTTATGCGGATCCGAATACCGGCGGTGACAAGATCGATTTCTTTGTCAACCCACCGCAAAACCAGGCAGGCTCGACATTAGGTGGCCAGGGCATTTCAGTGGTTGCTTACTCTGACAAACAGGACGCGGCGCTGGAATACATCAAGTGGTTTGCCGATCCTGCTGTGCAGGCAAAGTGGTGGTCGCTTGGTGGATATTCTGCTCATAATTCGGTCTTGCAGGGCGATGGTTTTACAGACAGCGCACCGTTTGCCGGTGATTTTCTGGAGGCTATGGGTGCTGTACAGGACTTCTGGCAGGAGCCGGCATATGCGGAACTGTTACTGGCGATGCAAAAGCGAATACATGATTATGTAGTCGCCGACAAAGGAACTGCAAAGGAAGCACTCGATTTGCTAATCGAAGATTGGACCGAGGTCTTTGAGGACGAAGGAAAACTCTAAGCAACATTCCTCAGCTTTGATTTGCCAGATCTAATTTGGCTGAAATCGCGCCCTCTGCCTGACCAGCTCTGATCGGTCAGAGGGCACGACTACCAAATTCTCAGTCCTTCCCCTGTGTCTGGGCCATTATAAAAACGTCAACCATGGCACGAACCCCTATCGACGCTATTGCGCAGGCAACGCCTGATTCAATTGCGAGACGCGTACGCGGGCTTTCTGATCGTGCTATAGCCTGGATATTTGTTGCGCCATCCGTTTTTCTACTGCTGGCGGTGAACATCTTTCCATTGATTTGGACGATCAATCTGAGCTTCACCAATTTCAAAGCTAACCGAAGTCGCGATGTCGACTATATTGGTTTACGCAATTATGAGCGCATCTTAACGGATAGCGATATCTGGCTGAATATGCAGGTGACTGCGCATTTTCTGTTCTGGACGATTTTGTTTCAGGTGCTCATTGGGTTTGCCCTGGCGTATCTGATCAACAAGAAATTTAGGGGCAATAACCTGTGGACCACAATCATTGTGTTGCCAATGATGTTGTCGCCAGCGGTAGTTGGGAATTTCTGGAAATTCCTCTATCAGCCACAAATCGGACTATTCAATTACGTTATCGCTTTTTTCACTGGCCGAGACCCGTCAAGTTTTGAAATGCTAGGTTCGGTCAGTCTCGCGCCCTGGTCTATCGTGATTGTGGATACGTGGATGTGGACACCGTTTGTGATGCTGATCTGTCTGGCGGGATTGCGCTCTATCCCGGATTATATTTATGAGGCGGCAGAAATTGATCGCGCATCCAAACTGCGACAGTTTTTCACTATTACCATTCCTATGGTGTTGCCATTTCTAATGCTGGCGGTCCTGTTCCGCGGCATCGAAAACTTTAAAATGTTCGATCTGGTTGTGCAACTTACCGGCGGCGGGCCCGGCTCGACGACAGAACTGACCTCCATCAATCTCAAACGCGAAGCATTCGAAAAGTGGCGCACCGGATTTGCCTCAGCCTATGCGGTAGTGCTGTTCGTGACCGTGTTTGGACTGGCCTCGATTTACGTGAAAGCGTTAAATAAGGTGAAAGAACGATGAGTAGTTTTTCCGTGACGGAACCGTCCCAAAAAACAAAATGGTTCGCCGGCATTTTGGTTGTTGTCTACGCTCTGATCACCATCGTCCCACTTTTATGGATCATTGCGACAGGTTTCAAGTCGCCATCCGATGCTATCGCCTATCCACCCAAGTTGGTGTTTGAGCCAACGTTGGAAGGCTATGTCAATCTCTTTACGACACGAACTCGCGTTACTCAGGAAACACTCCAGGAACTGGGCGAACCGACAACATGGTATGACCGTATAGTGCGGCAGTACGACATGGTAATCGCCGGTCCGTCGCGCTATGGCGAGCGTTTCCTCAATTCGGTGATTATTGGTTTCGGCTCGACTTTCCTTTGTATCCTGCTAGGTACCGCTGCGGCTTACGCCTTTTCGCGATTTCGAGTACCGCTGAAAGACGATTTACTGTTCTTCATCCTGTCCACCAGGATGATGCCGCCGATCGCGGTTGCCATTCCAATATTTTTGATGTTTCGTCAACTCGGCCTGAACGATACCCATGCCGGTATGATCCTGCTTTATACCGCAGTAAACCTGTCGCTTTCGGTCTGGTTGCTAAAAGGGTTCATCGACGAGATTCCCGTCGAGTATGAAGAAGCTGCGCTCATTGATGGATACACTCGCTTTCAGGCATTCTATAAAGTAGTGCTCCCCCAGGCAGCAACAGGAATCGCATCAACTGCGATCTTCTGCCTGATCTTTGCCTGGAATGAATACGCGTTTGCTGTTCTGTTGACGAGCGGTACTGCACAAACCGCACCGCCGTTCATTCCGACAATCATCGGCGTCGGAGGTCTGGACTGGCCAGCCGTAGCCGCCGGTGCAACGATCTTTCTTGTGCCTGTAGTGGTCTTCACTATTCTTCTGCGCAAACATTTACTACGTGGCATCACGTTTGGAGCAGTTCGAAAATGAGCGTGTTTTTCAACGGCCTGTTACGCTTACGTCGTGGCCCTTGGGAGATAGTGGCTTCGATTCTCATCGCGTTGGGCGTATTCATGCTTATGCAACCCTTCGTGCTGTCGTTTTATACCTATTCCTTTATTGTCACATTAGTTGGCACGATCATGTTCATCATCGTCAGCCACTTTCCGGAATAGTTTATGGCGCAAATAAGAATTGATCAGGTGCGTAAGGAATTCGGGACGTTCACTGCGGTTCGGTCTTCAAGCTTTACCATCGAGGACGGCGAATTCTTTATGCTGTTGGGACCGTCAGGTTGCGGTAAGACAACGACGCTGCGCATGATGGCGGGGTTGGAACTCCCAACCAGCGGCGAGATATTTATCGATGGCGAAGCGGTTGGCCAGAAGCCGGCCAGCCAGCGCGATATTGCATTCGTATTTCAGATGTTTGCGCTTTATCCGCATATGAATGTGTACAAGAACATCAGCTATCCACTGTTGAGTCAGGGCATGTCCAGAGCCGAGACCAGGAGAAAAGTCGATGAAGTCGCAAGAATTCTGGGTATTGAGGGCATTCTGAAAAAACCGGTTGGCGGATTGTCCGGCGGCGACCGGCAGAGAGTTGCGCTGGGGCGTGCCATCGTTCGCCAGCCCAAGGCGTTTTTAATGGACGAACCCCTGGGTGCGCTGGACGCTGAATTCCGCGAACGTATGGCTGAAGAACTGCGCGCGTTGCATGACCGCATGGATGCCACCACAGTGTACGTTACCCACGACCAGTTGGAAGCTATGCAAATGGGCGACAAGATCGTCGTAATGAATCATGGCGTCGTGGAACAGTTTGGCGTTCCGCAGGACATTTATGACTGGCCCGCAACTATGTTTGTGGCTGATTTTATCGGATCGCCATCGATGAACTTCCTGAAATTTAACGGCATGGTCGATAGTGGATCGAGCAACATTCATCTCGGTGAGAGCGCTATTCGGATACCAAAATTGCACGAAGGTGCGAGCGGTGATTTGGCGCTGGGTATTCGACCCGAACATATTCGCCTGGACGACAACTCCGACTACCGCGGTAAGGTTCTGGCCACAGAATATCTTGGTACCACGCAGATTGTGACTATCAAAACACAACACGGCGACGTGAAAGCACGGATCACCTCGAGCGAAAAAATTAATGTGAATAGCCAGACCGGGTTGAAGTTTGACCAGCGCACACTGACCGTATTTGAAACAGATACGGGACGGGCATTGCTGTCTGCAGGAAATGAAAAGGTGTTACACCATGGCTGAGGTTGAGCTTCGAAAAGTGACAAAAAAATTTGGCGACGTTATGGCACTGGACAGTGTGTCGCTGACGGTGCCAGACGGATCGTTTGTCGTATTGCTGGGACCTACGGGCGCGGGAAAAACCACGACGTTGCGGATGGTTTCGGGACTTGATGCGCCGGAAGGTGGAGACGTATTCATCGATGGTCATTCAATGAAAGGGTTGACACCTGCGCAGCGCAATGTGGCGATGGTGTTCCAGCAATACTCACTTTATCCACATCTGAGTGTGCGTGAGAATCTGGCATTTCCGCTGCGTTCGCCGTTGTTAAGAACGCCCGAAGATGAGATCTCTCGCAAGATCCAGCGTGTAGCCGAGACGTTGCAGATGGCACATAAGCTGGATAATAAGGCCACC
>Ga0224508_10004732_pt1 | contig 11045 bp, 11 predicted proteins | sample SF_Jan12_sed_USG_4_FD_170157 | JGI IMG/M metagenome (GOLD analysis project Ga0224508, IMG submission 170157) | Sediment microbial communities from San Francisco Bay, California, United States - SF_Jan12_sed_USGS_21 | ecosystem: Environmental > Aquatic > Marine > Sediment | place: USA... | reverse complement strand
AAAGGAACAGCTGGTCGCAGCCGCGTCTGGTTTCGTCTTCATCGTCGGCTTGGGAGCGGTGGTCGGCCCTTTGAGCGTGACGGCCCTGACCGGGGCTCTTGGGCCGGACGGGTTCTTTTGGGCGCTCGGACTTCTGTTGTTGCCTGTGGCGATCTTCTCCCTGTGGAGGATCTACCGGTACGTCGCTCCAAGCCAGCGGCCGTACATCTTCGTGCCGGCCCGAACGACCAGCCTGCTGATCAGCGGCGTTCTGCGACGCCGCAATAGCCGGTAACGACTGCTTCGGCAATAGACTCCCAGCATGTTTGGACCACTCAACGGCGTGCGCTCCGCACTCGTAGCCACCGCGGTGTTCGCCGCCATCATTGCGTTCGCCCTGGGTTTGCCGGTGGCCGGCGTCGTGATTCTGGCGGGAGTCGCCGTTCACGGGCTCGGCTGGTGGTGGCTGTACCAACGACATCGCCCCACCCAAGACCAGCCCGTCGAACCGGGCCCTATTTCCTGACGCTCGCTTGCGCGGATTGATCGATTTCGATTCGGACGGCGCTAGGAGCCGAGTTGGGCCGACAGGAGATCGGCGCGCTCCATGACCAAACCGGCGACATTGCCCGAGCCTTTCCCGAATCGATAGGCCGGCCCGTGCACGTGGAGCGCAGCCACTGGCCTGCCGCGCTTGTCGAGAATCGGAGCAGCCACGGAGGCAATCCCTTCCGCGAATTCCTCCACCACCCAGGCGTGCCGGTCACGGCGTACCTCGACGAGCCGTCGCCGAATCAAATCAGGGTCGGTGACCGTGAGGCCGGTGTACTGCTTCAACGGGCGTCGTAGGAATCGGGCAAGGCGCTCCTCAGGCCAATGCGCCAGCAGGACGAGGCCCGACGGCACCGCATGCATTTCTACGAGTTCGCCCGTCCAGTCCCGTACCTGGACGGCATTGCCGCTGTCGACTTGGTCGATGTAATGCACGAGGTACCCGTCGGGCACGGACAGGCCGGCATCTTCACCCACCGAGTCGGCGAGAAACATGAGGTGCGGTCGGGCTCGCGAGATCAGGGCTGCCGACGCCGAGCTTGCTCCCGCCAACCTTCCCAGGGCCGGGCCGACGCGGTAGCGAGCATCCGGGGATCGCTTCACGACCTCCATGCTCTCGAGCGTCTTGAGCAGACGGGCTACCGTGCTCTTGGGGAGATCGACGCGATCAGCCAGATCGGTGACGCCGAGCTCCTCCTGGGAAAGGGCGTTGAGCACCTCGAATGCCCGTTCGATTGACTGCACTGTTCCTGCCATGGGTTCCACGATACAGCCATGTTCCGCATTGTGGAATCAGATCGGACCGTTCGTCCTACGGCTTGGAGGCTTCGCGATCTCGGAGGATGCGCCGCAGGATCTTGCCCGACGCCGACTTGGGAATCTCGTCGATGAACTCGACCATGCGCACCTGCTTGTAGTGGGCCACCTGATCAGCAACGAAAGCCTGCAGATCGGCCTCGGTGAGCTCATGGTCGGGCTTCAGCACGACAAAGGCTTTCGGTATCTCGCCGGCCTCTTCGTCCGGCACGGGGATAACGGCAACATCGGCAACCGAAGGATGCGTGATGATCAGAGCCTCGAGCTCGGCAGGAGGGACCTGGAATCCCTTGTACTTGATGAGCTCCTTCAATCGGTCGACGATGTAATAGTGACCGTCGGCGTCGACATGGCCGATGTCGCCGGTGTGGAGGTATCCGTCCCCGTCGACCGTAATCGCGGTGGCCTCTGGGTTGTTGAGGTAACCCTTCATGATGTTGGGCCCCTTGATCCACAACTCGCCATCCGCCCCGATGCCTAGCTCCTGACCGGTCTCGGGGTCCACGATCTTGCACTCCTGGCTCGGCAACAGGTAGCCGATCGAACCTGGCTTGAACTCGCCCATGGGCGTGGAGTGGGTCACTGGGCTCGACTCGGTGAGCCCGTATCCTTGAACGACTTCGCACCCGATCCGCGCGCTTGCTTCGGCGGCCAGCTCGGCGCCAAGTGGGGCAGCGCCGGAGAACACCTGGCGAGCCGCAGAGAGGTCGTACCTATCCACAAGTGGGTGCTTGGCCAACGCCAGCACAACAGGCGGGACCAGGTAGTAGCGAGTCACAGAGTGCTTCTGACACAACTCGAGGAACTCCTGAAGGTCGAATCGGGGCATCGTTACGAGCGTGTTGCCTTGTGCGATTGCGCCGTTCATCAACACCTGCATCCCATAGATGTGAAAGAACGGCAGCACGGCGATCCCTACGTCGTCATCCTCGAGCTCCATGACCGACTGCGTCTGGAGGAGGTTGGATAGAAGGTTGCGATGGGTGAGCATCACGCCTTTGCTCAGGCCGGTGGTTCCAGACGAGTACGGCATCACAACTACATCTTCTCGGGGCTCGACGGGCGCGTGCGCAGGAAGCGGCTCGCCCATGAGGGAGGCAAACGGTTGTGCGCCTTCTGCTTCACCGAACACGAATATCTCGTCAACCCCGGCCATATCCGCGGCGGCCCGGGCAGTCTCCATGAACATGGGAATGGTGAGGATGATCGAGGCACCGGAGTCTGTGACCTGGTCGGCAACCTCGTGGGGCGTGTAGGTGGGATTGATCGTTGTCACAGTGCCCCCCGTCATCGCCACGCCGTGGAACGCAACCGCGTACTCAGGAAGATTCGGCGCCAGGATCGCCAGCACGTCCCCTTTTCCAAACCCGCGAGCGGCGAGGCCACCGGCAGTTGCATAGATACCCGCCTTCAGCTGAGCGAATGTGAGCGTACGGCCGGTGGGCCCGTCGATGATTGCGGGTTTGTCGCCGAGAGCATCGGCATGTCGTAGGACAAACGGCGTGATCGCCAAGTCGGGAATCTCGACGTCCGGGAAGGGGCTCGTGAAGGGCATGCGGCTCCTCTTGGTGGCTAGCTGAATAGATCCCACATTATTCGTTGCAGGGATCGGTGGGCTGCCCAGTCGTCACCCTTCTCGCGCTCGCATCGCCCGTCGCCGGTCAGCAGCTTCCTTTCAGGAGCGCCCGGAGCGAAGCGTACAGGTGCTCTCCAAAGTCGATCTTCAGAAAGGCGAGACCTGGATCGGCCATGGCCGACGCCACCGCAGCATGGGGATGGGCCGTGGTCCACAAGCCCGTGACCAAGGAGTAGAACGTGACAACGAGAGCCGGGATTGCTGCCCGGTCCAGACATGGCAGAGCATCGCCGACAGCTTCACTGGTCTCTTTGATGGCGGCCGCGACCGTGGTCTTGAACTGGAACGCGGCCGGCTCACTCACATTGCGCTCGAGCACCGTCGGGAGCAACGCCATGAGCTGGCACAGCCGTGGTCGCGCAACCGTGCAGGCCGTGATGGCCTCCGTGACTGCTTCGATGTCGTCGGTTCCCGACAGCGGCCGGAGAGCGGTGACCATCTCACCGGCGTAATCAGCGAGATCTTGGTCGAGCACGGAGAGGAACACCTCTTCCTTCGAACCAAAGTACCGGTAGACGGTGCCCTTGGCGAGACCCAGCCGATCGGGGATCTCTCGCACGGCGATCTCGTCGAAAGATCGAGAGTCCATGAGGTCTCGAGCGGCATCGAGCATCGCCTGACGGCGAGCTGCCTTCTGATGCGGCTTGCGTGCTCGTTGCGGGACAGGCGTCATGGCTCTCGTAACTCGATATGACGAAAATAGGGTAACTGGTCACCCACGGTAGCGGTAAGGCGTCCGGTATAGATGCCTACCGCGGGTACTTACCCCTCGTCGCGGCTGATCCAGTAACCCACCGCCAACAACGCGATACCGAATCCTGCGAAGAGCGAAATCCGCCATACCGGCTCCACGGCGGTCAGGTCAACCAAGAAGAGCTTGCCGATTGTGAGGGCGATCGTCGCCAAGCCGGTCATCAGTGCCGGGCGCAGTTTCCACTGATGGCCCACGACGACGAGACCCGTTCCGACCACGGCCCACACGGCTGTCACGAGCCCGACGTTGATGGGGGTCAGCTCGGTGAAGGTGAGCGCCATCGTGCCGAGATACGCCACCAAGGCCGGCCAGGTCACCAGATACCCCGATCCGACTCTGCGGTGTTCGAGAAGGGCAACCATTCCAGCCAGAGCAAAGACACCGAATCGAACCAGAACCGTTCCGGTGTCACTGACTGCGAACGCATCGATTGTCGACGAACCCATCGTGTACACCGCGGCGAGCGCGTATACGCCGACGCCTCCAAGCTCAATCGACAGGCGACCCTGCCGGGTTCCGAGCAACACGAGGCCGGCACCTACCGCGGCGGCCACCAGCGCCGTGGCATCGGCGTCGAACAAGGCACCGGCACTGGCGAGACCAAACGCAGACGCAGGGACGAGCTGAAGCTCGCCAATTGTGTCATCGCGAGAAACAACGTAGAACCACAGGTGTAGCGCCGCTGCCGCGGCGGAAATCGCTGCGGTGATGCCGGGCGAGGTATCGAGTTGGGCAAGCACAAATGCCCCACCGGCCAACGCCATGATGGGGCTTGCCCCCAGAACCCATCGATCACCACCCCTGCTCGCGAGATGGGCGAGCGTTGGCGCAACGCCGAGCAACCCATAGGTCACTACTGCAAACGCGAGTGGAGCCCCGGTGCCGCTGTCGCCGCTGATCGAGGTGACGACGAGATCGGCCCCGGCGACCAGCACTGCCCCGACAGATGCCACGGCATAGAGGGCCGGCCATTCCTTCTTGAACGCCATTCCTACCGCCGTGGCCATGACGACTCCCAAATAGACGACATCGCCCACGCCATCGGCGATCCGTCCACCGATGAGAAAAGGAGCAGCAAACGCGCCCGCCACGCTGACGCCGGCCAAGACGACACTGTCGCGACGCAGCGATAGCCCGACGCCGAGTGCTGAGATTGCGATCAGCTGGGCGAATGCCACCGTCCTGTCGGTCATCGCAAAGGCCTGATGGGCGGCAAAAGCCGTCAGGTACAGGCCGGCGACTCCCCCGCCCTGCAACATGTGCCCGAACACGTCACGCCGTCCACGCATACGATCGCCCAGAACCACGAACGCGAGGCTGACCACGGCCCCAGCCCCGATCTGCGCTGACGGCGTGATCCAGCCTTGCTGCCACCCGTAACGGAACAAGAAGCCAAGTGCGAGGAGCACGAGTCCTAGCCCGATCCTGAACAGGTTCTTGCCTGTGACGAGAGCGTCGAATTCGAGGCCGGCAGGCTTCTGATCGGGCAGAGGAGGAGGCTCGTGGATGGCCGATGGCGTGGTTGGCGGGCGCGGATAGTCGGTCATGAGCGTCCTTTCGTGTCTGAAAGCAGCATCGGCGAACGGAGCGCAAGAAGGAATCGGTCAACACCCTGAATCGGGCCTCAGGGTCGGTCGGGGTAATCCGGAGTTCGGCTACTCCACCACCGGGTAGCCTGGTCCGATGGTTGCTCCACTCGTCCTTGCGACGGATCTCACCAAGCGATTCGGTGATTTCCTTGCCGTCGACTCCGTTTCGTTCGAGGTGAGAAACGGTGAGGCGTTCGGGTTCCTGGGGCCCAACGGTGCCGGGAAGTCGTCGACGATGCGGATGATCGGTGCCGTGTCGCCGGTGTCGGCGGGCTCGCTCCAAGTATTCGGCCTGGACCCGGGGACCGACGGAGAGACGATCAGGGCTCGCCTTGGTGTCGTTCCCCAAGAGGATGCCCTCGATACCGAACTGTCCGTCGAAGAAAACCTCTACATCTACGGCCGCTACTTCGACCTGCCGCGGCCTGCGATCCGCAAGAAGATCGAAGAGTTGCTCGACTTCGCGCAGCTCACCGAACGTCGAACATCCAAGGTGGAGTCGCTTTCGGGGGGAATGAAGCGTCGGCTGACAATTGCCAGGGCGCTTATCAACGATCCCGATCTCATGATCCTCGATGAACCAACGACCGGGCTCGATCCTCAAGCTCGGCACGTCCTCTGGGATCGACTGTATCGGTTGAAGCAGCAGGGCGTCACTCTCGTGATCACCACCCACTACATGGATGAGGCTGAACAGCTTTGCGACCGGCTCGTGGTGATGGATAAGGCCAAGATCGTCGCGGAAGGCTCACCCCAGCAGCTCATCGAGACCCACACGACACGCGAAGTGATCGAGCTCCGTTTCCCACTCGGCGTCCAAGAGACCGTCGTTGATCGACTCGACGGCATCGGCAAATGGACGGAAGTCCTCCCCGACCGGATTCTCATGTATACCGACGACGCCGATACCGCCACCTCCGAAATAGCAGCCCGTGATCTGCACCCGGAAAGCGTTCTGGTGCGCCGGAGCACCCTCGAGGATGTCTTTCTGCACCTGACCGGACGAAGCCTCATCGACTGATGGCCACACCTCTTTCGCTGCGCGTCTTCGAGTCACATGCACGGACCTACCGCCACACGTGGCGGGGCTCGGCGATCAGCACGTTTCTCAGTCCGGTCCTTTTCTTGCTGGCCATGGGCCTTGGCCTGGGGAGCCTGGTGGACCAAGGCTCGTCTACGGAGACGCTGCTCGGGGTGACCTACCTCCAATACCTCGCCCCGGGGCTTCTCGTCACCACTGCCATGCAAACCGGGGCAAGCGATGCTTCCTGGCCGGTCATGGCCGGGATCAAATGGCTCCGCACCTACCACGCCACCCTGGCAACACCGGTCACCACCCGGCACGTGATGTACGGCCACCTGCTCTGGGTTGGGACGCGGCTGACAATGGTCGGCTTGGTCAACGTGGGCATCATGTGGCTGTTCGGGGCGATGGGGCTCTTGGATGGCTTGGCTGCGATCCTGCCCGCAGTTCTCGTAGGTCTGGCTTTTGCGTCGTGGGTGACGGCATTCACCTCGCGGCTCGAGTCCGAGGTCGGGCTCACTTCACTCTTCCGCTTCGGAATCGTTCCGCTGTTCCTGTTCTCCGGAGCGTTCTTCCCGATCAGCCAGTTGCCAGGATTCATCCAACCGATCGCATGGATCACGCCCACCTGGCACGGCATCGAGGTCGCCAGGCAATGGACGACGGGAATACCCTCGGTCGCGCCCGTTGCCGCCAACCTGGCATTTCTGGTCACCGTCATCGCAGTTGGCGTATGGATGGCCGTCCGCGCCTTCGACAAGCGGATGCGGATATGACGTCTGGAACGCTCGCGGCACGCGTCGCGCCGCCCGTCGCACTCGGCGGCCGCGCCCGCCATGTGTTTGAGCGCAACATGCTCGTATATCGGCGCGGCTGGCTCGTCATCCTCTCTGGCTTCTTCGAACCGATCTTCTATTTGTTCTCGATCGGCATTGGAATCGGGGTGCTCATTGGCGACGTGGAGGTTCCTGGCCTTGGCCCAGTCGAGTACGCCGTGTTCGTTGCGCCCGCGCTCCTGGCGTCAGCGGCGATGAACGGCGCTGTGTTCGAATCGACGATGAACATCTTCTTCAAACTCAAGTACGCCAAGACCTACGATGCGATGCTCGCCACTCCCCTCAAAGTCCGCGACATCGCCATCGGCGAGATCGGCTGGTCTTTGACGCGCGGGGCCCTCTACGCCATCGGCTTCCTGGTGGTGCAGTTCTCGATGGGCCTCATGCCGTCGGCTTGGGGATTCCTGGCTTTGCCTGTTGCCCTGCTCATCGGCTTCGCCTTCGGCGCAGTGGGCATGGCCCTCACCACGTTCATGAAGAGCTGGCAAGACTTCGATCTGGTGAACTTCGCAGTTCTGCCGCTCTTTCTGTTCTCGGCGACCTTCTACCCCATCGACGTATACCCAGCAGCCATCCAGTGGGTGGTCAGGCTCAGCCCCCTGTACCACGGCGTAGAACTGATGCGAGGCTTCTCGTTTGGTGCGTTCGACCTTTCAATGGTCGGCAACGCCGCGTATCTGGCGGTCATGGGCCTCATCGGCGTGGCGGTTGCGAAGCGTCGTCTTGGCGCCCTGCTCCTCAAGTAGTGATGACCGAACTCGAACGCGGTCTCAAGCACAGACATACGGTGATTGTCACCGAGGCCCATTCGCCAAGCCACCTCGCACCCACCGTGGTGCTCTCGACGCCAAGCATGATCGGATTCATGGAAAGGGCCGCAACCAAGGCGGTTCAAGCATCGCTCGGAGATCTCACGTCCGTCGGAACGCACGTCAACGTCAGTCACGAAGCCGCGGCCCGCGCTGGCGAAACGGTCACCTTCGAGGCGACGCTCACCGATATCGACGGTCGACGGCTCGAATTCGCTGTCATCGCCCGGGTGGACGACAAAGTGATCGGCCGCGGCACCCACCAGCGGACCATCATCGACCGGGAGGGTTTCGGTCGGATCAGGATCCGACCGAGTTAGGTGTTGACCCTCGCGGGCTCGGGTCGAGTTAGGGGGTTTCGGGCTCGAGGAGCCGGCCGGCTAGGAAGCGGTTGAGCATCGCGGTTGCTGCTTCGGTTTCGAATACGACGTAGGAGACGCCGCCCTCGTTCGAAAACCGGACCGGCACGGTCGCACCCTCGATGTCTGCTCTCCACATCCCGGCGCCGGCGACGAGGGCATTGAAGGCGTTGAGCCGATCGTCGACCCGAACTGCGTTTTCCAGTGCCAACAGAAACGCCGGAAGGCGCGGCGCGCCGCCGAGAGACGCGACCTGGCCGAGCAGAGCTTCGAGGGCCTGCTGCTGCCGACCGGTCCTGCCGATGTCGTCGGCGTCGATCGACACCCACGAGCCATCGCGCAACTCCTGATAGGAGCGGGATCGTGCGAAGGCCAAGGCTGTGGCCCCGTCGACGTGGGTGGTTCCAGCTTCCACAGTCAGGCCTGACTTCGCGTCTCTCGCCGCATAGGGGAATTCCAGATCGACCCCACCCACGGAGTCGACGAGGTCGGCGAATCCAGCAAAGTCGATCTCAACGACGTGATGGATGGGGACTCCGGTCGCTGCGGTAACGGTGTCAACCAGGAGGGGTGCGCCGCCAAGTGCGAACGCCGCATTGAGCTTGTCGGTCCCGTGACCCGGCACATCGACCTTCAAGTCTCGTGGGAGGCTGAGCAGTCGAAGGGTCCCGCCGCTGGGCCGGGCGAGTATCACGACGTCTGATCGTTCGCCGCCAAAGCTCCCAAACGCTCCTTCGAGGTCGTCGGGAAGGTCGGCACGGCTGTCGCTCCCTATCAAGAGAAACGTCTGATCGGCGAACCCCGAGGCAAGCGTTGGCGAAGGGTCGATGTCAGGTATCCGGGCGATAGCCCACCAGAGACCGACTGCCGCGATCAGTACGATCACGACGACGACACGGAAGAAGAACCGGAAGGGACGTCGCTTTTTTTGAGGCGGAAGCGCAACGGCAGCCACGGAGGGCCTTTCGAGAGAGGGAAGAGGCTCGGCTGAGCCGCCGCAATCATAGAGCCAAATAACTCCTACGAGTCCAAATACCCGAGCTTGAGGGGGAAGCTCACCCGTACGACGGCGACATCATTTCGAGAGGGGGACTCCGTATTGAGGGGGGCTCCTCCACGGCGCAGTTGCTACGAAACTGCATTCGAGAACGCCATGCGCTCTCGCCCATGACGCGGGAGGCTGCCGCCCAACAGAACAGGGCAGCATGACTCGAACTCGATCGAAATCCTGAATCGATGGAAACCGCTAGCCGCCCGACACTGCAACGGCGGCGGCGGCGGGCAGCTCATCGAGCGCATTTCGGTCGGTCAGGAACCCTTGTGGCAGCTTCACGGGCTTGGGGCCATGGGCGTGCCCTCGGGTCATACGCGCTGCGCCGACCGGGAAGGGCTGGGTCAGGTCTAGCTCGCCAAGGATTTCTTCGACGTCGCCGACGGATTCGACGAGATTGAGCCGCCGCCTCGCGTCGCTTCCTGCCACAAAACCTTTCAGGTACCAGGATGTGTGTTTGCGAAAACTCCGGATCCCGCGAGCGACGCCGAACTGGTGGACCAACAGCTGGGCGTGGTGGATCATGATGGACGCGACCTCGCTGAGGTTGGGCGGAGAAGTGATTGGCTTGCCTGCGAACGCTTCGGCAAGCTCTCGGAACAGCCATGGCCGGCCCAGGCAGCCCCGGCCAACCACCACTCCGTCGCATCCGGTTTGCTCCACCATCGCGATGGCGTCGGGAGCTTCCCAGATGTCACCGTTGCCGAGCACCGGCACTGAGGTAACGGCCTCCTTGAGTAGCCCAATGGCCTCCCAACAGGCGCTACCCGAGTAGAGCTGTTCGGCGGTTCTGGCATGTAACGCAACTGCGGCCGCCCCGACAGCTTCCGCGATCCGCCCCGCCTCGATGTACGTGAGATGTGCATCGTCGATTCCCATCCGGAACTTCACCGTCACCGGGACGGCGCCGGATGCGCTGGTGGCAGCTGTGACGATGGATTCGTAAAGGCGCCGTTTGTATGGAAGGGCCGCCCCACCACCGTGGCGAGTGACCTTGGGTGCCGGGCAGCCGAAGTTCATGTCGATGTGATCGACTCGGCCCTCGTCAACGAGTCGCCTGACCGCCTCGCCCACCGACACGGGCTCGGTTCCGTAGAGCTGGATGCTTCGCACCTGCTCGTCGGCGCCGAATTCGGCAAGTTGCAGGGTTCGCTCGTCGTCTTCAACGATTGCACGTGCGCCCAACATCTCGCTGACATACAACCCGGCGCCGAACTCCCGGCACAACGTGCGGAAAGACGCATTGGTCACGCCGGCCATCGGGGCGAGCACGACGGGAGGCGTGATGCTGAGGGATCCGACCAGCAGTGGCGTATTCATGGCCCGATCATGGTGGTAGCCCGACGCCGCCTTCGCAAAGCTGGAACTCCGAGCCTGAACGGTGCGGGCAACTACTCTCTAGAGTCATGGATCCTGATCGGCCACTCGTTCTGGTCGCCGACGACTCCCGTCTCGTAACCGAGCTGATGCGCAGGTGGCTCCACAATGCAGGCGCCAACGTTTTGACGGCGGCCGACGGCACCACGGCTCTACAAATAGGCCTCGACAACGATCTGGACCTCGCCCTAGTCGATCATGTGCTCCCAGGCAGGGTGGGGTCCGAGGTGGTGCAGGAGTGGCGCCGGCAGGGCAGGGAGTTC
>Ga0224508_10004731_pt1 | contig 11048 bp, 9 predicted proteins | sample SF_Jan12_sed_USG_4_FD_170157 | JGI IMG/M metagenome (GOLD analysis project Ga0224508, IMG submission 170157) | Sediment microbial communities from San Francisco Bay, California, United States - SF_Jan12_sed_USGS_21 | ecosystem: Environmental > Aquatic > Marine > Sediment | place: USA: California... | reverse complement strand
CGGGAGGGGGGGGGCCTCAAGCGGCGGCAGGTTCGGGAACACCCCTTGCACGAAGGCTCCCGAAAGGGAACCCTTTTCCGAGCCACGAGTATAGTCTGCCGGTCGAAACGCCCCACCTGGGTGGGGAAGGGCGGCCCGGAAACCCCGGGGAGACGGATAAGACGTACATGCGGTGTGACCACTTCATAGAGACGTATTCCGAGTACCGGGACGGACTCGTCACCGACGAGGTCCGGGCACGGTACGAGCACCATCTGGCCGAATGCGGGCGCTGTCGGCGCTATGATCACGTCGTGCGGCAAGGGGCCATGGTCTATTCGGAGCTGCCCGGACCGTCCGTTTCCCACGATTTCCTGCCGCGTCTCCAGCACCGGATCTATCACGTCGAAGACGCTGCCCGCCTGACGACGCGGCGGGCCGTGGGTAGCGCGGCGCTCGTCGCCGTCGCCGGCGTGGGCTTTCTAGCCGTGACGTGGCTGCCGTTCGCGACGCGAATGTCGGTGGAGGTCCAGCTCCCGCCGGTCGCCGTCGAGGCTCCCGGGGTCGACCTGGTCGAGAGCCGGGCACCGCTCTTCGACACCGGCCCGTATCTGACTCCAGGGTCGTTCCTCTTGCCGTTCCACCCGACGCTCGATGAGTCCTCCGACCTGTTCCCCACCGGCTCGCTTCTGATCGAGGAGCGCACCTATGAGGCGGGGGGACCGGCGAGCCAACTCGACTCCGAGCGCTGACACCGGTAAACCCCGCGGAAACGCAGTTGTCGAGAGCGCTGGGCGGAGAGACGCCGACCGGCGCGTGGTTTCTACACGGCGACGCGACGAGGCTTCGCGATGACGCCGCCCGAGAGCTCGTCGATGCCGCGCTGGACCCCACGACCAGAGACTTCAACTTCGACCGCTTTCGCTCGGACGACGTAAAACCCGAGGAGCTCGCGGCCACCCTGGCCATGCCGCCGATGATGGCGGAGCGACGTGTCGTCTGGCTGTCGGACGTTCAGAAGCTGACCCCCACGGGAAGAAAGATCGTCCTTTCGGCGACTGAGCGGTTGCCGAACGATCTCGTGCTCGTCGTGACCGGTACGATCCCGAAAGGCTCGAAGGCCGCGTTCTACCGGGACCTCAAGAGCCGGTGCCGCACCCTCGAGTGGGGCTCCCCGCGGGAAGCGGAGCTTCCGGGCTGGATCCTCACCCGAGCACGCACGCGCTGGAATCTCGAGCTCGCCGCACCCGCCGCGAACGCGCTCGGCGCCGCGATCGGGACCGACCTGTCGCGCCTCGATGCCGAGCTCGAGCGGCTCGCCGATCTCGACCGCGATCAGATCACCGTCGAGGTTATCGACGAGCTGATCCCGCGAACCCGCCGGATGGATCGGTGGACCTGGCTCGACGCGGTCACGGAACGGGAGTACGCGCGCGCCTTGCGCGAGCTCGAGGACCTTCTCACATCCGAGTCGGGAGTTGGCCTCGTCGCCGGGCTCGTCGAACAGCACCTGCTGGTGGGGTTGGCGGTGGAGGGTGGCGCGGGGCGAGTGAAGAAAGCCCTCTCCGAGACGGGTCGCGGGTATCTTTCGTGGAAGGCGAACGTATACGGGCGCCAGGCACAGGCCTGGCGCGTAGACGAGATCGACCGCGCGATCCGCCACCTGCACCGTGCCGACCGACTCCTCAAATCGGGAGGCAAGGACCGGGCGGTCCTGTCGGAGTTGCTGTTGACCCTCGAACGAGAGCGGCGCGAGCGAACATGAGATACCGGGCGGCGATCGCGGCGTTCGCGGTCACCCTGGGGTGCGCGTCGGCCAGCGGACTCCACGCGCAGACCAGCGCGGACCTCGACCGGATCGAGGCCGCGATCGAGTCCGGTGCGCTCACCGGGCTACGGGCCGCGCTCGAGAACTGGATCGCGGGCGCCGACGAAGCGGACCCCGAGCAACAGGGACGTGCCGGGTTTCTGCGTGCCCGGTTGATGACGGATGTCGACTCGGCCCACGCGGAATATCTTATGGTTGCCCTGGATGGGCGCTCCTCATACGGGGCCCTCGCCTGGCTGCGTCTCGCCCAGCTCGAGCTGGCACAGGGCGAGCCGGCGCGCGCCCTGGAGAATCTCGAGAGGCTGCGGGCGGACTACCCGTCCTCGGTCCACACACCGTCGGCGTGGTACTGGACGGGAAGGGCGCTCGAGTCAGGCGGTGAGCTGGAGCCGGCATGCCACGCCTTCGATGAGGCCCTGGCCGCGGCCAGCGCCTCCGGCGACGACGGGATCGGGGGACAGGCGACCGAGAGGCGCGGCGGGTGCTCCGCCGGAGGACTTCGCTTCACTCTTCAGATCGGCGCCTTTTCCGGCGCGCCCGCCGCTGAATCCCTGGCGTCGACGGCGCGGGCCCTCGGGTTTCCGGTGCGAATCATCCGGGAGGACGGGCTCGAGAAGGTGCGCGTCGGCCGTTTCGCGAGCCCGGACTCGGCTCGGCTGCTCGAGCGGCGACTAAGGGCCGACGGGTTCAGCGTCGCCATCGTGGCGGCCGAGTCATGAGCGAGAGTCCTGGCACGTCGCGCCGCGGTAAGCACACCCCTTTGATCGAGCAGTATCTCGAGGTCAAATCGCGACACCCCGACTCCCTGCTGTTCTTCCGGGTCGGCGACTTCTACGAGATGTTCTTCGAGGACGCCGAAGAAGGAAGCGGCATCCTCGGCTTGACGCTCACCTCCCGGAACAACGGGGGGATGGCGGACGTCCCTCTCGCCGGGGTCCCCGTCAAGGCCGCCAGCGAATACGTCTCGCGGCTGCTCCGGGCCGGGCGACGAGTCGCCATCTGCGAACAGCTCGAGGATGCCGCCGAGGCCGACGGAATCGTTCGCCGGGACGTGGTGGAGGTGATCACCCCGGGAACCGTCCTCGAGGACACACTCCTCACGGATAACCGAAACAACTACGTCGTATCGATCGCCGGGACCGGACCCTACGGAGTCGCGGCGATCGACCTGTCGACCGGCGAATTCGACCTGACGGCGATCGACGACGCGACGACCCTGGTCGACGAGTTGGGCCGACTCGAGCCGGCCGAGATCGTCGTACCCGACGAGAAGCAGCCGTTCACGGGCTCGTGGCTGGTCACGACCCGGCCGGATTGGCGCTTCGACGCCACCCTGGGCGAGGAGCGTCTGCGCGAACGGTTCGGCGTCCGCACGACGGCCGGATTCGGACTCGCCGCCGAGTCGGACGGAGAGCTCCTGGCCGCCGCGGCGGCGCTGCTGACATACGTGGATGAGGTGCGTCCAGCCGGGATCGAGCACCTGTCGCCGCCCCGAGTCGACCGTGAAGGGCGCGTGATGTATCTGGACGCGATGACGCGCAGGAATCTGGAGCTCGTCGAGCCGCTTCGCGTGGGTGAAGGGACCTCGCTGCTCGAGTTGCTCGACCGCACCCGGACCGCAATGGGTGCGCGACTCCTCCGTCGGCGGGTCCTACGACCGCTGGTCGATCGTGCGGCCATCGAGGGTCGGCTCGAGGCGGTGGCCGAACTCGTGGACGACGATTCCGCGCGCCGCGAGATCCGCGAGCGGCTCGGCCAGATAAGGGACCTCGAGCGTCTCGCGGCCAGAATCTCGACGGGCAGCGTGAACCCGCGGGAGCTGCTCGGGCTGGGGCGTTCGCTGGAGGCACTGCCTGCCGTGGCCGAAGCCCTGGTGGACCTTCGGGCCGGGGAGGCGAGGCGAATCGCGCAGGGGTTCGACGCGCTGGAGGATCTCCGGGACCGCGTGATCTCCGTCGTCGAGGATGACCCGCCGCTGACGCTGAAGGACGGCGGGGTGATCCGGAGGGGCCATTCGGCCGAGCTCGACGACCTGCGTGATCTTCGCGAGAGCGCGGTCGATTTCATCGCCGCGATGCAGGCCCGCGAGCGCGAGAGCACTGGGATCGACAGCCTCAAAGTCGGGTTCAACAAGGTGTTCGGGTATTACCTCGAGGTCACAAAGGCGAATTCGGATCGCGTCCCCGATGACTACACGCGCAAGCAGACCCTCACGAACGCCGAGCGCTACATCACGCCCGAGCTCAAGGAGTGGGAGTCGAAGGTCCTCGGTGCGGAAGACGAGATCGTGCGTCTCGAGACGCGGCTCTTTCAGGGCCTGCGAGACGAGATCGCCGGTGGCGTCGAGCGGATACAGAGGACCGCGAAGCGCGTCGCCGAGCTGGACGTCTGCGCGGGGCTCGCCGACGTGGCCCGGCGCGAATCGTACGTCCGCCCGGAAATCGTTACGGCTCCCGAGCTGGAGATCGAAGGCGGCCGCCACCCGGTCGTGGAGACGACTGTCGCGCGAGAGACGTTCGTCCCAAACGACACGGTGCTGGACGAAGGGCTGCGCGTCATGATCGTCACAGGCCCCAACATGGCGGGGAAGTCCACCGTGCTCAGACAGGTCGGGCTGATCGCGCTCATGGCTCAGATGGGCTCGTTCGTCCCCGCGGATCGCGCGCGGGTCGGTCTCTGCGATCGCGTCTTCACACGGGTCGGGGCGAGCGACAGCCTCGCGTCCGGGATGAGCACCTTCATGGTCGAGATGACGGAGACCGCCACGATTCTCAACGGCGCCACCGAGCGCAGTCTCGTTCTGCTCGACGAGATCGGCCGCGGGACGTCGACCTATGATGGCGTGTCGATCGCCTGGGCGGTCACGGAGCACCTGCATGGGCTCGGAGCGCGCACGGTCTTCGCGACGCACTACCACGAGCTCGTTGGCCTTGCTGATACGCTCGAGCGGGCCGCGCCGTTCAACGTCGCGGTGAAGGAACGAGGGAGCGACATCGTGTTTCTCCACCGGCTCGAGGCCGGTGGTTCCGATCGCTCATACGGCGTGCACGTGGCCCGGCTCGCCGGGATCCCGGGCGATGTGGTCCGGCGTGCGGCCAGGATCCTGAAGGAGCTCGAGGCGGGACCGTGGGGAGTCGGCGGACGTGGGGCGGGTCTCGCCGAACGGACGCGCGATCAACTGAGCCTCTTCGCGGGCGCGCCGGCGAAGATCGAGAACGGGCACACGGAACCCATGACAATGGAGCTCTCGAGGGGGGCCGAGCAGGCGTTGGGCCGGTTAGCGGAGCTCGATCTAAACGACATGACACCGCTGGACGCGCTCAATGCGCTGGCGGAGCTGCAGGAGATGCGGGATGACTGAGCGCTCCCGACTCGACCACCCCACGATGTGGCTCCTCGCCGTCCTGTCGGCGGCCGGTTGCACTGACACCGTCAGACCGGTTCTGGGGGGCCTCAAGATCGGGCCGGCAGCCGATGGCCCGTTCGTGCTGCCCGTTCTGGCGAACGAGGAGATGCCCTTCCGTTACCCCGCGGACGCATGGCAGCGCGGTGTGGGCGGGGAGACGGTGCTCAGGATCCACATCGCGAGCAGCGGCGTGGTGGACTCTGTCGCCGTGGCGGAGTCCTCTGGAGACCGGACGCTCGACTCCGCGGCCGTCGCCGACGCGCATTCGCTCCATTACCGGCCCGCCCAGCGCGGCGACGAGATCGTCGCCGTCTGGGCATACCTGCCTGTGCGCTACCCAATGCCCGCGCCGGTCGAACCGGGCGACGGAGGCCCGCGATGACGAACGAGCGGGGCGGCAAGCGACCGCGCGTCGCGGTGCTGTTCGGCGGCGAATCGCCGGAGCACGAAGTATCACTCCAGTCCGCGAAGAACGTGATCGAAGCCGTCGATCGGGATCGGTGGGAGGTCGCGCTGATCGGGATCGATCGTCGCGGCAGGTGGCACTCCGCCGATGCCTCGACGTTCCTCCTCGACGGCTCGGATCCGCGCCGCATACGTCTCGGGGCGGGGGACCGCGATGTAGTGCTCGTACCCGGAGCCCAGTCCGAGATCGTCGCGCTCGAGGCACGGGAGGCCCTGCCCGCGGTCGATGTCGTCTTCCCGGTGCTGCACGGACCCCTCGGCGAAGACGGGACCGTGCAGGGGCTGCTGCGCCTGGCGCACATCCCCTTCGTCGGGCCGGGAGTGCTGGGCTCAGCCGTCGGCATGGACAAGGACGTCGCCAAGCGACTGCTGCGCGACGCCGGCATCGCCGTGGCCCCTTTCATCACGATCCACCGGAGGGCGGAGGCCCCCTCATGGGAGGAGGCGTCCGCGGAGCTCGGCTGCCCGGTCTTCGTCAAACCGGCGAACATGGGCTCATCGGTCGGCGTGAGCCGCGCGGGGACGGCCGTGGACTACGCCGCCGCCCTCGACACCGCCTTCTCGTACGATTCGAAGGTCCTCCTCGAGCAAACGATCGAGGGTCGAGAGATCGAGTGTGCAGTGATCGGGAACGAGGAGCCGGCGGCGTCCGTTCCAGGGGAGATCGTGCCTCGTCACGACTTCTATTCCTACGAGGCCAAGTACCTGGACGACGGGGGTGCGGACCTCGTGATTCCGGCCGACCTCGATGAGGAGACGACGCGCAGGGTCCGGGATCTTTCCGTGAGGACGTTCCGCGCTCTCTGTTGCGAAGGCATGGCCCGCGTCGATTTCTTCCTGACGAAGGATGGAGAGCTCGTCGTCAACGAGATCAACACGATTCCCGGGTTCACCAGGATCAGCATGTACCCGAAACTCTGGGCAGCCTCCGGAGTGTCCTACGCCGAGTTGATCGACCGGTTGCTCGAGCTCGCGCTCGAGCGTGCCGATCGTGAAGCGAGTCTGGCCTCCGCGCTCGATCTCCTTTCCTCGAAGGAGGTCGTCGAGTGAACCGCTATGCGGCGGAGTCGAGCGGCTTTCAGTTCGGGCACGGTTTCCCCATGACGCTCTGGGTGAAGCGCCTGCTGATCGCGAACTTCGTCGTCTTCCTGGCTGGCGAGCTCGGGTTGATCCCGCTCGCCGTCTTCAACGCGCTCGCGTTCGGCGTGCCCGACTCTCTTCTCCGTCCGTGGTCGATCGTCACTTACATGTTCCTGCACGGGAGCTTCATTCACCTGTTCGGGAACATGCTGATTCTGTTCTTCTTCGGCCCGCCGCTCGAGAACAAATGGGGCGGTCGGTTCTTCATCCAGTATTACCTGGTCTGCGGGCTCGGTGGCGCCCTCTTCTCGGTGCTGCTGTACTCGATTCTCGGACCCACCGTGATGGTCGGGGCTTCCGGGGCGATGTTCGGTTTGCTGCTGGCCTTCGCGATGAACTGGCCCGACGCGAAGATCTACCTGTACTTCCTGTTCCCCGTCCCGGCGAAGTGGTTTGTAGGCGTGCTCGGGCTCATCACGCTCTTCGCGACGGTACGCGGCTCGGGCGGCGGAGTAGCGCACTGGGCCCACCTGGGAGGGATGGTCTCAGGGTTCATCATGCTGCGCTGGGGCGACCGGATCGGTCGAGCGACGAAGCGCGCATTCGTGAAGGACCGGCCCTCTCACGTGAAGGTCGAGCGCGGAGGGGCGACCGGCCCCCCGCGAAAGCCGGCGGCGCGTCGAGGGCGGAAGGGCGTCGACGGCGATTCGCTCGACGAGGTCGACCGAATCCTCGACAAGATCCGCGAGACCGGCATGGAGTCTCTTACCGACCGCGAGCGTTCGTTTCTCGATGAGATGAGCCGCCGATACAAGTCGGCACCCAAGGGTCGCACGCACTGAAACCCCGGCGGGATCGCCCCCGATTCCGCCGCTCGCCGAGCCGCTGGAATTTCCCCCGAAGCCTCTCTAGAATGACTGCCCGCAGAAACGCAGGGCTTAGCCTTGATAGTTGCTCACCGCGCTAGAGTGGAGGATTAGATGGCGTCTGCCGCCTCGTTCGAAACATCCGACATCCGGAACGTCGTCATCTTCGGCCATGGTGGATCGGGCAAGACCACGTTGGTGGACTCGATGTGCTACGTGGCAGGGATGACGAATCGGAAGGGCGACGTCGAAAAGGGCAACGCTCTGACGGACTTCACGGCCGAAGAGGTCGAGCACAAGTTCTCGATCAACCTCGGCGTCGCGAACGTCGTTTGGAACGGCGTGAAGATCAACCTGATCGACACCCCCGGGTACCTCGATTTCCTGGGTGAGGTGATGGCGGGGGTGCGTGTGGCGGACAGCGGCATTTGCGTGGTGGACGCCGTGTCGGGCGTCGAGGTCGGGACGGAGCGCACCTGGGCCGCGTGCGAGACGCGCGCGCTCCCCAGGATGATCTTCGTGTCGATGATGGACCGCGACAACGCGTCCTTCCGACGCACGTTCGCGCAGATCCAGGACACGCTCTCCGGAGCCGCCATTCCGGTCGAAGTGCCGATCGGTTCCGGGGCGGACTTCAAGGGCATCGTGAACCTCTTCTCCATGAAGGCGCATATCTACAAGCCAGGGGACAAGGGGGAGCGCGACCAGACCGAGATCCCCGAAGAGCTCGCGGCGTGGGTGGAGGAGTTCCGGGAGAACCTCATCGAGACGATCGCCGCCGCGGACGACGAGCTGCTCGAGGCGTATCTCGAAGGGGAGGAGCTGGATCGGGAACGGGTCATCGCGGTGCTCGCGAGAGCGATGCTCTCGGGGGAGGTCGTGCCGGTGTTCTGCGGATCCGGTGCGATGAGCCGTGGCGTGCGCGCGTTGATGAACAAGATCGTCGAGTTGATGCCGTCGCCGGCGGACGCGCCGCCCGAGGTGGCGACCACGGGCAGCGAGGATGTCGAGATCGAGCCGTCGGCCGCCGGTCCGCTCGCCGCGCTGGTGTTCAAGACGACTTCCGAGCCGCAGGTCGGGGACCTGAGCTACTTCCGTGTCTTCGGCGGCCAGATCGCGAACGGGCTGACGCTGCTCAATCCGACCCACGCGGTGAACGAGCGCATCTCGCACATGGCGATCCCGCAGGGAGCCCAGCGTCAGAGCGTGGAAGGGCTGGCTCCGGGTGACATCGGCGTGGTCGCGAAGCTGCGGGACACACACACGGGCGACACGTTGTGCGATCCTTCGAAGTCGGTGACCCTGTCCACGATCGACTGGCCGGCGACGGACGTCTCGCTTGCCGTGACGGCGAAGACGCGCGGCGATGAAGACAAGATCGGAAGCGGGCTGGCCAAGCTGCACGAGGAAGACCCCACGTTCACGTCGGGTTTCGATCCGGAACGGGGCCAGACGATAATCCGGGGTCTCGGGGAGATGCACCTGAACATCAATCTGGAGCGACTGGCCAGGAAGTACTCGGTCGAGGTCGTCACCGAGCCACCCAGGATCGCCTACCGCGAGACAATCACGAAGCAGGCCGAGGGACAGGGAAGGTACAAGAAGCAGTCTGGCGGTCGGGGACAATTCGGCGATTGCTGGGTCCGGCTCCGTCCCGTGGCGCCGGGTGAGGGATATTCCTTCGTGGATCGCATCAAAGGCGGCGTGATCCCGACGAAGTTCGTGCCGGCCGTCAACAAGGGGATCCAGGATGCGTCGACCAAGGGCGTGCTCGCCGGGTACCCGCTGGTCGACTTCGAGGCCGAGGTTTACGACGGGTCGCACCACTCGGTCGACAGCTCGGACATCGCGTTCCAGGTCGCTGGCTCCCTCGCCTTCCAGAGGGTGGCGGCGGACGCCGGACCGGTGATCCTCGAGCCGATCATGGAGATCGAAGTGGAGACGCCGGAGGACTACATGGGCGAGGTCATGGGCGATCTCAACCAGCGCCGCGGCCGCGTGCTCGGCATGGAGTCGAAGGGGCACCGTCAGGTGGTCAAGGCGATGGTGCCTCAGGCGGAGCTGTATATGTACTCTGCAGCGTTGCGCTCACTTACGCATGGAAAGGCCTTCCACAAGCGGAAGCTGTCCGGGTATGAGCGGACGCCGCCGCATGTCGCGGAGCAGGTGATCGCCGAGTCGAGACGGGATGCGGAGCAGGCGTAGGTCGGGGCAGGGGTTCGAGGAGCTGGAGTAAAGCGTGGCCGGTCACAACAAGTGGTCACAGATCAAGCGGAAGAAGGGCGTCAATGACCAGGCTCGTGGGCGCGTGTTCGCGAAGATCGGTCGGGAGCTCGCCGTCGCGGCGAGAGATGGCGGTGGGGACCCCAACTTCAACCCCCGGTTGCGGCTGGCGGTCGACAACGCCCGTGCCCAGAACATGCCCAAGGACAACATCGAGCGTGCGATCAAGCGCGGCACCGGGGACCTGCCCGGCACCACCTTCGAGGAGATCACCTACGAGGGGTACGCGCCGGGAGGCATCGCTCTTTACCTCCAGTGCCTGACCGACAACGCCAACCGCACCGTCGCCGAGCTGCGTCACCTCCTCGACAAGCGTGGCGGGAATCTCGGGCAGGCCGGCTCGGTCGCGTGGATGTTCGAGCGGCTCGGCCAGATCTACCTCGACGCGGACGCGTGCGACGAGGAGTCCGCCCTGGAGGCGGCGCTGGAGGCCGGCGCCGACAATTTCGAGGCGGAGGACGGCGTCTTCGTCGTCACCACCGCACCCGCCGATCTCCACGAGGTCCAGAAGGCGCTTCGCGACGCCGGCCTCCCTATTCAGGAGACGGAGGTTGCCATGGTCCCGACCAATATGGTGAAGGTCGAGGGGCGGAAGGCCGAGAAGCTCGTGGGGTTGCTCGACGCGATCGACGAGCACGAGGACGTCCAGCGGGTGTACTCGAATGCCGACCTCGACGACGCCGATCTCGCCGTGCTGGAGACGTCCTGACCGCCGGCCAGTACCCGTCTGCCGGCTCGATCGCGGCGAATCTCGTGCTCGGGGTGGATCCGGGCACCCGTGCCACCGGCTACGGGTATGTCCGCCGTGACGGCTCCCGCCACAGACTGGTCGAATGCGGTGTCATCCGACCTGCGAAGACCGCCGACCTCACGGTACGGCTGGTCGAGATCCACACCGGCTTGCTGGAGCTCATCGATCGGCTCGAGCCCGACTGCGTCGCGGTCGAGGGGGTCTTCAGCGGGCGCAACGCCCGCACGGCGATGATCCTCGGTCATGCGCGAGGAGTCCTCGTGCTCGCGGCCGCGCTCAGATCGTTGCCCGTCTACGAATACCCGCCACGTGAGGTGAAGAAGCGGGTGGTCGGCACGGGTTCCGCCACCAAGGCGCAGGTCGGATTCATGGTGCAGAAACACCTGGGTC
>Ga0224508_10004730_pt1 | contig 11050 bp, 9 predicted proteins | sample SF_Jan12_sed_USG_4_FD_170157 | JGI IMG/M metagenome (GOLD analysis project Ga0224508, IMG submission 170157) | Sediment microbial communities from San Francisco Bay, California, United States - SF_Jan12_sed_USGS_21 | ecosystem: Environmental > Aquatic > Marine > Sediment | place: USA: California... | reverse complement strand
TGGCAATGGCCTCCGTGCCCTGAGGGCCTGCGACCAACGCCGGGCGGGGTTCGTTGGCGGTGATCACGGCATCGAGGCCTAACCACTCGTCTGTGCTCACATATGGCGGGTTGACCACGAGAAGGTCGACCCGACCCTTGAGGTTGCCGGGCAGCGCCTCGAAGAGGTCCCCTTCGAGGAAGGTCACCTCGAGGCCGAGGCTGTCAGCGTTCTGGCGCGCCAGCGTCAGTGCCTCCGAATCGATGTCGGTAGCCAACACCTGGGCCCGCGGGAAGGTCTGCTTGAGGGCAAGGGCCAAGGCGCCGCTGCCGGTGCACATATCGACGATCACCGAGCCGGGGCCGGCATCGCCGAGAGATCGAACCGCGTCCTCCCACAGGACCTCGGTCTCCGGTCGGGGTATGAGGGCTCTCCTATCGACGGCGACCTCGATGGGTCCGAACTGCACCGTCCCCTCCAGGTACTGCAAGGGCTCCCCCGCCAGGCGCCGCGCCACGAGCTTGTCGAACTCTGCTTCGGCCACGGACGTGAGATCCTGGCCTGCCGCCAGCGCCGCCTGATCCAACCCCGAGGCAGCCATGCGAAGCCGTATCAGCTCGTGAGCAGGTAGTCGTGTGGCGTGGTCTTGCTTCATCTGACATTCACCCTCTGACTAGCAGCTAGCGGCTCGTAGCCAATAACTCATTCCTGCTCCATCAGGCGCTGCGTCTCATCGTCGGCCATCAGGGCCTCGATGAAGGCGTCGAGGTCGCCCTCGAGGATCTCCGGTAGCCGCTTGATGGTCGTGTTTATCCGATGATCGGTCACCCGATTCTCACGGAAGTTGTAGGTCCGGATCTTCTCTGATCGTTCGCCGGTTCCGACCTGCGCCTTGCGGCTCTCGGCCCGCTCGCCCATCTGCTCTTCGATCTGGATCTGGTAGAGCCGGGCTCGCAGAACGCGCATCGCCTTCTCTTTGTTCTGGAGCTGCGACTTCTCGTCCTGACAAGTCACGATGAGCCCAGTTGGCTTGTGGGTGAGGCGAACCGCCGAATCGGTCGTGTTGACGGACTGGCCGCCCGGTCCCGATGACCTGTAAACGTCAACGATGATGTCGTTCTCGTGAACGTCGATCTCGACGGCCTCTACCTCGGGTAGCACGGCAACGGTTGCCATCGATGTGTGAATGCGGCCGGATGACTCCGTCGTCGGAACCCGTTGCACGCGGTGAGCCCCAGCCTCGAATTTCAGCCGCGAGTAAGCGCCCTTCCCCTTGATGGCGAAGGTTGCCTCCTTGAGGCCGCCGCCCTCGGCCAACGAGGTGTCGAGAGACTCGACCGACCAGTCGTGGCGCTCGGCGTATCTCTGGTACATGCGGTAGAGGTCACCAGCCCACAGCGCCGCTTCGTCGCCTCCGGCGGCAGCCCGAATCTCCATGATCACGCTCTTGTCGTCGAGTGGGTCCCTGGGAATCAGCAGCCGGCGAATCGATGCCTCGAGCTCTTCCATCTCTGCGGCCTTGTCTCGCGCCACGCCGTCGAGATATGCCTTCATCTCATCGTCGGCTTCCGAGCCTGTCATCTCGATGGCGTCGGCTCGTTCGCTTGCTGCCGCCTGGTAGGCGTGGAAGGCGTCGACGACCGGCTTGAGCTCGGCGTGTCTCCTGCCGACGGCGACGAACCTCTCCTGATCTGCGACGAGATCGGGGTCGCCCATCTGAGTGATGGTCTCGGCAAGCGCCCCCTCGAGATCCTCGAGCTTGGCAGCCAGCGCCTCGTCCATCAGGAGGTCTCTGCTGCGAGCGCACCAGGAATAATCGGACCGCGCTGCCCAACCGCAACGGCTTCTTCGTCGGAGAGTGCTGCCAGCAGGCTGGCGACGGCAACTTCGACCTGCTCGCCGTCCGGCTCTCTCGTTGTGAGGCGCTGCAGCCAGATTCCGGGCTTGGAAGCGACCGATAGCCAACGCTGCTGAGCTGCGGCCTTCAGCAATTCGTAGGAGATCCCCGCGATGATCGGAATGAAGACGACCCGACTGGCTATCAGGAGGACGAGCCGAGGACGGCCGATGAGGGTGAAAACGACCAAAGCCAAGATGACGACGATCATCAGGAAGTTGGTACCGCAACGCGGATGGCGCGGGCTGTACTTCTGGATGGCATCGAGCTGCAAGGGATCGCCTGCCTCGTAGGCGTGGATCGTCTTGTGCTCCGCCCCGTGGTATTCGAAGACCCTGCGAATGTCCTTGTTGAGCCCGATCGCCCAGATGTAGAGCAGGAACAACGAGACGCGAACCAACCCATCGACCAGGTTGAAGGCGATCGACGAGTCACCGACGAAGCGCTCGGCGGCGTTGGCAACGAGCAGCGGCGCAACGATGAAAACAGAAACGAAGAAGACGATTCCGAAGACCATCGCAAAGGCGATGTCTCTCTTGCGAAGTTCTTCTTCTTCCTCTTCGCCCGCCTTCTGGGCGGACCACGACAGTGCCCGGAACCCAAGGGATAGCGACTCGCCGAGAACGAGGATCCCGCGAATGAAGGGAACTTTGCGCATTCTGGAGTGGGCGACGAAGCCGGGAAGGTCGCGGCGCGTCGACTCGATGACTCCGTCGGGACGCCGCACGGCGATCGACCACGCCTCAGGGGCGCGCATCATCACGCCTTCGATGACCGCCTGTCCGCCGACGGTGGAGCCGGGAGCCCGGCTCACCTGGCGTTAAGCCTCGGCCCCGGAGGCCTCCTCGGCAACGGCGTCGGCCGCGACCTCGTCGGAGGCCTCAGGCTGAGGTTCTGCATTGTCCGGCGCGGCATCCGCACCTTCAGTGGCTGAGGCGCTGGCTGAGGATTCTTCCGTGAACGTCTTCTTGCCGTAGCGGCGCTGGAAGCGCTCGACCCGACCGCCGGAGTCGACGAGCTTCTGCTTGCCGGTGAAAAAGGGGTGACACTCGTTGCACAGCTCGACATGCATGGACTCACCAGCCGTCGAGCGGGTGCTGAATGCGTTGCCACAGGAGCAAACGACATCTGTGGTGCCGTACTCGGGATGGATGTCTGTCTTCATCTTCAGCTCCTACCGTTTCCGCTCTTGGCCACTTCGGCCAGGAACTCTGCGTTTGACTTCGTCGACTTGAGCCTGTCGATCAGCAGCTCCAGCGCGGCCCCCGGCTCGAGAGCCATGAGAACCCGGCGCAGCTTCCAGACCTCAGCCAGCTCTGCCTCTGTGAACAACAATTCCTCTTTGCGTGTTCCCGAGGCCTCGATGTCGATAGCCGGGTAGATGCGCTTGTCCGCAAGTTTGCGATCCAACCGCAGCTCCATGTTGCCAGTTCCTTTGAATTCCTCAAAGATGACCTCGTCCATGCGGGAGCCTGTCTCGATGAGAGCCGACCCCATGATGGTGAGGCTGCCGCCTTCCTCGAGGTTGCGGGCGGCTCCGAAGAAGCGCTTCGGCGGGTACAGAGCTGTTGAATCGACGCCACCGGAAAGGATCCTTCCCGATGCCGGCGTTGCCAGGTTGTGGGCGCGAGCGAGGCGAGTGATCGAATCGAGGAGGATCACGACATCAGTGCCCATCTCAACGAGGCGCTTTGCACGCTCGATGGCCAGCTCGGAGACCTGCGTGTGCTCTTCGGCGGGGCGGTCGAATGTCGAATAGATCACCTCACCCTTCACCGAACGCTGCATGTCCGTGACCTCTTCAGGTCGCTCGTCAACGAGCACAACCATGAGATGGCACTCGGGGTTGTTGGCGGTCACTGAATTCGCGATCTCCTTGAGAACCGTCGTCTTGCCAGCCTTCGGTGGCGAAACGATGAGTCCTCGCTGCCCCTTGCCGATGGGCGCTATGAGGTCCATGATCCGAGCCATCATCCCTTCGGGATGGCCCTCGATCTCCAGGGGCAGGCGCACATCTGGGAACAAGGGCGTGAGTTTGGCGAACTTGGGCCGCTTGCGGGCGTCCTCGGGGCTCATGCCACTGACCGTCGCCAGACGCACCAACGCCGGGAACTTCTCCTGGGCGCGAGCCGGACGAATTGACCCGGCAACAACATCACCCTTGCGAAGTCCGAACTTGCGAACCATGTTCACACCGACGTAGACATCTTTCTCGCCTGGCAGGTAGCCGCTGACTCGGAGAAAACCGAAGCCCTCTGGGAGGAGATCGAGGATGCCCTCGCGGTCTTCGAGCTCTGACTCCTCGTATGGCGCGTTCTCCTGACTTTGGTTGCCGCCCCTTCCCCGGCCCCGTCCCCGTCCCCGTCCTTGTCGATTTCCGTCGTTGCGGTTGTCGCCGCGGTTGCGGTTGTCGCCGCGGTTGCGATCGCCAGACTTGCGATCGCCGGATTTGCGATCGCCGGAGTTACGGCCGCCGTTGGATCTCGGCTGCGTCTTGACCTCGGCCTCCTCGGTGACGGTGGCCTTGGGAAGCTTGGACAAGTCGAAGCCGTCTGACTCGAGGATGGCGTCGATGAGCTTTGCCTTTTGCAGCTTGTCGTGACCGTCGACGCCGAGGTCGGCAGCGAAGGACCGTAGCTCGGGGAGCTTGATCTCAAGTAGTCGGGTTCGACTCATGTCATTCTCCTGATCGGAGGGCTTCCTGATAGGCGGCCCAGTCCTTGTTGAAACGCTCGTTTCCGATGTCGGTGAGCGGATGGTTGAACAGCTTCTCCATGACGGCGAACGGCATGGTTCCTATGTCGGCTCCGAGCTTGGCCGACTCGACAACGTGCTGCGGATGGCGGAGGCTTGCCGAAAGCACTTCGGTCTCGTAGCCCTGCACCGTGTAGACCTGCACGATCTCGGCGAGAAGGTTGAGGCCATCGTTGCCGATGTCGTCGACCCTGCCGACGAACGGAGAGACGAAGGTAGCCCCGATGTTGGCGGCAAGAATCGCCTGTGCCGGGCTGAACACCAGGGTGACGTTGATCTTGATGCCCATGTCGACGAGCTGGGCGCCGGCCGCGATGCCTTCGACGGTCATCGGCACTTTCACAACAACATTGCTGGCGATCTGAGCGAGGTCCTTGCCCTGTGCGACCATCCCATCCCGATCTGGCGAAACGACCTCAGCCGACACCGGGCCGGGCACGATGTCCGTGATGGCTTTGACCAGGTCAGGGAATTCCATGCCTTCTTTGGCCGCCAGGGTCGGATTGGTGGTGATCCCGTCAAGGATCCCCCATTCCGACACAGTGCGGATATCAGCGATATGGGCCGTGTCCAGGAAAAGCTTCACTGGGCACCCTCCAGCAGTCGTGGGTGAAAATTCGATGCTCGCCGGGAGGCGAAGCGCGCGCCTTCCGAGAAGTCGGTGAGGCGGGAATGTGGACAGTGTACTGAGCCGACCCGGATAGGGCCAACCAATTCGATCCACGCATCTGACAACCTCGCGCCGGTGCCGGCTATTCCATGCCTAGTGCCGCCCACCGTCGCCATCGCTGATGCTCGCGGTGTTCCCCCATCCCCCTCGCTGCGCTCGGGTTGCCTTCGTAACCGCTCCCCCGCTGGGGGAGCTGGCTGAGGCCGACGGCCGAAGACTGAGAGGGAGAGTCGCGTGCAGCCAGCTCGCCATCGCCCACCGTCGCCATCGCTGATGCTCGCGGTGTTCCCCCATCCCCCTCGCTGCGCTCGGGTACTTCCCCCAAAGGGGGAAGGGTGGGGGAAGGGTTGGTTGGCTCTAGCTCCAACCAAGGAGTTCGGTCACCGCGTCCATGGTGGGAGCCACGGCGTCGGGAAGAGCGATGGCCTCCATGGCGGTCGCCGGGTCCTTGAGACCGTGACCGGTCACGGTCGCGACCACGGTTCCCTCCGGCAGGCGATCGCGGAACTTCAACAGACCGGCGATCGGAGCTGCGCTGGCCGGCTCACCGAAGATGGCGTCGGATGATGCCAGGAAGCGGTAGGCATCGAGGATCTCTTCGTCGGTCACGGATTCGATGGCCCCGCCGGAGGCGTCCCGAGCCGAGACCGCTGGGTCCCAGGAAACCGGGTTCCCGATGCGGATGGCTGTCGCGACGGTCTCTGGATCCTCGACTATCTCGCCGTCGACGATCGGAGCGGCGCCTGCCGCCTGGAAGCCCCACATCTGTGGCGAAGAGTCGACGGCCTGGTATCCGCTCCAGTAGGCGGTGATGTTGCCTGCGTTGCCGACCGGAAGCGCGTGCGTGGCCGGAGCCTCGCCCAGCACGTCGACGATCTCCCATGCAGCCGATTGCTGGCCGGCGATTCGGTATGGATTGACCGAGTTGACCAAGACCGCCCGCCCGCCTTCCGTCAGCTGGCGGACCAAAGACAGGGCGTCATCGAAGTTGCCATCCACCGGAACTATCTCGGCGCCGTGCATCACCGCCTGGGCCAGCTTTCCGGCTGCGACCTTGCCCGCTGGAAGAACCACGACGCACTCGATACCGGCGCGGGCCGCGTAGGCGGCAGCCGAAGCTGAGGTGTTGCCCGTCGAGGCGCAGGCGACCGCAGTGGCACCTTCCTCAACGGCCTTGGACACGGCGAGGGTCATGCCGCGATCCTTGAACGACCCCGTCGGATTGAGGCCGTCGTACTTGATGAATGTCTGGCGACCGAGTTCGGCGCTCAGCGCAGGCGCCTCGATGAGGGGGGTGTTGCCCTCGAGGAGAGTCACCACGGGGGTCTCCTCCGAGACGGGAAGCCGGGGGCGGTAGGCCTCGATGACCCCGGGCCAGGCGCTCACACCTCGTCGCTCTCAACTCGGATGGCAGCAGCCACCCGCTTGACGACCGCGAGGCCCTCGAGGGACTCGACCGCCTGACGTTGTTGGGCCTCTCGGGCGGAATGGGTGATGAGCAGCAGCGTTGCCTCGTCGCCAAGGCCCTCCTGCCAAACGGATTTGATCGAGACCTCGGCCTCCCCGAAGGACGAGGCGATCTGAGCCAGCACGCCCGGCAGGTCCGCAACCTCGAGGCGCAGATACCACTTCGAGGAGACCTCTCCGAAATCGAGCACCTCTCCGGGAGCGAAGAGGATCCGGGGCGCAGCATCGGAGCCGGCCAGCAGCTCGCGGGCCGCGTCGATCACATCGCCGAGGACGGCGGTTGCCGTCGGCTCTCCCCCAGCTCCGGGTCCTGCAAAGAGAAGTTGGTCGACCGATGGGCCCTCGATGAAGATGGCATTGGTGGCGCCGCGGATGGCCGCGAGTGGATGGTCATCCTTGACCAGCGCCGGATGCACCCTGGCATTGACACCCTGTTCCGTGCGCTCGGCGATCGCCAGCAGCTTGACCACGTAGCCCAGTCCGGCTGCGAACTCGATGTCGATGGGGCTGATGTCCGTTATGCCCTCGGTATGGATGGACGCGACCGGCACCCACGTTCCAAACGCCAGGCTGGCCAAGATCGCCGCCTTGGCAGCGGCGTCGGCACCGGAGACATCTGCGGTCGGGTCCGCTTCGGCCAGCCCCAGGTCCTGGGCGGTGGCCAGGGCCGCCGCGTAGTCCTCTCCCATGTCGCTCATCTGGGTCAGCACGAAGTTGGTCGTGCCGTTGACGATGCCGCTGACCCTCGACAGCACCTCGCCTGCCAGAGTCTCGGCCAGAGGGCGGATGATCGGAATCCCGCCGCCGACGGCAGCCTCGAACAGCAGGGGCACACCGGCGGCGGCGGCGGCGGCGAAAAGTTCGGGGCCCCTCGCCGCGATCAGCTCCTTATTGGCGGTAACGACAGGCTTGCCAGCCGCCAGGGCGGCGAGCACCAGCTCCCCTGCCGGGTCGACACCTCCGATCAGCTCAACGATCAACTGCACCGTTGGGTCGTCAACCACGGCTCGGGCGTCAGTGGTCACGAGGCTGGCATCGATGCCTCTCCCCCTCTCGGCGTCGCGCACTGCGACCCTTTTCACCTCGAGGTCGAGACCCGTCCGCACCAGCACAGACTCCCGATCCTCGGTAAGACGGCGCACGACAACCCCACCGACTGTCCCTGCCCCCAGAATGCCTATACCTACTGACGTCATGGGCGAGAGGGTACGGCTTGTGGCTTTGGGCTTTGGGCGTTTCCTCCCCCACGAAGTGGGGGAGGCCAGGAGGGGGCGCCGATCGCGTTCTCCCCTCCGACGCGGGGAGGCCAGGAGGGGGCGCCGATCGCGTTCTTCCCTCCGACGCGCTGCGACCGACTTGCGGCCGGCTTGTGACATGCTGGCGGCTGGCTGGCGCTACGACCACCGTCTGTAACTAGGCGACAGTGCCTCTTAGGGCACTCGGCCTCTTGGCAGACCGGCAGCTTTCGTGTTCGATTGAGCCATGAGCACCGAAGGGAGGGGTGCTGTGGATCGCTACACGAATTACGATGCCTTCAAGGCGCTTCACGAGGCTCGGTTGCAGCGGGCAAGGGCGTCGGCAGTGGCCGCCGGGTTCGGGCACAGGGAAAGAGTGGTCCGCAGTCCGCTGCGGTCTGCCGCCCGCCACTTCGCCAACAGGCGAGCCATCGCCATAACGCCAAGCCACTCGCCCGAGACGATGTTGTGGGCATGACTCCCGGCAAGCAGCTCTTCCGGGATGTGGTGGAAGAGGTGTGGCACCGCGGCAACTTGCATTTCATCACAGAGGCCTACTCGCCCGAGTACGTCGGCAACGCCCCCCACCGGCACCTGCAGACCCTGGGGGCGTTCCGCCAATACGTGACGGAGGCCCGAGTCGCATTTCCCGACATCCACTTCGACATCACCCATCAGGTGGAAGATGGAGACTTCGTGGCCAGCCAATACGCAGTGCGCGCCACACACCTTGGCGACTTCATGGGCATCCCGGCGACGGGCAAGCCCGTGTATTTCGAAGGCCTCACGCTGCAGCGTCTGTCGGGCGGCCGCATCGCCGAGAGCTGGAACCACTGGGACGCCATCGGCCTATTGCACGCCATCGGCGTAGTTCCAGATCTCCAGGACCTCGTCCGCCACCGAGCGGCATAGGCCGAGCCTTCAGACCTCTTCCGTCCTTCCTCTCCAGGGGGAGGTGGCCGAAGGTCGGAGGGGGTCGAACTGCGGGTGGTTGACTATCGCCTGATGGTCACCAACAGGGGGAGACAGTCAGCCCAAAGCCCAGAGCTCGAAGCCCAGAGCCCAAAGCCGGCGCCCGCAGGGCGCCCCCTCTCACATCTCCTCGGGCGCTGAGATCCCGAGGATGCCGAGAACCGCAACGAGGGCGTTCTTGGCGGCCTCAACCAGCCACAACCGGGCAGCGGTCAGCTCGGGTGGGATCGCCTCACCCTCGTGCTCGCCGACGATGCGGACGTCTGAATAGAACTTGTGGAAGGCCGTCGCCAACTCATAGCCGTATGTGCACATCCGGTGTGGCGCCCGCCGCTGCGCCGCCAGTTCGATCTCTTCGCTGAGCCGATCGATGGTTCGTAGCAACGACTCCTCTGCCTCGTGGGTCAGCAGGTCGAGGGATGCCTCGTCCAGCGCTCCTCTTTCGGCCCCGGCGTCGGCGGCGAAGCGTTCCAGGCTGCACATGCGAGCGTGGGCGTACTGCAGGTAGTAGACCGGGTTGTCCATGGACTGGCGCGCTACCTCGTCGAGGTCGAACGTGATCGCCGAATCAGGACTGAATGCCAGCAGGTGGTAGCGCGTTGCGTCGACACCAACCTCGGCCAGCACCTCGTCGAGGGAGACGAAGTCGCCGGCCCGCGTCGACATCTTCATCGGCTCGCCGCTCCTGGTGAGCGTGACGAGCTGGGTTATCAGTATCTCCAGACGATCCGGGTCGTAGCCGGCCGCCTCGACTCCCGCCTTGAGCCGTGGAATGTATCCGTGATGGTCGGCTCCCCAGATGTTGATCAAGGTGTCGTAGCCCCGTTCGAACTTGTCCCAGTGGTAGGCGATGTCGGGGACGACGTAGGTGTATGAGCCGTCGGTCTTCACCAGGACGCGGTCCTTCTCGTCGCCGAAGGTCGTGGCGCGGAACCAGGTGGCGCCCTCCTCCTCGAAGACGTGGCCCGCCTTGCGCATGGCGTCGAGCGACAGCTCGACCTCCCCTTTGTCGTGAATCTCCTGTTCGCTGACGAACCCATCTATGTCGATGCCTGCCCGATCGAGCGTGGCGCGGATGTGAGCCATCGCCCGATCGACGCCCCAGGACGCGACGCTGGCATCGTCGAGATCGGATCCTTGCGCCGACACCAGCTCGGCCGCCCACTCGGCGACATAGTCGCCGTGGTATCCGTCTTCAGGGACCGCAGTCCCCCGATAACGGGCGATGAAGCTGGCGGCGAAGCGGTCCATCTGGCCACCGGCGTCGTTGAAGTAGTACTCCCTAGCAACCTCGTATCCCGCTTGATCCAGCAGGTTGCTCAGTGCGTCGCCGAGGAAGCCCCCTCGGGCATGGCCGATGTGCAACGGACCCGTCGGATTGGACGAGACATACTCCACCAGCACGCGGCCCCCACCGCCGAGGCTGCTCCGTGCGAAATCGCTCGCCGCGGCGGCATCGCGCAGCACTTCTTCGAGCCAGCTGTGGGTCAATCGGAAGTTGAGGAACCCGGGCCCGGCAATGTCGACGCCTTCGAGGTGGGGAATCTCGGGGAGATGGGCGACCAGGAGCTCGGCGACCTCACGCGGGTTCTTGCCGGCAGCCTTCGACGCGGCCAGAGCGACGTTGGACGACCAATTACCGTGCGACGGGTCCCGGGGCCGCTCGACCTCGACCGTTACCTCGATGGCGGGCAGCTCCCCCGCCACTTCCGCAGCAGCTAACGCGGCCTCGAGGCCGGTGCTGATCGCCTTGGGGAACATGGCGCGATGCTACGGCTAGCCGCGAGCCAGAGCGAGGATGCCAAGCGCCAGCAGCAGCATGCCGCCGAGCACCTGCCAGAACGCGGTCGGGTTGCGGCGGGGCCGAAGTCGGTTGGCAAGTCGATCGCGCAAGTCCTGGGCCCGGCCAACGTCGCCCACTGTCGAGGCCCAGGCGTCCGCCATCGTCTATCCCCAGGTCCAGTCGCGCCCCCGGCAGGATTCGAACCTGCGCACCCGGCTCCGGAGGCCAGTGCTCTAATCCCCTGAGCTACGGGGGCGTGAGGACAATGGTACAAGCGGCCATGATCGATCCGG
>Ga0224508_10004729_pt1 | contig 11052 bp, 8 predicted proteins | sample SF_Jan12_sed_USG_4_FD_170157 | JGI IMG/M metagenome (GOLD analysis project Ga0224508, IMG submission 170157) | Sediment microbial communities from San Francisco Bay, California, United States - SF_Jan12_sed_USGS_21 | ecosystem: Environmental > Aquatic > Marine > Sediment | place: USA: California... | reverse complement strand
TTATCCTGCGACTACCATTCTAACACACTTTTTTAAGCTGAAATCGGCACTTCGCACTCGCGACATATCCTCTTCTGTTGTCGTTTTCTGCGTCAATCTGGGTACAGATTTTGAAGGTGTACCTAAATTGCATTGGTTTGGCGGGATGGAATCGTCGGCGCGGCGCCTGCACTAATCATTGAGGATTGCGAATTGCCACCCCTTTGGTTGCAGTGTCACGCCGCTTGTAGCGTTGTACTCTATTGATTGCCAAGTGCCCAAGCTTGCGAGAGGTCCGTTGTTAGCTAACGGGTGACCAAGCACAAGAACGGAATCAGTCAGCATATCGACTTTCCACTGTGATGCGAGCAGCCCATCACCGACCGCCAATCGGTGGGGCTGCAGAAAGAAACACCGCGCCCGTCGAGACCAGCGGGGTGGCGACTTGCGGGCGAGATCAACGCGATATGCCCGCCTACGTCGCTGCCACCTTGCGCTTCAGAATTCGAGTTGCACGCGGCTAAAAGCTTCCCAGAGCGTATCCGGTCCCGGCGCAAGAGGTGTCGGTTTGTAGAAATCTCCGGTGAACAATACGGCCGCACCGACATCGGCCTTCAGTCCGCCTCCGAAGTCGTACGTAAACATCTTCAATACTTCCGTTCCCATGTCGCGAGAGTCGCTGGTGGGATTGGGCTGATCTGAATTCAACCAACCAACAGCGAGAACGGCCGAAAGGCAGTCGTTGATTTCGTAATCGAAGGCAGCTTGGGCCGTGAAAAGACCCAAGCCGCGGTTCTGCAAACTGACGCCCAAGTCGTTTACGTCGCTGGGACCCTGTGGGCTTGTGATCGCCAGGTAGCTCCAATATCCCTGGGCGCCGAAGTTGTCGCGAACGCTCTGCGCTACCGTACGAAACTCGCTGGATGTACGATCAGCCGGATCGTCTTCTCCGGTGGAATAGATCCCCTGGAAGCGAAGTTCGCCAAACCAGAACGGGGAGGGCCCCGTTTCGACTTTCAAGGCAAAGCCGTTGTGTTCAAAGTCTGGCCCGCCACCCAGTTCATTTCGCTCGCCATGGTTGTAGAGAAAGAATGCGTGCAAAGGGACAAAGGCGGTTTGCAGTGTTCCTCGGATGCCGGCCCATATATCCCAAGAGGAATCATACGCTGGTGCCGTCGGGTAAGAGTACTGGTCGTGATCCGTTACCGCATAAACGCTCCAGCCGAACTTGTTACCGTTCTCCGCTTCCCAGTCTCCGTCGACGGTCCAAAGGAGAGCGTCATCCGCTTGACCGAGGATGCCTTCGTACAAGACGAACGCCCCGGCCAACAATCGCATGTCGCCAAACGCTGGAACCATGGTAAGCCAGGAGAGCCCGCCGACATTGAAATCCCAATCTGAACTGGCAAGCGTCTGGTCGAATGAATCCTGCCAGTCTTGGAATCCAACTCGCAAACGACCATGTATGTCGGACGTGTACGTCAGATATCCCCGGCGGAGTTCGATCCCGACGCGGTCATCCGCGGGTGGGAACCGAGGACCTACGTACGTCTGGGGGAATTCAAAATTCTCGCTCCAGACGAGATGACCCATTTCCACTTGGATATAGCCCTCGACGTTTTCGCTCGTCTGAATCGTGAGCCAAGTGCGAAAACGCTGATTGAAGAAAGATTGGGACCGCTGATCGTCGCTGATCGTGGCGTCATGAAAATCGAAGTTTGCGCCGTTGAACATGACGCGATACTGTCCACCGAGCGTATACAGGGGATAGCAACTGCGACAACTGCATCCTGAACAGCTCGCACAATTACAATCCAAGCCGGCCGTGGAATCACACTCGTAACTCAGTGCGGCGACCTGGGAATTAGCGGCTGAAAAGTGGCTTGGAATTAAGCTCGCGTCCGTTGAACTCGCCGTTGGGATCGGGCATTGGAACTGCGATTCGAGCAACTCCATTCGTGTCGCTTGCTGATGAAGCTGCTGCTGCTGCTGCTGAATCAGAAGCCGCAGTTCTGAGAGACCGTCATCGCGGACGGCAGTCGATGACTCGAAGCCGTTTATTGAAACAGGTGGCAATCGCAATATTCCATCGCTGCCTACGGTAGGTACCGGCCAGCACGTCAACAGAGTAAATGCTGCGAAAATAGCTAAGTAACGCGAGGTCACCGGGCATTCCTCTGAACGGCTCGTGATTGCCCGCAAGCAGGAGGTGGATGGCACCTTTTCCGGCGCGATGCTTTACTCGCTATCGGCGGCAAGACAGGAAGACTTTACCGGTTTTATGGATTGCAGGGATTTCGGACTGGATTGGGAAAACTCCGGACCAGAAGTGTGCGTTATCGCGCGCGTTCAGACTTTTTCGCTCACTAGTGAGCCGTCATTCTTGCGGAAATATGCTGTAGTTCGTCTTGTTTTCATTCGCAATTTCCGCAAAACTTTGGCTGCTTGCCAGCTTGACGCCGCCGGCACAGAAGATGCTGTTCTCGCACGGAAAGGAAAAAATCGAAAGCTTCCCCATCGTTTGCAGCATGTTTTATGTGATGGCCATTAGGTGATCTACCTGATCAAGCGAGAGGAGAGGGCCATGGAACCCGAAGTCTTCTTTAACGTGCAGCAGGGCCCTTACTGGGACTGGCGAGTTGCCATGGATCTCTTCCTCGGAGGCGCCGGTGTCGGCGCCTTTCTGTTCGGGATTGCTTTGGACGAAGTCTTCAAGGGGCGTTATCGACGCATCTGTCAGACGGCGGCTTACCTGGCGCCGTTTCTGATCCTGGTCGGTCTGGGCTTCTTGCTACTGAAGTTGGGGCGACCGCTCCACCTTCCGCTAAGCTATGTGACTTTCGCCCCGAAGTCGCCGCTTTGGTGGGGAGGGATCTTCCAACCACTGCTTGTCATCGGCGCGATTCTGTATGCCCTCAAATGGCACAAAGCCCAGGAACAGCCGGCAGCACAGGACCCGGCCCGAAGGCGGCTGGGACTGGCCCTCGTGCCGCTCGCGGTGATTGTGGGCACTTATCATGGCTTGCTGCTGGAAGTCATGACCGCTCGGCCGCTGTGGAATACGGGGCCAACGGTTGTGGCTGCCATACTCGGCTTTGCAACAACCGGCATCGCCGCGGTCATGTTGACACACCTGCTGCGCATGAAGCTGGCAGGGCGCTTGGCAGATGAAGAGCACGTGAGAATCTTTCTGGACGACATGATTTGGACGCGTCATGTCCTCGTCAGCACGCTCGTTTTGCAGCTAGCAACGCTCTTCTTCTGGTGGCTCAGCCTGAATTATGGGGCGTTGCAGGACAAGCAGGCTCTGGCAGCAGCCAACGAAGCATTTGGCACGACGTTCTGGCGCATGGGGATCGGCGTTGGGCTGGTGCTTCCGCTTATTCTCGGAGCCTATGCGGTTTGGCGAGAGAAGACTCCTGACCAGGGGCTGCAGTTGGCGGTGATCGGCTTGACGAGCGCGTTCATTCTCGTTGGCGGTTATTACTTCCGTCTGGCGGTCGTCCTCGCCGGCCAAGTTGAGTTACCAATTTCCAGCCTCTCCTGAGGATTGAAACAATGGTTGCACAGATTCATCCTGACCAAGCACCGACAAAAGTGAACCGTCGTGGTTTTCTGAAAGGTACGGCCGGCTTCGGTCTGGTGGCCGCAGTCGGTGGCGGGCCCCTGCTGACGCACTTCATCGTCGGGAACACGGAACAGCCGACAGATCTGGCGGCGAAGTGGGTCCCTTCGACATGCCAGGGCTGCACAAGTTGGTGTCCCGTGGAGGTACAGGTGATTGGGGGACGCGCCGTGAAGGTGCGTGGCAATCCCCATAGCCTTGCCAACCATGGCGAGATCTGCCCGCGGCCGCACATGGCTTTGCAGCAGCTGTACGACCCGGATCGCATCAAGGTCCCCATGAAGCGCACGAATCCCAAGAAGGGCCGCGACGAAGACCCGAAATTCGTCCCCATCACATGGGACGAAGCGATGGACATGATCGCCGAAAAAATGATGGAGCTGCGAGCCAGCGAGGAAACGCACAAGTTTGTGCTGTTTCGCGGGCGCTACAGCTATATGCGGGACATCATTTATTCAGCCGTGCCCAAAGTGTTCGGCTCGCCCAACGGGATCAGCCACTCGGCGATCTGCGCGGAAGCCGAAAAGTTCGGACCTTACTACACTGAGGGCTTCTGGGACTATCGCGATTATGACTTGGATAACACGCGATACGTATTGTGTTGGGGGGCAGATCCGCTGTCTTCTAATCGTCAAGTGCCGCATGCCATTAGCATCTGGGGAAAAGTGCGCGACCAGGCGAAGGTGGCCGTGGTGGACCCTCGGCTATCCGCCACCGCAGCCAAAGCGGACGAGTGGCTGCCGGTGTTGCCGGGCGAGGATGGAGCGCTGGCGGTGGCGATGGCTCACGTGATCCTGGTTGCAGGCTTGTGGAACCGGGAGTTTGTCGGAGATTTCAACGACGGCGAAAACCTGTTTAAGCCCGGTGAGACGGTGGATGAATCGACATTCACTGAAATCCACACCCACGGCCTGGTGAAGTGGTGGAATCTCGAATTGAAGGATCGCAGTCCGGAGTGGGCTGAGGGACAATGTGCGATTCCCGCCGCGCAGACTCGTCGCGTAGCGATCGGCTTCGCCAAAGCTGCTCCGCGCGTCATTAGCTGGCTGTCGCCCGGTGCGTGCATGCAGGCGCGCGGTGGATACGCAGCCATGGCCGCCCATGCGCTCAATGGGCTTGTCGGTGCGGCAGACAACCTCGGCGGCACAACACAAAAGACCAAGGTTCCCGCAGATTCGATTCCCGACTTTGGCGACTACCAGGACGAACTGGCCAAGAAAAACTCGAAGCAGTCGAAGATCGATCAGCGCGGCACGCTGGCTTTTCCGTCGTTGAAGGAAAGTAAAAGCGGCGGCGGTGTCGTCACCAACAACGCGGCGGACGCGATGCTGAGCGAAGACCCGTATGACATCAAAGTGGCCATCGCCTACTGGTCCAATTTTGCCTTTTCTTGTTCAGGCACCGAGCGCTGGGAAAAAGCGTTGACGAAACTGCCGTTCCTTGTCCACATCACGACCAACGCGTCCGAAACGACGCACTTCGCCGATGTCGTGCTGCCGGCCGCGCACCAGATGTTTGAAAAATGGAGCTTCCTCAAGTCGAAGCAGAATCTTCACGGCTACTCCAGCCTTACGGAGCGGATGCTCGAACCGATGTGGGATGTACGGCAGGATGAAACGGAAGTTCCGTGGATGTTGGCTGAGAAGCTTGCTGAGAAAGGCTTTGACAACTTGCACCGTTACTTCAAGGAGCAATTCGCCGATCCTGAAACCGGCCAGCAGCCGACCAGCAGCGAAGAGTTTGCGCTGACTGCAGTCAAGATGCTGACGCGACCGTGTTGGGACTCGACGCATGACGGCTATGGAAAGTATGGCGACCAACTCGCCGGCTGGAACGACTTCGTGGCTAAAGGCGTTTGGAACTCGCACCGCTACAAATTCCGTGGCAAGTGGGGCAACTTCAAGACGGAAACGAGCAAGTTCGAGTTCTACAGTGAGACACTCAAGAAGGCGTTGGCCGGCCACGCCGAGAAGCATGAGACCGACGTGGATTCAGTATTGGAAGCCACCAATTACACGGCTCGTGGCGAGTTGGCCTACGTGCCGCATTTTGAACCTGCCCTACGGTGGGGTGATGAAAGCGAGTACCCGCTGATCTTCTTCGAGCACCGCAGTCGGCTGAATCGCGAAGGCCGGTCGGCGAACTGCACATGGTATCAGGGCCACAAGAATGCGGATCCCGGAGATGAGAACTGGGACGACGTACTCAAGATGAATCCCGTGGACGCAAAGAAGTTGAACTTGAAAGACCGTGAAATGGTCAAAGTCACTTCGCCTGTGGGCGAGATCACGGTGCGGCTAAAAGTTTGGGAAGGCGTGCGGCCAGGTACCGTGACCAAATGTTACGGACAGGGCCACTGGGCTTATGGGCGAATTGCCGCAGCCGATTTTCAGAAGCGAATTCCGCGTGGTGGAAACAACAACGTAATTCTGCCGCCTGAATACGATCGTCTCAGTGGCTCGACTGCGCGCCACGGCGGCGTGACGCGAGTCAAGGTAGTTCGGGCTTAACCGGTGAAGGAATGAACAATGGCTAAGACACACTACGCAATGGTCATCGACCTTCACCGCTGTGTCGGCTGTGCCGCGTGTGATATCGCCTGCAAAAGCGAGAACAACGTCCCCGATGGATTCGCCTGGTCGAACCACATGATTGAGACGTCGGGGAAGTTCCCTGATGTGCGGTATCGTTACATTCCCACGCTCTGTAACCACTGCGAAGACGCGCCGTGTGTTGCTACTTGCCCGACGACTTCCATGCACAAATCCGACGATGGTCTGACGTTACACGACGACAGCCTTTGCATCGGCTGCCGGGCCTGTCAGGTGAGTTGCCCGTACGGTGCGATTTATTTTAACAACGATCAACCGCATCGACAGTTCTCTGAAGATAACAAACCGGCAATTCCCGATTGCACCGCAACCGGCGCCGAAGTCGTGGAAAACACCAAGGCACCTATTCCGTACTACAATCCCGAACGCGAGGCAACGTACAAGGGCATTCGTCCCCGCGGCATCGTCGAAAAGTGCACCTTCTGTGACCACCGTTTGGCTAATGGGGAACTTCCCTGGTGCGTTGAAGCGTGCCCGGCTGGTGCCCGTATTTTCGGCGACATGAACGATGCTGAAAGCCCGCCTCGGCGAGCGCTCGCAAAACACACGCCGCGGGTATTGCAGCCGGAACAGGGGACGAAACCCAATGTCTACTACATCCGCGATTTCTAAGAGCGGTAAGGTGCCGGCCCGAGAAACAAATCCATCGGCAGTCGTCCGCTGTAATACCTTCCATATCCTGGCGCGTGCTTTTGATCCGCCCCGTGATATGGACGATGCCCACCCCGAGTTCTTGCGCGAGATATTTTGTGCGCTTGACGATTCATTGCACCCGCCCGCACATCGCGCTGCCGAGGCATGGCAAGTTGCACTCCAGGACCGCGATGCGCTCGCGGTTGCTTATGCCCGTTTATTCCTGGGGCCATTCGAAGTGTTGGCGCCGCCCTATGCATCGCTTTACCTTGATCCTGAACGACGTTTGATGAACGAGACCAGCATGGGCGTTGCGCGATGGTATGCGGAAGCGGGCCTCGGCCCTGCGCCTGGCCCGCGCGAAGCGCCCGATCACATCACGCGCGAGCTGGAATTCATGTATTTCTTGGCGTTTCGCGAAATCACCGGTGACAGCGCAGTGTGGGCAGATCGCCAGCGCGCGTTCTGGCAGGACCACCTAAGTCGCTGGCTGCCCGCGTTGGCAGGCAGCATGGCAGCGGCAAAGTGCCATCTCTTCTACGACGCCCTTGCGGAACTCCTGACTTCGTTTTGCAAAGTAGAAACCAATAGAAAGGAATGACGCAACGCTTTGCGTGTATCGCAAAATGGAACGCCAGTATTGATACCGCTGTACTTAATCGATGGCCGCGGCCCGTGTTATGGCACATGAGCGTATCATCATCGACGACGACGCTCGCAAGGCGATTGTTACTGGTCGGTGCATTTCAGTTACGCCTATGGAATGTGGCATTCTATCGGCCTTGTTGCACATGCCGAATACGACATTTTCGCGACAAGAACTCCTGAACTACGCTGCAGGCTTGGATTCGCCGACTTCGGAGCGCGCCGTCGATGTTCACGTCGCAAGCCTCCGTCGCAAACTAGGTGTAGCAGGTGAACGAATTCAAGCAGTGCGCGGCGAAGGTTACCGCTATGTTGCTGAATAGCGCGCACTGCCATGCGCTAGGCAATAAGTTTGTTATTGATTGCCGTGGTTGGCCATTTTCGGTGCGATCGGCCGGCGATGCGGGGGCAAGGGTCCCACTACCTCCGACGAAAAAGTCGTGTCGCCCAGCCGCACATTGCGCATATCTTTATTAGACATCGCGCTGGGCGAGGCGCTTGCTGAGGCCGGGCCCCTTGATGCTCGCACCGAGCGATTGATTAAGCTTGCCATGGCAATTGGTGCTGGCCTGTAGGGAGCCGTCCGCTCTCATGTACGCCGTGGCCATAAAGCCGGCCTAACAAGAGAAGAGCTGCAGCATGCCGCGTTGCTTGGCGGCACGACACTTGGATGGCCCAGCGCAGTTGCAGGGCTTTCATGGATCGAAGAAGAGTTGGCGAGGGTCTAGAAAAGGCCCTTTCGACGTAGCTCTTGCTGGTTGGTCGATGGCAATCAAGGTGTGGAAGGTAGTGAAGGCGAATAGCTGCGTTCCCTTCGGGCGATTTTGACGCCACATGTTGGCTGTAGGATCGAGCCGCGGATAGGACCGATGATCGTTGCCCCGAGAAGGTTAATTGCTTTCTGCGCGTCGGACCAACGTGGCCGATTCGCGCAGTCGAAAAGAAGAAAATCGCGATCTGGCAGCCTGCACAGCTGATCGCGTCCGATGAAGTTGTTGATCGCGCCACAAGTACAGAGGTCGATGTGACCGAAGCGCGCTACAAGTTGGGTGCAACGGCCCCTCGCTCTGAGAAATAGGTACTTTACTTACGCATGTCACAAAAGATACGGGTAGATTAGAACCACCGCGTCATGGATGGGGCCCAGCCACACCGACAACACCGAGCAGGCCTTGCTTTGCAAATGACAACAGGACTGCCGGGCAATGGCTCACTTCGACAGCATTTTGGGGAGGCGAACGCGAATGTTGCCGGTGCAGAGGAAAAGAACTGTGGCCGTGACCATACGGATATCCTTACCGTTGCTCAGGGCTACGAAGTGCTATGGCTCACCGGCGCAGAAATTCGCCGCAAGCCCGCGAGCCCCGTCGGCGACTCACATTGCCACGGAATCAGGGCAGCCCGACTCGCAAGAGAGGATTGAACTTCCGTAATGAATTGAAGCTCTTGATGTCGTCGTTGCTGCAAGAGCGGGTGCAGGACGTCGAGTGGCACAAAGCTCTGATTGATAACCCACGCGAACGGTTCGATTTCTGCACGGCGAAGATCTCGCTGCAGCTGCTGAGCTTCGTGGACTGGGGTCGCCTCCGGGAGCGTGACGATCAACACACGCGTGAAGGACGGATCACGCAAACGAGGCAGCAGCTTTCGGACTGTATCCGGCATATGATTCGTTTGACGAGTTACTTCACGGTGATAAGCAAGCGCCGAGTCTAACAGTAGAATCGTGTGCCCAGTTGGCGCCGTGTCTAGAACGACAAGACGGTCTGACGCTTGCGAAACTACCTTTGCAAACGCTCGAAACACGGCGATCTCTTCGGTACACGGCGACCGCAGGTCCTCCTCCAGGAGCGCTTTGCCTTCAGCGTCTAGGTTGGCTCCAGCAGTATGCATCACTTCCGCCGTGTAGTCGGCGGTCTCCTTTGCCGGGTCAATGCGTCCTACGGTCAAGCCTGGCAAATCATCCACCGCCAATGTGGTCGCCAGGTGCGCGGCCGGATCCGTCGTCGAAAGCTGGACCTGCAATCCGCGCTCGGCAAGCGCGACAGCAACCGCCGCAGCAATGGTAGTTTTCCCGACTCCTCCCTTGCCCATCACCAAAACCACGCCGTGCCCTGTGGCAGCTAAATCATCTATTAAAGAATCAAGGCCGTCGGGAATTGATTCATTGGATACCGCATCCATAGGGCTAGACGCAGTCATCTGTGGTTGCTTGCCAATTTGGCGTATGGCTTCCACTCCCAACAATGGCATACCAGACAGCGGTACTGTTGTTCGGTCAAGTTCGCTGATCTCACTGGGAATCGACTCCATCGCGGCTGCTCCCCGTACCTGCAGCGCCCGCGCAATAGGATCGATCGAAATCTGGCCTGCGAATACTCCGTTGACAACCAGGTGCTGATTGCCGACGCCCAAGTTTTTCAATTCGAGGCTTGTCCTTGCCGCTTCCATCAGCGCCGACGACTCGGGCCGCGTTACCAAGATAAGTGTCGTTAGATTCGGATCGCTGAGCGCTCGCACAGTTTGTTGATAAATCAGCTGCTGAGCCTGTAATCCCGCCAGGGGTCCGAGGCACGAGGTGCCCGTCGTGTTGGTCTCCATGAAATCAGACCAGGCCGACGGCAGTGTTAAGAGTCTCAACGTGTGTCCGGTCGGAGCGGTATCGAAAATGACGTGGTCGAAGTCTTCCGTTGACACTGTGTTGCCCAGCAAGCGAGAGAATTCATCAAAGGCGGCAATTTCCAACGTGCAAGAACCTGAGAATTGCTCCTCCATGCTCTTCAGTGCCGCTTCGGGCAATACACCGCGGTACGGCCCTACAATTCGCTCGCGATACTCGCGCGCAGCTGCTTCGGGATCTATATTCATGCCAAGCAGGTTGGCAGCGGAGTCCACCGGCGTTGGCTGGTTGCCAAGCGACGTTCCCAAGACCTGGTCGAGGTTCGATGCGGGATCGGTCGATACCAGCAGCACGCGCAACCCGCTATCGGCCAGGTGTACTGCCGCTGCGCATGCCATGGACGTCTTGCCAACTCCGCCTTTGCCGGTGAAGAACAGGTTCCGTGTGGGTTGCTGCAAGAACTTCACCGCAGTCCTCCTTTACGTCAGGTCCTCGCTCAACAACAATCGGCATCGCCACAGCAGCTATCCGAATCTGATAGGACAGATAAGGTTGGTCGCTTCAATTCCGTTCCCGTCCACAACGCCAGGTTCTCGCGTGACGGATACTCGCTCCGACTGACAATTTTGCCATCGACGAGCAGGATAGGCAGGCAGTCGACACCTTCAGACGAAAGCAGCTGTTGTACAGCCGAATTGTTTGCGAACTCGCCAGGCTGCTGGGCCAAGTTGAAACGTTCGACCTCGTGCCCCTGGGTGCTTAGCCAGTTCAGATCGGCAGCAAAACGTGGCAAGGTCGGATCGACCTGCGGACCGCAGATACCCGTCGAACAACACATTGGTTTGTCATAGACCTGGATTTTGGCCATCGCTGATTTCCTTAACTAATTGCGAGGTTTTGCTTGAGGAACCGTTCCGTCTTGGCGTCAAGAGACCCTG
>Ga0224508_10004728_pt1 | contig 11053 bp, 11 predicted proteins | sample SF_Jan12_sed_USG_4_FD_170157 | JGI IMG/M metagenome (GOLD analysis project Ga0224508, IMG submission 170157) | Sediment microbial communities from San Francisco Bay, California, United States - SF_Jan12_sed_USGS_21 | ecosystem: Environmental > Aquatic > Marine > Sediment | place: USA... | reverse complement strand
GCTACGGCCTTCATCATCGGCGCGGCCCGAGCACACTGAAGATCGGCTACTGGATTCACATTGGCCACCCTCGCTCAGGCAGTCCGCCAGCCTTGGAGACGGCAGCCACCAACTCGGGCCCGGCAACCAGGGTCGGGAGCGTCATGGCCCCGCAAGCCGCGCCATCGTTGACATCTGCCGATGACAGCCCCGGTCGACAAGTGGCTGATCCGAGGCCCTTGGTTAGAGGATCGCGACCACGATGATCACGAGGGCTACGCCGGTTGCAACGATGGTCAGGGGTGCCACGAGGAACGCCAGTCGTGATCGATAGACCCACCGGCGAACCGCCCAAATGGCAAGGCCGACCGATGCGAGGAGATAGGCGCCCAGAATCCAGTAAGCCTGAGTCCTTCCCGTCGTGTACATCGTGTTGTTGAGTTCGTTGATGGTACCGACCGCGAACAGCACACCGAGGAAGAAGACGATGATGATCGCGCTCGCGAGGGCCATCTCGCTATGAAAGCCAATCCGAGCCACCCGACCTGGCTCCGCGGCATCAATGATCCTGGATGCCGAACCTGCCCGCCAGTAGCGATAGCCGACCGCCGGCAAGCCGATCACGAACAGGATCACGAAAGCGGACAGAAGAGCGAAACCTACAGGGCTCAACAGTGGATTGCGGTACTGCGGCAGATACTCCTCCACAAGGCCGTAGAAGTCCCGTTCATAGTCGGCAAGACTGATCCCCATCCGGTCTTCGAACGCGGCTTCAAACGATGCACCTTCGGCCACATCGATCATGACATCTCGAGCATCCTCGGCAGACCGGCCATGTCCGTCTTCGTCCATCAGATACTCGACTGCGAGCTGGAACATCGGGTAGTGGAAATGCTCACCGGCGTCCGGCGATTCGATCTGTGAATAGGCCTTGACCGAGATCGGGCTGATTGTTCCGTGGTCAGCGGTCAGATCGTTCAGCTGGTCGAGTCCCCGGATGGCGCCGCCGGCGCTCCCGCCGACAATGGCTTCAGGAAGCCCCTCAATGAACCAAGTGTCGACCGGGTTGGGATCGGGGCGGCCTGCAATCAGCCACTGCAGGACGTGGATCAGCTCGTGCTTGAGAACCGGCGCAAAGCGAGTGCCCGCTGCGCTCTGTCGCTGCTCGTGATCAGGGGACCACATGATCAGACCGCCGTAATAGGCTAGAGCCTCCCAATCCTGGGGATCGCGATTCCGGTATGCGTAGATGTCGAGCTTGTCCTGGTCGTCGGGATACCGGAGCATGCCAGGTTCTATCGCAAAGTCGTCGAGCAGCTCTGCCCACACGTCCTCGGCGACCTGGGCGACTTCGCGGCGAGCCTCCGCACTGGCCGCGTCGCTGTAGACAACAAAGCTCTCGCTGTCGATTGGGTCGCCGTCATGAGGCCACTGTTCACGCACGTACCACGAACCGTCGTCCACCATCGCACCCGCGCTCGAGGCCTCGCCCGCATCTGGCGATGAACCGCACCCGGACAACACGGCCACCGCCAGACCCAACACAACCAAGACGATGGGTCTCATACTCGAAGCCTCGAAGGCCAACGACTCGGCTGCTAGAGGCCTTCGTCCCGATCGCCAGCCGATTACCCACAATTCGGACCGTGTAGACGCCGACAGTTGTGGTCCCTGCGCGTGCCCGTCGGGCGGAAGCACCGTGATTGTCGACGTCGAGGCGTTGACGAACTGGTATGTGAAGCACCTGGGTTCACCTGTCGATGACGAGGGTTTCGTGGTGCTGCGGTGGGGAGACGACTGCGCCGCCGATACCTTCGAGGACATGAACGGCAGGTTTGGCCACTGCCGAGATCCCGAGGGCAACCGCATCCAGCTCTGGCAACCTCACCCTGGAATGTAACGAGACAGTCTGTGAATCACGAATCCCCGCCACCGAGGGCGGGGATTCGCTTGAGGGGGATCTATCTTCGTCCTTGGCGATTAGCGATGCTCGGCAACGGCGGCGACGAGCTCGTCCTTGGACATCGACGAGCGACCGGCGATCTCCAGGGCCTGGGCCCGGTCGTAGAGCTCGTCCTTGCTCCAGGCGCTGTAGTCGACAGCCTCGTCACCGAGAGCCTCGACCCGATCGGCAACGGCGTCGGCCGCCTTGGCCACATCGTCTCGAAGCTCGTCGACAACGTCAGCCGCAGTGGCCCGGGTGGCGGCGGCCATACGGGTCACGTCGGACCGGACGTCATCGGTCTCGTTCCGGAAGGTCTTGGCCACACGCTCGCCTGACTGGCAAATCTGCTCGATCATGGTCCTGGTGGCATCGACCAGCGAGTCGGCGGCCGTCCGGGTCAGCGAGAACCCGGTCTCGGCGACGACACGTTGCAGATGGAAGACGCGGTCGGCCGGAGCCGGCAGTCGCTCCTGGATGTGATCAAGACGCTCGGTGACTTGGTCGAGCTGCTCGTCCATCGCCTTGTTGAAGGCGTCGATCTGTTCGTTGATGTCGAATTCGGTGAACCGATCGAAGTCGATACTGGAGAAGTCGAAGTCGGTAAGGCGCTTGAAGTCGATATTGGAGAAGTCGAACCGCTCCTCGAGTTTGGCCCGGTCGAAACCGAACCGCTCCTCCAACCTCGACAGGTCGAAGTTGGTGCGGTCGACCCTAAGTGATTCGCGGGAAAGGGTGGGGGTAGCCATTTGATTGCTCCTCAAAGCTCACGGGGGGTGAAATGGTGATGACCGTTGTGCGTGATCTGGTCATCTGGTTGGAGGCTGGGCCAGTTCCGGCGGAGCACTCCCGAACACCTCTATTGTGCCACCGATCAAGCATGCTTGCAATAGCAAGCACTAGCAAAGAGTAGTGAATGTTGGCACATCTGAGCCCAGGCTCGGCCCCGGGCAAGGCGACGGCAAACGGGGGCGGGGCCTAGTCCGGGCGAACCTCAATAGTCTGGTCGGCGGCAACGTCGACCAGCTCGGCGGTTTGCCCCGTCGGCCACTTGACTGTCACCGACGACGCGCCATCCGCCCGGCCGAGACCGAAGTGAACCCGAGGGTCACCCGACGAAAGGTAGCTGCCGCCGACCGTCAACTCCCGACGATTGACCGTGCCGTCGGCCGAAACCACCTCCACCACCGTGCCGGGCGTGGCCGGCGACAGAGACACGGTGAGCCAGTGGCCGCCAGCACCCGAGTTCCGGAGCAACGCCAGCTCGCCGCCGATGGTGGCGATGGCCAGATCGATATCGCCGTCATTGTCGTAGTCGGCCACGGCCAGGCCCCGGCCCAGGTAGCCGGCTGCGTCCTCGCCGAGCCCGACAACCGCTGAGGCATCTTGAAACAAGCCCAGCTCACCGTCGGCGGTTCGGCTCTCATAGACCAGAACCGGTTCCTGGTCCTCCACCAGATCCTTGACCGGAATGGCCCCGTGGGCGATGACCAGGTCGAGGTCGCCGTCGTGATCGACGTCAACGAAGGCCGTGCCCCACCCGGTGTAGCCGGCACCCAGCCCATCGCCACCGATCCCCGGGCCGACGTCGCGGTAGTCGAGCCGGTTCCCTCCGCTCCCAAACATGTTATGGATCTGGTCGCCCATGTTCGTCACGGCCAGGTCAGCGATATCGTCGCCGTCGACGTCGCCCACAGCCACGCCCATACCGGCATTGTCGTCGTCCACACCAGCCTCCGCCCCCCGCTCGACCAACTCGAGGCCAAACCCATCAGCCGTCGGGCTGTTGACGTAGAGCCGGTTGGGGTCGGTGTCGTTGGCCACGAACAGGTCGAGGTCACCGTCCCCGTCGACGTCGCTGAGGACCGCCCCCAGCCCGTAGTCGATGCCGCCGAACTCGACGCCGACAGCAGCGGCCACTTCGACAAACATCGGCCGCTCTCCAGATTCCGCCCCCTGGTTCAGGAACAACAGATCCGGCTCGGGCTGGAAGGTGGTGGGGAATCCGGTGGTGGCCTCCGGTATCGGCCGGTTGGTGTTGGCATAGCCGGTGACGAAGAGGTCGAGCAACCCATCGCCGTTCACGTCGCCCACCGCCGCGCTGGCGTGCCACCCGTAGGTCCCAACCCTGGCCGCCATCGTTCCGGGCACGAAACGGCGACCTCCGTCGTTCCACAGGAGCACGTTCTCCCGTTCGGTCGTGACGAAGAGATCGGTCCAGCCGTCACCATCGAGGTCGGCCGCCACGCACCCCATGCCCCGCACGGCCAGCCCCGCACCGGATTCGTCGGTCACGTCACGGAATCTCCCGGCCTCGTTGGCGAACAACCGGCTGGTCGGCGGCTCACCCTCGTCGAGCCAGCGGTTGTACTCGCCATTCGACCACGTATCGATCAAAAACAAATCGAGCCAGCCGTCGTCGTTGTAGTCGAGCCAGCACAGACCGCCACCCATCATGGCCGCCGGATCACCGGTGGTGCCCCAACGGAAGGCGCTGTGGCGGAAGTCGAGCCCGACCTCGGCTGCCACGTCCTCAAACGAAACCGAGGCCATCGACGGCCGGCCAGACCTTCCGTCATCGGCGCCGGGCACCGCGACAGCACCGTCGGCGGCCTCGTCTGACGGAACGGCCCCTGCGCAGGCACCGAGAAGCACCGCCCCCGCGACGAGGAACCCGGTCGACCAGGCCAAGGTCAGGCCAGGCCGCGTGCCGTTCGTCGGCGCTTGGAAATCGAGTCGACGAGCACGGCCAAGAGGAGCACGATGCCGGTGATGATGAACTTCAAACCCGATGACAGACCGAGGAGGTCCATTCCGTTCCGGATGGCGGTGATGACAATGGCACCGTAGAACGCCGACACCACCCGACCCTGCCCGCCAAAGAGGCTGGTCCCGCCGATGACGGCGGCGGCGATGACTTCGAGCAACAAGTTGCCCCCGCCCGTGTTGGTGGCGACCGATCGCAGCCGTGATACCAGGATGATGCCGCCGACACCGGCCATGAACCCGTTGATGACGAATACGGCAATCCGGATCCGGTCGACCACGATCCCCGCCCGCCGGGCCGCCTCAGGGCTGCCCCCAACGGCGTAGACATGGCGACCGAATCGGGTCCGGGAGGCGATGAAAGTCCAGAAGGCCAGGAAAACCCCCAACGTCAATGTGACCTGGGGAACGCCCCGATCCTGGTTGGCGATCAGCACGGCGAGCAAGGTGGCGACGGCGACGGCCACGATCTGGCCGACAACAATCGGCAGCGGCTTGGTGTTGAGCCCCCGGGCCAGCCGCGACCGCCGGCCGATGAGCTGGGTCGCGGCGTAGGCCACGGCGACAGCGATGCCCAGAGCCCATCCGAGCCAGGTTGGCAAAAAGTTGTTGGCCAGTCCGATCAGTACGTCATCCTGAATCCGAATGGTGCCGGCGTCGGTGAACTCTGTCGTCAGGTACAAGACGACACCCGACCAGACCAGAAAGGCGGCCAACGTCATCACGAAAGACGGCACCCCGAGTTTGGTAATGATCAAGCTGTGGACCAAGCCGATAAGGCTGGTTAGGGCCACCGCAGCCAGGATGGCGGCCCACCACGGCCAGCCCGGGTCGCCGGGTCGCTGGAGCAAGACCAGGACGGCGCCGCCCGTGGCGGCGACGAAGGCCACCGACAGGTCGATGGTGACGACCTCTCCGTCGGCGATGAGCAGGATGAAGACTATGCCGATGGCCAGGAACGAGATGGGGGCCATCTGCAGCAGAAGGTTCGTGAAGTTTCGGGACGTGAGAAACTGGTCTTCCAGGATCCCGAAGATCAATAAGATCAGGCCAAGCCCAACGAAGATGGGCAGCGAGCCGAGATCGCCCGCCTGGATGGCCTGGATCCGGACGCGGATGTACTCGCCAACCGATTCGGTGGGACCGGCGAAGCCGGCCGTCCTGACCCCCGATTCTGGTGTGGCCACGCTCTTCTCGGTGTCAGTCATGACGCCGCCTCCTCCATACCGGGCACGTGGGCCAGGTCTCCGGCGGTGATGGCCTGCACCACCTCTTGTTGGGTCGTTTCCTCTCGATTGAATACCGCCACCTGTTGCCCAAGCCGAAGCACGGTGATCCGGTTGGAGACTTCGAAGATGTCGTGAAGGTTGTGGGAGATGATGACCACTGCGTACCCTTGCGCCGCCAGCCGCCGAACCAAGTCGAGGACCTGACGGGTCTGGGCCACGCCGAGGGCGGCCGTGGGCTCATCGAGAATGACCAGCTTCGAGTTGCCCCACATGACCGCTTTGGCCACCGCCACCGCTTGGCGTTGACCGCCCGAGAGCCCAGCCACTGTTTGCCGGACCGAGCGGAGCGTCGTGACCCGCAGGCCTTCCAACACGTCCTTGGCCTGGTGCTCCATGTGTACCTCGTCGAGGACGAGGCCGTTTTGCAGCTCCTCCCGGCCCAAAAACATGTTGGCCACGACGTCGAGGTTGTCAGCGAGGGCCAGGTCCTGGTAGACGACCTCGATCCCGAGCGCGGCCGCATCCCGGGGACCGTGGATGTCGACCTGCTGGCCGTCGAAGTACGTCTCGCCTTCGTCGAACGGGTAAATGCCGACGATGCCCTTTATCAGGGTCGACTTTCCCGCCCCGTTGTCGCCGACGAGCGCCATGACCTCGCCGGCTCGAACCTCGAAGTCGACTCGGTACAACGCGTGAACCGCACCGAACGATTTGGAAACGCCACGGCACTCGAGGAGCGGCTGGCCTGATGACTGGTCGTCGGTCATGATCCCCCTTCATTTGTGGGGTAGGGCTAGCGCTAGCCGCCGGCCCCACCCCGAAACATCAACCGCAAACGTCGGTGGCTACTTCCGCCACCTCGGGCGTGCAGAGCTCGTCAACGGTGCGGAACCCATCGGCCACGACCGTGTCGGCTACATTGTCGGCCGTTACCGCGATCGGCACAAGCGCGATGTAGGGGACGACCCCATCCCCATCGGGGGTATCGGCCGGCGTGCCGTCGGCGTTGATACCAATGATCTTGAAGTCACCGGACAGCCCGGTTACATCTTCACCGGCCCGTAAGGCCAGTGCCGCCTGAACACCGGCCGCCGCTTCGGCCCGGATTGGCTTGTAGACACTCATCGTCTGCTTGCCCAGAAGAACGTTCTGGATGCCGGCTTGGGTGGCGTCTTGGCCGCTAACCGGAACGGTGGTGGGATCTAGGCCAGCGTTCTCCAGTGCGGCGATTACCGATCCGGCCAGGCCGTCATTGGCTGCGAAGACCGCGTCGACCTCGTTGCCGGCCCCGACCAGGATCTGGTCGAAGATGGCCAAGGCCTCGGCGTTATCCCAGCCAGGCACGAACTGGTCGTCGACCAGCTCCCAGTCACCGGCCGCCACTCGGGTCTCGACGGTTCCGTTGTAACCGTCGCGGAACAAGAAGGCATTGTTGTCCTCCTCGCCGCCATTGAGCATCACGACCCTTGGGGTGTCGACGCCGAGTGCGTCAATGACCGGCTCGAGAGCCTCGGCCATGGTGGCTCCCACCCTGACATTGTCGAAGCTGACGTAGACATCGCCGCCGGCACTACCCTCGGTGTTGAACCGGTCGTACTCGACCACGGCCACGCCGGCGTCACGAGCGAGGTCGATGATGGTGGCACCCGACCCGGAGTCGTTGCTGGTCAGCACGATGACGCTCGCCCCATCACCGATGGCCTGCTCGGCCTGGCTGATCTGGGTGGCAGCGTCGCCCTCGGCATTGACGATGCTGAAGTCCTCGTCCTCGACAAGCCCGGCTGCTTCGAAGCCTTCGGCAAAGAAGCGCCGGTCGTCCTTCTCCCAGCGATCAGATGTGGCTGAGTCGGGAAGGAGGACCCAGATACTTCCCCCGCCATCGGCTGCGGTGTCACCATCGTCATCACCGCAGGCTGCCGCGATTACCGCAAACACCGCCAAGGCGGCCAACAGCCGCCAGATATTGCGCGTGAACATCATGAACCTCTCCTCGCTCCCACGGACTCTCCGACGCCGTGGCATTGGACGCACCTAGGCTACTCCAGCACCGAGCAAAGTGCTCGGCGATCATTTCCAATAGTTGAGAACGGCTACGAGTCGTCGAGTTGAGCGATGAGCTTCTTGGGCGCCTTCAAGCGGTAGGCCGCCTCGATGATGGCCGCTATCTCGTCCCAGTCCGGGCCCAAATCACCTTCGGTGTCGAGGTAGACCCCGATCCAGTCTCGGAATACGCCCGAAGCGCTCGGGGTCGGAGCGAAGAACCGCTCTGGCTCGGTGTCGACCAACTCCTCCCGGACCCCTTCTGGGGCCGGGCACCACAGTGAGATCCGCCCATCCCGGCCAAAATCCGAGCCGTGGAAGTAACAAATCGGGCGCTTGTCATTGACATAGAACGCCGGCGCACGGTGGCTATCGCGCTCAGTCACCCCTGGCAACGCCAGGGCAATCTCCCGGATCCGGTCCAGCTCCGGCTCTTGGCTCGCCATTGTTGACGATTCTACCGCGGCTTGGGAGGCGGGTCGTCGGGTCCTTCGGCCCTGGCCGCCCGCGTTCCGATGCGTCCTAATGAAGGTGATGAGGTACTTGCGAATCGGACGCCCGTCAGGCCTGGGTCTGGGCTTGGCTGTCTTCGCCGTCGTCATCGCTGTGCTGCTACTTGGCTCCTGCGGCGGTGACGACGCCGTCGAACCCGCCACGCCCACCTCCGAGGAAGCGACCCCGACCATGAAGGCCGAACCGGCTGCGACGATCCTGCTCGACGGAGAGGGCCTTGGCATCGTCGCCTTCGATCAACCGGCAGACGAGGTTCGAGCCGAACTCGAACGAATCATCGGATCGCCGCCCAGCGATCCGTGGATGCAGGCTGACTGGATCGAGTTCGTCGGCTGGGACGACCTTGGTCTCTACGTAGGGTTCGATAGCCCGACGTCGGCTGACTTCACAGGCGTAAGCAGGTTCCTGGGTTGGGACCAGGTTGCAGCTGCAGGGGGCGCTGGGTTTGCGACGGCCGAGGGAATCGGCGTCGGCTCCACCCTGGCCGAGCTGCAAGCGACCTACGGCGATCGGCTGGACGTGGCCAGCGAACCCGATGAGTGCGCCGGCGAATGGTTCGTCAGGATGACCCCGTCGACTAGCGACACGGTGATTCTCGGCGTCCTCGATCAAGCTCCGGCCGACGATGCCCGCCTCACCATGCTCCACGCTGGGATCGGTGTCGGGTGCTGAATGGAAGCCGGGCCGGTAGGGATGCGGCGGCGATCGTGGCGGCAGTAGCCTTGGTCGTCTGCCCTCTGGCCGCCTGCGGTGACGACGAGGAAGCGGCCCCACGGCTCCCCACTGTTGAGTCGATCAAGGAGCGAACCCAGCGCTACCTGGACGATGAGTTCGAGGCCGCCCCAGATCCGCCGCCGGAAGTCCTGGGGCCGATCGAACTCTCGTGTGATCGGTCCGGCGAGGTCGAGGCCGGCGACCTCTTGGCTTGTCTTGGCACGCCCCAAACCGAGCCCGGCTTCGAGCTCGATCCGGTTGGCGTGCTGTTCGCCGTCCTCGACGACAGCGGTAGCGTCGCCTGGACAACCGGCACCGACCTGCCCTGGGACACCGAATCGCTTGGCCGGTTGACCTCATCGGCGGGGCCGGGGCTGTTCTGCCGGGACCTCGTCGACCCCGAAAAACAAGCCGAGACCGGTTTCTTCAGCGCGACAACCACCACCGCTTCACTCGGCTACTTCTTCTCGGTGGTGTACTGGTTCATCGAAGATCGTCCAGACCGGATGGACGCAGACGGCAACGGCATCCCGTGCGAAACAGTCCATCGGGCTGACGTAGTGTCCGCCGTCTGGCAAGGTGGACCCGTGAGGTGATCAACACAGACCCGACAATCAGGACGTGACCCGATGACCACCGGAATCCACCCGTTCTTCGACAGCGACCGGCCACTGCCGCTGGCCCACCAAGGCGGCGCCGACGAGGAAACCGAGAACAGCGCCGCGGCCTTCGCGAACGCCAGCCGGATCGGCTACCGGTATCTCGACATCGACCTTCAGTCGACCAGTGATCAAGTTGTGGTTGCCTTCCACGACGACACGCTGGAGGATCTGACCGGGCTCGATGGGGCGATAGCCGATCGGACCTGGGCCGAGCTTTCGGAGGCCAGACTGCCAAACGGGGAGCCGTTGGCCCGGTTCGACGACCTGCTGGATACCCACCCCGATGCCTTCTGGAACATCGAGGTCAAGAGCGCCCAGGCCACTGAACCGGTGGTGGCCATGATCCGCAGCCGCAATCTCGATCAGCGGGTCTGTCTCAACGCCTTCTGGGACTGGAGGATGTACAAGATCCGCCGGGCGGCCCGCGGTCTGGAGCCCGCCTACTCGACGCCGATCATCTTAACCCTCTGGTTGAAGGCGACCTCGTACTTGCCATGGCTCCCCTACCGAACGTCGGCTGATGCCACCCAAGCCCCCATCGAGGATCGGGGAATCCCGGTTCTTGATGAGCGCTACGTGCGACGGGCCCAACAGGTCGGGCTCAAAGTGATCGTCTGGACCATCGACGAAGCGGACGAAATGCGACGACTGCTCGACATCGGGGTCGATGGCATCCTCACCGACAAGCCCACGGTGCTCAAATCAGTGCTGAAGGATCGAGGAGAGTGGGGCTGACGATCACCGTGGAGCACCAGCACCAGAACCACGGCGAGCACGATCACCACGACAAACACGCCGGTCACGATCCAGAGATGTTCCGGCGGCTGTTCTGGTGGAACCTGCTACTGGCCATACCCGTGCTGGTTGTTCTCCGAGCAGATCCAGGACTGGTTCGGCTACTCGATCGACATCCCCGGTGCTGCGCTGATCCCGCCGGTGATCGGCACGGGCATCTACCTCTGGGGCGGGCGTCCCTTCCTCGCGGGCGCCGTCAGCGAGCTGCGAAATCGGCAGCCGGGGATGATGCTGTTGATCGCGCTGGCCATCACCGTGGCCTATGTTGCCTCGCTGGCCAGCTCGGTTGGTGTCGGTGAGCTTGAATTCTGGTGGGAGTTGGGGGCCCTGATCGTGGTCATGCTCTTAGGCCACTGGCAGGAGATGAAGGCCATCGGCCAGGCCAGCGGAGCGCTGGAGGCGCTGGCCGAGCT
>Ga0224508_10004727_pt1 | contig 11054 bp, 8 predicted proteins | sample SF_Jan12_sed_USG_4_FD_170157 | JGI IMG/M metagenome (GOLD analysis project Ga0224508, IMG submission 170157) | Sediment microbial communities from San Francisco Bay, California, United States - SF_Jan12_sed_USGS_21 | ecosystem: Environmental > Aquatic > Marine > Sediment | place: USA: California... | reverse complement strand
ACGGCGCACCCACCGACGACTGCAAGAACGGCATCGCCGTGGTCGACGTGTGCAACGTGTACACGCCCAGCAACTGGGCCGACACCCAGCGCTTCGGGTGCAACGACTCGAACGATCTCGACAAGTTCTGGTGCCCGTCCGACCGCCGGGTGCAGCTGGGCAACGTGGGCTACATCGGCGTGTGGATCGAGTTCGTGCACCCGTTCGTCACCGGGTTCTTCGGTGACGACATCACGTTGACCGACCAGACCATCATGCGAATCGAACCGAAAGAGTACTGAGGTGCCGTCGTGAGACCGGTTCTGCGCCGAGGGCGCCACAACAGATCGCAACGAGGCGCCAACATGGTGGAGTTCGCCATCGTGACCCCGCTGGTGGCCCTGTTCGTCTTCGGGCTGATCGAGCTGGGCATGGCCTGGCGCGACACTCTCACCGTGAACACCGCCGCCCGTAGCGGCGCCCGCATCGCCAGCAACCTCGGCAACGAACGACTCTCGGACTGGGAGACCATCTCGGCCGTGCAGGCCGCGCTGGCCGACATCGACGGCACCGACATCCAGGCCGTCATCATCTACGACGCTGCCGCCACCGACGGCCAGATCCCGACCGAGTGCCTCACCAGCGGCGGGAACTCAGTGGCCGGCAAGTGCAACTACTACAGCCCGGCCCAGCTCCAGACGCTCGTCGAGGCCGACTTCACCACCGCGGGTTCGTCGTGCGACACCAGCTCGCCTGACCACTACTGGTGCCCGCTCGACCGCAGTACCACCCAGGGCACCCTCGACCACGTCGGGGTGTACATCCGGGTCGAATACGACTCACAGACCGACATCTTGCCCTGGCAGTCGCTCACCATCGACGACAGCGCCGTGATGCGAATCGAACCCCGACTGGAGACGTCGATCTGATGCGCCCAGCAGTAACTTCCTGCGAGCCTTCCGCCAAGGAGAAGGGCTACGTTCTCGGCCTCATCGGCCTGTTGATCGTCCCCATCGTGGGCTTCGTGGCCCTGGCCACCGACGTGGGCGCCTGGTACGGCGAGGCCACGTCGGTGCAGCGCGCCGCCGACGCCGCCGCCCTGGCCGGTGTGGTCTGGATGCCCGACACCACCAAGGCCACCCAGGTCGCACTCGAGGTGGCCGAGCGCAACGGCTACGACGACGCTGACCCCGACATCGAGGTCGTCGTCGAGCCCGTGCCCGGCAACGAGGAGCAGCTGCGGGTGATCATCCGCAACTTCGACCCGCCGGTGTTCTTCGCCGGCGCCTTCCTCAGTGACTTCAGCATCTCGCGCCAGGCCATTGCCGAGTACGTGCTGCCCGTCCCGCTGGGCAGCCCCCGGAACCACCTCGGCACCGGCGACCTGCTGGGCGCCAACGAAGAAGGCTTCTGGTTGGCCGTCAACGGCTTCTGCTCGCCGATGGAGCAGGGTGATCACCGCGCCGCCCGATTCGCCGGCAACTGGAGCAACGGCGGTAGCTCCAACGACCGCATCTGCCCCGATGCCAGCGCTGGCGCCTCTGCCCCGGTCGGGCCGGGCCCGAACAGTGGCGCCACGAGTGGCAACACCTACTTCGAGGACAACGACTTCTACGACGGGTCGAACACCTACGAGTTCTACATCGAGCACCCGGACACGTCCGAGGACACGGCGCTGTACCTCTACGATCCGGGCTACCACAACAGTGGCGGCCCCGATCCCGGTAGCGGCACTGTCACCACCACGTTCACCATCCGCGGCCCCGACGGCACGCCGCTGTCGGACTCGGACAACCCGGATTTCAACAGCTGCTCGAACCTGGCCGGGGTGAACAACGTGTCCTACGGCACAGACGACACCAGCCCCCACGTCGCCACCATCCTGGGCAACAGCCGCTGGGCGCTGTTCTGCACCATTCCGGCCGCCTCGCAGCCGGGGCGCTACATCGTCGACGTCGAAACCCAGGTCAGCGAGTTCAACTCGGATGCGTCCAACGCTTTCGGTGTGCTGGCTCGCCGGGCCTCGCTGGGCGACACCTGCGACCAGCGGTTCACCACGGGCTGCCCGCGGGTGTACTCGAAGGAGTGGATGTCGATCTTCGCCCGCGGTGACTCACCGCAGTCGGACTTCTTCCTGGCCGAGATCGGCAGCGCCCACGAGGGCAAGATCTTCCGCATCATCCTCTTCGACGCCGGCGAGGGTGGCAACACGATCAGCATCCTCGATCCCGAGGGCAACCCCGTGAACTTCGAGTGGGGCACGTTCGACGGCAACGACAGCGGCGTGGGCACCTTCGTCGACGTGTCGGGCACGACGTCGCTGGTCGGCCCCGGTCGAGCATCGACCTCGAAGTTCAACGAGCGCTTCATCGAGATCCTGATCCCGCTGCCCGATGACTTCACGGTGGCCTATCCCTCGGGGGAGCGTTGGTGGAAGGTGTTGTACGACTACAACTCCAACCCGACCGATCGCACCACCTGGTCGGCCAGCATCATCGGCGACCCAGTGAGACTGGTGGCCTAGCCCCCCGGAGCCACGGCGGCGCAAGCCGCCGTGGCGAACGGCGCTTGCGCAGCAGCGTCGGGAGCGACACGCAGTGTCGCGAGTAGCTGGAGCGAAGCGGGAGATCAAGGGAGCACGCGGGTACTGGAGCGCCCGTAGCCTTGTCTCGTGTCGAATTTTGTTGACGAGGCGGGGCTGAACGTTTGTGGTGGCGACGGCGGTGCCGGGTGTGTGTCGTTTCGTCGCGAGGCCCACGTGCCCAAGGGTGGTCCCGATGGCGGCGACGGTGGTGACGGCGGCTCGGTCTGGCTGGTTGCCGACCACAACGTGGCCAGCCTGTTGGCGTTTCGAGATCATCCACATCGGCGAGCTCAGAGTGGCAAACACGGGCAGGGCAACAAGAAGCACGGATCATCCGGCCACGACCTCGAGGTCGTGGTGCCCGAAGGCACCATCGTCCGCACCCGCGATGGTGAGGTCGTCGCCGATCTGGTGACCCACGGCGACCGCTTCCTGGCCGCCCCGGGTGGGCACGGGGGCAAGGGCAACGCTCGCTTTCTCAGCAACCGGCGCCGGGCCCCCGGCTTCGCCGAGCAAGGCGAGGCCGGGCACGAGCAGTGGTTGCGGCTCGAGCTCAAGCTGCTGGCCGACGTCGCCATCGTGGGTTTCCCCAACGTGGGCAAGTCGACCTTCATCGCCCGGGTGTCACGTGCCCGCCCCAAGATCGCCGACTACCCCTTCACCACACTCGAGCCCAATCTGGGTGTGGTGCGCCTCGACGACGGTTTCGAGATGGTGCTGGCCGACATCCCTGGCCTCATCGAAGGAGCCGCCGACGGGCGCGGCCTGGGCCATCAGTTCCTTCGCCACGTCGAGCGGGCCCGGGTGCTGCTGGTCATGCTCGACCTGGCCGAAGTGGCCGAGCGGTCACCGGCTGATCAGCTCGAGGTGCTGCTCGACGAGCTGGGCAGCTATCAGGCCGACCTGCTCGAGCGCCCACGCGTGGTGGTCGGCGCCCGGGCCGATCTGCCCGGTCATGCCTACGACGGCCGCCGCCTGTCGTCGGTCACCGGCGAAGGTGTCGACGTGACGCTGGGTGACCTGGCTCTGGCCGTGGCCGAGGCCCGCGCTGAACCAGACGTCGATCAGACCGTCGTCATCCACCGGCCCCTCGGCGACCAGCTCCACGTCACCCGCGAGCACGACGGCACACTGGTGGTGCACGGCCGGGCCGCCGAACGGGCCGTGGCGCTGTCGGATCTGACCAACCTCGAGGCCCTCGACTACGCCCGCGAGCGTCTGCACCAGTTGGGTGTCGACAAGGCGCTGGTGCGGGCCGGCGCCCGAGACGGCGACGCTGTCCGCATCGGCGCCTTCGAGTTCGACTACGAAGAGGACTGATGCGCAGCCGTCCGGTGATCGTCAAGATCGGCACGTCGTCGCTCACCGACGAGGCTGGGGCCATCGACGGTGCCGCGGTGGCCCGACTGTGCGCCGACGTCGCCGAGGTGGGGCGTGACCGGCCGGTCGTGATCGTCACCTCGGGGGCCATCGCCGCCGGCTTGCCGGCGCTGGGTCTCGACGAGCGCCCGCGCGACTCGGTCACCCTCCAGGCCGCTTCGGCCGTGGGCCAGATCGACCTGCTGGGCGTCTACCAGCGAGCCCTGGCCGACCACGGTCGGGTCAGCGGCCAGCTGCTGCTCGCCCCGCTCGACTTCGTGGTGCGGTCGCAGTACCTGCACGCCCGCAACACCCTGCAGCGCCTGCTCGAGCTGGACGTCGTGCCCGTGATCAACGAGAACGACGCCATCGCCGACGACGAGATCCGCTTCGGCGACAACGACCGGCTGGCTGCGCTGGTCGCCCACCTGATCGACGCCGAGGTGCTCGTGCTGTTGACCGACACCGAGGGCGTGCTCACGGCCGATCCCCGGGTCGACACCTCGGCCTCGCTCATCGAAGAGATCGTGGCCTTCGATCATCAGCTCGACGACCTGGCCGGTGGGGCCGGCACGGCGAGGGGGAGCGGAGGCATGGCCTCGAAGCTGACTGCGGCCAAGATCGCAGCGTGGTCGGGTGTGCGCACCGTGATCGCGTCGGCGTCTCGTCCCGGGGTGTTGGCGGCTGCGGTCGCCGGCGACACCGGGGTGGGTACCGCCGTGGTGCCCCGGCCCGAACGCCTGGGAGCCCGCAAGCTGTGGATCGCCTTCGCGGTGGGGTCGAAGGGCACCGTGGTGGTCGATGCCGGTGCCCGGCGTGCCCTCGAGGACGCCGGCCGGTCGCTGCTGGCGGCGGGTGTGCTGCGAGTCGAGGGTGACTTCGACGTGGGCGACGCCGTCGAGGTGGCCGATCCCGACGGTGTCGTGTTCGCCAAGGGTCTGGTGCGGCACCGGCACGGCGACCTGCAGGACCTGGCCGGCAAGCGCACCGGTGAGCTCCCCGACGGCGCGCCGTCGGTGGTGTTGCACCGCGACGATCTGGTCATGTTGCCCTGAGCAGCGGCTATCGGTGCCAGATGAAGCGGCGTACGGGCCGCAGGATCAGGTCGGCCTCGCCGATCCCGAGGCGGAAACAGGTCACGACGTAGACCCCGCCAGCGAGGCCCACCGTGAGCAGCAGGGCGATCGGTGAGGGCCATCCGTCGGTCAGGGTCTTGAGCACGGCAGCGGCCAGGAACGACAAGGCCGACGGTCGGGCCAGACGCCGTAGGGCGTGAAAGGCCGACGGGGGTCGGGGCAGCGACTTCGCGATCAGGCGCTCGAGCAACACCAGCTCGACCCACGCGGCCAGCGCCGAGCCAAGGGCCAGACCCACTGCGCCCAGCCGGAAGATGTCCTCCACCGACCGCTCCTCACGCGAGAGAGGTCCCGACAGCTCGAACCCGTCGCCGGGCATGATCAACGTCATCCCTTCGACGATCACCTGGTCGAACTGGAAGGCCAGCACCAACCCCACCACGGCCGAGACCAGCACCCGGAACACGGCGATCTCGGCCGGTCCCCGGGTGTTGCCCAACGCGAACATGGTGTTCTGGCTCAGGCGGCTGAGCCCGATGGCCGGCAGGCCCAGCGCCAGGGCGGCCAACACCAACCACGTGCTGATCACCAGCTCGTCGACGAACTCGGTGCCACCGAAGATCGAGCCGGCGATGCTCTGGTACAAGGTGGCCACGATCAGATCGCCGGCTGTGAGATAGGCCACCGCGGTGAAGCACATGAAGAACCCGATCTGGGCGAAGCCGCGTCGGGCCCGCTCGGCCAGGGCCACCAGGTCGTCGGTGAGGCGGCTCATGGCCGGCAGCTCGGCCGCGGCCACGCTCATGGCGAAGAGCCCGATCGGCAGCAGGTACAGCACCTGCGCGTACCCCAGCACCGTGAGCGCGCCCTGGGCGAGGATGGCTGCCAACAACAGGTCGACGTAGGCCGACAGCTGGATGACGCCGCGACCAATGAGCACGGGCACGAACCGGCGGCCGACGTCGCGCACCTCCGCCGTGTGCCGATCGAGCGAGGGTCGCACGTCGCTGGCCACCTCGCGCAGGGCGGGCACCTGCACCAGTACCTGCGCGATGCCACCGACCACCACACCCCAGGCCAGCGCGGTGGCGATGTCGAGCTTGGCCCAGCCAGCGAGCCCCACCACGACCAGTACGGCGATCTGTACCGCGTTCCACGCCACCGGCGCGGCGTAGCTGACGAAGAAGCGGCCGTGGGTGTTGAGCACGCCCAGGCACCACGCCGAGATCACCAGGAAGCCCAGCCCGATGGTGACGATGCGCACCAACGGCACGGTGGCCTCGAAGACCTCGTCGGGCAGCTGTCCGGCGGTGAGCAGCCACGTGAAGGGCCGAGCCAACAACACGCCGAGCACCACGAGCACCGTGGTGACGGCGGCCAGCAGTCCCAGCACCGCGCCGGCCAGACGCTGGGCCCGCTCGTGCTCGCCGTCTTCGAGCAGTCCGGCATAGACGGGGATGAACGAGGCCGAGAGCACGCCCTCGCCGAAGAGGTTCTGCAACAGGTTGGGGATGCGCATCGCCGCCCGCACCGCTTCGGTGGCGGTGCCGGCCCCCAGGAACGCGGCGATGGCGATCTCGCGCACCAGGCCGGCCACTCGGCTGACGAAGATGCCGGCGGCAACCAGAACCGAGCCGGAACGGGTGCGCGTCGCCTCAGCCACGCGATGACCCTAGTGGCGCGAAGTCCCTGGTCAGCGGTACCCGGGGCCCCCATCGCGCCGACAACCGGTTCGGAGCTGTGGTGGTCGACCGATAACCTCGGCGCCATGGCAGACCGCTTCACCGATGTGTCCACGGTGCGCACCCAGCTGCGCGACGTCGACTACCTGGCCGACGACGGCATCTCGGGGGTGGTCTACCTCGCCGATCGTCTCGAGAAGCCCGTGCTCATCGAAGGGCCGGCGGGTACGGGCAAGACCCAGCTGGCCAAGAGCGTGGCCGAGATGACCGGCGCCCGCCTGATCCGACTGCAGTGCTACGAGGGCCTCGACGAGTCGAAAGCTCTCTACGAGTGGAACTACAAGAAGCAGCTGCTGCGCATCCAGGCCGAGCGCAACAAGGACGGCTCGTGGTCCGATCTCGAAGAGGACATCTTCAGCGACGAGTTCCTGCTCACCCGCCCCCTGCTCGAAGCCATCAGGGCCGACGATCCCGTCGTGTTGCTCATCGACGAGGTCGACCGGGTCGAGATCGAGACCGAAGCCCTGCTGCTCGAGATCCTGAGCGACTTCCAGGTGTCGATCCCCGAGCTCGGCACCATCGAGGCCACCCAGATCCCCCTGGTCTTCCTCACGTCGAACAACACCCGCGAGCTGTCCGAGGCCCTCAAACGACGGTGCCTGTTCCTGCACGTCGACTACCCCGATCTGGAGCGCGAGAAAGAGATCGTGCTCACCAAGGTGCCCGACATCACCCACAACCTGGCCGATCAGGTGGCGCGGGTGGTGCGCTCCATCCGCCAGCTCGAGCTCAAGAAGCACCCGTCGGTGTCCGAGACCCTCGACTGGGCCCAGACGCTCATGCTGTTGGGCGTCGACCACATCGACGAGCAGACCGCCACCGAGACGGTCAACATCCTGCTCAAGTACCAGAGCGACATCACCAAGGCGGTCAAGGAGTTCGGCACCAGCGACGAGCTGGTCTCGTGAGGACCGGCGGCCGATGACCGTCACCGAGTCGACGCCGATCCTCGAGCTGCTGGCCGGCTTCATCCAGGAGCTGCGTGAGGCGGGGCTGCCGGTGAGCCTGACCGAGAACCTCGACGCCATGGAGGCGGTCAAGCACATACCCATCGAGGACCGCGCTGCCTTCAAGTACGCCCTGGCTGCCACCCTGGTGAAGAACAACAACCACTGGCAAGCCTTCGACACCGTGTTCGAGGTCTACTTCTCGTTGCGAGGCCAGCAGTACACGATCGGTGAGGACGGCGAGTCGTCGTCACTCGACGAGCTCGAGGACCTCGACGACGCCGACGGGCAGGGCCAGGGTCAAGGCCAGGGTCAGGGTCAGGGTGGGGGACAGGGACTGACTCCCGAAGAGATGGCCGAACTGTTGTATCGGGCCCTACAGAGCGGCGATCAGTCGATGATGGCCGGGCTGGCCCGCAGCGCGGTGCGCCAGTACGCCGGCATGGAGCCGGGCCGGCCGGTCGGCGGTACCTACTACCTGTACCGCACACTGCGGAACCTCGACCTCGACGGTGTGCTCGACCGGCTCATGCAGGAGACCCGCGACGAGCAACCCGACATGGGCAAGCTCGACGAGAAGCTGGCCAGCGACGAGTACAAGGCGCGGGTCGAGCAGCTCAAGAAGGAGATCGAGGCCGAGATCCGCCGCATGCTGGTGGCCGACCGGGGGGTCGAGGCCATGGCCCGTACCCTGCGCAAGCCGTTGCCCGAAGACGTCGATTTCATGCACGCCACCCGCGACGAGATGGCCAACCTGCGCAAAGCCATCTACCCGCTCACCCGCAAGCTGGCGGCCAAGCTGGCCCGCAAGCGACGCCACGGGCGCCGAGGCCCGCTCGACTTCCGCCGCACCGTGCGGGCGTCGCTCAGCTACGGCGGTGTGCCGGCCGACCCGAAGTTCCGGAACCCGAGACCCCACAAGCCCGAGATCATGGTGGTCGCCGACATCAGCGGCTCGGTAGCCGCGTTCGCCCGCTTCACCCTGCACCTGGTGTACGCCATCAGCAGCCAGTTCTCGAAGGTGCGGTCGTTCGTGTTCATCGACGGTCTCGACGAGGTGACCCGGTTCTTCGAAGGCGTCGAAGACATCTCCGAGGCCGTGCACCGGGTCAACACCGAGGCCGACGTGGTGTGGGTCGACGGCCACAGCGACTACGGCCACGCCCTCGGCGTCTTCTGGGAGAAGTACGGCAAGGACGTGGGCCCCAAGACCACCGTGTTGATCCTGGGCGACGCTCGCAACAACTACCACGCCAGCCAGAGCTGGATCATCAAGGAGATCGCCGACAAGGCCCGCCAGGTTCACTGGCTCAACCCCGAGCCGATGAGCTACTGGGACACCGGCGACTCGATCGTGGGCGAGTACGCCCAGTACTGCGAGAGCACCAACGAGGTGCGCAACCTGCGCCAGCTCGAGGCCTTCGTCGAGAAGCTCGTGTGATTCCGCTCGCCAACCGGAGGTTGGCGAGCGGGTTCCGGAGGTGCGCCTGACGGCGCACTGCTCGCTTCTGATTCGGCCGAGCAAGTCGGACCGAATCAGGCGAGGGACTCGCCGGCGCTCGTCCCTTCGGAACCCTGACCACAACGGGTCCCGCACCTTTGACGCCGCAGTTCGCTTCTGGCGACAGCGACGGCTGTCGCGAGGTCGCGAGCTTACCGGTGCAGGAGCTCGCTCACCCGGAAGGCCAGGTCGACCGACTGCCGCCCGTTGAGGCGAGGGTCGCACATGGTCTCGTAGCGCTGCTCGAGGTCGGCGTCACCCAGGTCGTCGGAGCCGCCGACGCACTCGGTGACGTCGTCACCGGTGAGCTCGATGTGTACGCCGCCGGCGACCGTGCCCACCTGGCGGTGGGCCTCGAAGAACCCGCCGATCTCGTCGAGCACGTCTTCGAAGTTGCGGGTCTTGCGGCCCGAGCCCGAGCTGTAGGTGTTGCCGTGCATGGGGTCGGTGACCCACACCACCGGATGCTCGGCGTCGCGCACTCCTTCGAGCAGGGGAGGGAGGTGCTCACGCACCGCGCCAGCTCCCATACGGGTGACGAGGGTGAGGCGGCCGGGGATGCGGTCGGGGTTGAGGCGCTCGCACAGGCCCACCACGTCGTCGACGGTGGCGGTGGGGCCGATCTTGCAGCCGAGCGGGTTCTCGACCCCTCGCAGGAACTCGACGTGAGCACCGTCGACCTGCCGGGTGCGTTCGCCGATCCACAACATGTGGGCCGAGCAGTCGTACCAGCGGCCGGTGATGGAGTCCTGGCGGGTGAGGGCCTCTTCGTAGTCGAGCACCAGGGCCTCGTGGCTGGTGAAGAAGTCCACCTGGTGGAGCTGCGGGGTGTTGGCGGCGGTGATGCCGCAGGCGGTCATGAACTGCAGGGCCCGATCGATGTCCTCGGCCATGCGGGTGTATCGCTGGCCCGCCGGGCTCGAGGCCACGAACTCGCGGTTCCAGCTCGAGACCTGGCTCAGGTCGGCGTAGCCGCCCTGGGTGAATGCCCGCAGCAGATTGAGAGTGGAGGCGGCCCGGTTGTAGGCGGTGAGCAGACGCTCGGGGTCGGGCTTGCGCTCGGCCTCGCTGAACCCGACGTCGTTGACCAGGTGGCCGAGGAACGACGGCAGCTCGAGATCGTCGCGGGTCTCGGTGGGGCTCGACCGGGGCTTGGCGAACTGGCCGGCGATGCGCCCGACCTTCACCACTGGGAGCCCACCCGAGTAGGTGAGCACGATGGCCATCTGCAGGATCACCCGCAGCTTGTCGCGGATCGAGTCAGCCGAGCTGTCGAAGGATTCGGCGCAGTCGCCGGCTTGGAGCAGGAAGGCGTCACCCCGGCCGACGGCGGCGAGCTGCTCGGTGAGGGTACGGGCTTCACCGGCGAAGACCAACGGCGGCATGTCGCGCAGCGCCTTGCGGGCGCGGTCGAGGTCGGGTTCGTCGGGCCAGGCCGGCTGGTGCCGGGCCTCGAAGTGGCGCCACGAATCGGGACTCCAGGGAGTGGTCACTCGTTCAGTCTGGTGCGCCCGGGCTCTTGCTCCAACCGGATTGCCGCGTCGGGCCGGCCACCGGCGGCAAGGACTGGGCCATGATCGCCGATGCTCTGGCCCAGACCGACGGGTCGACGAACGGTGCCGACAGCGATGGCGCGTCCACCTCCGGGGTCGATGACGCCATCGACGTGGTCGTCGACAACTGGTCGGTCGACCAGGTCGACTGGGCGGATGTGGGGATCGCTGTGGCAGTGCTGGCTGCCGCCGTCGCCCTGGCCTACCTCGTCCGTAGGCTGATCCGGCGCTCCACCCGTTCCCTCGGGGGGCACCGCTGCGGCCGCGGTGGCCATGACCGGGCAGTTGGTGTCGATCGGGCTCTATCTGTTCG
>Ga0224508_10004726_pt1 | contig 11056 bp, 7 predicted proteins | sample SF_Jan12_sed_USG_4_FD_170157 | JGI IMG/M metagenome (GOLD analysis project Ga0224508, IMG submission 170157) | Sediment microbial communities from San Francisco Bay, California, United States - SF_Jan12_sed_USGS_21 | ecosystem: Environmental > Aquatic > Marine > Sediment | place: USA: California... | reverse complement strand
CTTTCGTGCGCATGATCATCGGCAAACCAAAGGCAAGCGTCTTGCCCGAGCCCGTTTTTGCCTTGCCACAGACGTCACGGCCGGCCAGGGCATCTGGGATCGTCAGTGTCTGCACGGGGAAAGGATCGGTGATGCCGCGATCGGCGAGGATGTCGACGAGAGCCTGATCGACGCCCAAATCCTCGAAGGCAACGCCGGTCTTGGCAGAAGGAGGTGAATTCACCCCCCAACCTTAGTGGTGGTTGCCGATGCGCCTGACAATTGTGGCAGCCACCGTGTTCACAGCCGACCGAGAAAATCCTTGATCTCGTCAAGATCGGTCGTGCCAGGCATCGGGGGCAGACTGTCGACGAGGACTCGTCCGTACGACTTGGTCGCCATGCGCGAATCCAGAAGCGCCACGACGCCTCGATCATCCACCGTGCGAATCAGTCGTCCGGCCCCTTGAGCCAAGAGCACTGCCGCCCGCGGGAGATCGACCGCCTGGAATGGGTTGAGGCCGGCCGCCTCAGCTCCCTCCCGCCTCGCCTGCCAGAGCGGGTCATTGGGCCGGGGAAACGGCACCTTGTCGAGCACCACCAACTGAAGTGACCGACCGGGAACGTCGATCCCCTCCCAGAAACCCATCGTAGCCACCAAGACCGACGTCTCGTCCGACTCGAATTGCTCGATCAGCCGGCGCTTCGGTAGTTCGTTCTGGGACAGGATCACCACGTCCGCCGTGGCCCGGAGATGGTCTGTGAAGGCCTTGACCATGCGATGCGATGTCGACAAAACCAGAGCTCTCCCGCCCGACGCCCCGACGAGGGTTGCGACCCGGGCGACCGTCTTCTCTTCCCAATCGCCGGCTCCTGGAACAGGAAGATCGGTGGCGACGTACAAACGAGCCTGATGCTCAAAGTCGAACGGGCTGTCGACGTGCAACGCCCGGAACGAACGTGCCAGAGCTTCGTCGTCATCGGCTCGGGATGTGTCGGCAACGTCCGACAGACCCTCCACTTCGACCTGCCACCGCAGCCCCAGCTGGCGCGCTGTCGCCCGAACTCTTCTGCCGACAGACAGTGTTGCCGATGTCACCACCATGGTTGTTCTCGCCAGCACCTCATCGGTCATACGATCGCCGACATCGACCGGTGCTGCGCGAAGCACGACGCCGCCGCCGGTTCTCTCAACCCAGACGACAAATCCATCGGGCGGGCCCGAAATCATCTCGAGATCAGCCAGGAGGTGCCCGGCAAGGCGCATGAACCTGGCCCGGGGGCCGCCCATCGGGCCGTCGGCGGAAACGCTGCGGGCCGCCCGGAGCAGCTCACTGCAGTCGACGGCCAAATCTTGCAGGGGGCCGGCGAGTCGAGTTGATGCAACGTCCCCGATCCGCCCGAGTGGCGTTTGGTCGAGGGCACCTGCTAGCGCCCGTGCGCGCTTGGTGAGCGAATCGACGGTCCGATCGATCCTGCCCACGCCCTTCAAGAATGCGGCAGCGCGCCGGAGCTGAAACACACGTCCCGGGCCGAGGTCAAGGCCGAACGCCGATGCCATGGTGTCCGCCAGTCGGTGCCCTTCGTCGAACACCACGACATCGTGCTCGCCCAGGATGGAGTGGTTGGCCATCAGGTGTGCTCCGTACAAATGATGGTTGACCACTACGACGTCAGAGGCAAAGGCTCGGTCGAGCGCCGCCATGGCGAAACACGATGACGCCTGCGGGCAAGCATCGCGTCCCGGGCATTCGGTCCCGGTGACCGATAGCTCATTCCAGGTCTCGTCGGCTACGGCAACGGGCAGGTCGTCACGATCGCCGGAAGGGTCAGCTTCCACCCAGTCGACAAGCGCCTGGAGATCGTCGACGTGGTCCGCGAACAGGGACGATTGTTGCCGTTGGGTCACCTCGACGAGCCGGGACATACACAAGTAATTGGCGCGTCCTTTGACAGTCGCCCAAGTGAACTCGATTCCCGACTTCTTCAGGGTTTCAGCCAGGAAGGGCAAATCTCGCTCCGATAGTTGATCTTGAAGCGATTTGGTGGCGGTGGAAACGACCGCCCGCCGGCCTGAGGCGATCAGCGGAACGAGATAGCCGAAGCTCTTTCCTGTTCCCGGTCCGGCCTCTACCAGTAGATGGGCACCATCGGCTACGGCCGCCTCCACGGCTTCGGCCATGCGCAGCTGTCCGGGTCGCATCGACCCGCCCGGTTTGGCTTCGACAACCGCCGCCAAAAGGTCTCCGCTGGTGCCCATCGGGCGAGTGTAGGAGGCATCCTGGGACCGGCTACGCTCCTGGTCCTCATGAGTGCCCAGTTCATATTCACGATGGTGCGGGTGAGCCGGCACTACCCGCCCGATCGCTCGGTGCTCAAGGACGTCACCCTCGCCTTCTATCCCGGGGCGAAGATCGGTGTCATCGGCCACAACGGCGCTGGTAAGTCGTCGGTGCTCCGCATCATGGCCGGGATCGACGACGGGTACACCGGAGAGGCCCGCCTCACCGAGGGCAGCACAGTGGGCTATCTGTCCCAAGAACCCGAGCTCGATGCGTCCAAGGACGTGCTCGGCAATGTGATGGATGGGGTGCGCGAGACCCAAGAGCTGGTCGACCGCTACCACCGCGTTCTGGAGAAGTGGTCCGATCCTGACGTCGATTTCGACGCACTGGGAGCCGAACAAGCAGACCTCGAGGCCAAGATGCAGGCCGCCAACGCATGGGAACTCGAGCGCAACGTCGAGATCGCCATGGACGCGCTCCGGGTGCCGGCCGGCGACGCTGATGTTGGGGTGCTGTCGGGCGGCGAACGCCGCCGGGTCGCTTTGTGCCGGCTGCTCTTGTCCCACCCCGATCTGTTGCTCCTCGATGAGCCAACCAACCACCTCGACGCCGAATCGGTTGCCTGGCTGGAGCGGTTTTTGGCCGACTACAGCGGAACCGTCGTCGCTGTGACACACGATCGCTATTTCTTGGACAATGTGGCCGGATGGATTCTGGAGCTGGACTCGGGTCACGCCTATCCGTTCGAGGGAAACTACTCGGGTTGGCTTGAGCAGAAGCAACAGCGGCTAGCACATGAGGAGAAGCAGGCCTCGGCTCGCCAGCGCACCCTTGCCCAAGAGCTCGAATGGGTGCGAATGTCGCCGCGCGCCCGCCAAGCCAAATCGAAGGCCCGTCTGACGGCGTACGAGGATCTCTTGGCAGCGTCACAGTCGCCTGGGAACGGCGGCCGCTCCGGCAAGCTCGAGTTGACCATTCCCCTATCGCAGCGTCTGGGTGACCAGGTCATCAAAGCCGCCGACGTCCAGAAGGCCTACGGCGACAAGCTGCTCTTCGAAGATCTCACATTCGAGATCCCGCCGGCCGGCATCGTCGGGGTGATCGGCGGCAATGGGGTGGGCAAGACCACTCTCTTTCGGATTCTGACCGGGGCAGAAGAGCCCGACAGCGGCTCCGTGGAGGTCGGCAAGACCGTCGACCTCGCGTACGTCGATCAGAGCCGGGATGCCCTCGACGGCGCCAAGACCGTCTATGAGGAAATAACCGACGGCAATGAGATCCTGCGGCTTGGCAACCGAGAAATGAACGGGCGCGCCTACGTATCGTCATTGAACTTCAAAGGGGCGGACCAACAGAAACTTGTTGCCGAGTTGTCCGGCGGCGAACGCAACCGGGTTCACCTCGCCAAGATGTTTCGACGTGGCGGGAACGTTCTACTCATCGACGAGCCAACCAACGATCTCGACGTCGACACGCTCCGCTCGCTCGAAGAGGCCCTGCTGGCGTTTCCTGGCGCCGCCGTCGTCATCAGCCACGATCGTTGGTTCCTCGACCGCATTGCCACCCATATCCTGGCGTTCGAAGGTGACTCCCAAACCCGTTTCTTCTTCGGCAACTACAGCGAATACGAAGCCGCCCGCAAGGAGGAGCTCGGCGCCGAAGCCGACCGCCCCCACCGCGTCAAATACAAACCTCTGAAGCGTTAGGGCTCTCGCCCTCGGCTCGGCGGAGAGAGGCTATTCGTCGAAGACGATGAGAGGGCGCTGCCGCGAGGGGTCGTGATCGATGGATGCGGGCGCCAGCAACCCACGATGACCTGGACAAGTTCCATCAAGGCATGCCACGACGTCCTCTGCGAATTGGCCGAAGATGCCGCTGGCCAAGGCACGCTGGCCCGCACCCAGCCCACATCGATTGGCGTCGGTCACGCGTGAGATCCAACCGGTCAGTGCCTCGACCTCCTCGAGATCCGCTCGACCGTCGAGCATCGACATGAATCCGGTGCTGAATGCGGTGGTGCCCAGTTTGCAGGGAGGGCATTGGCCGCATGAGCCTTCCGACAGGAACCCCGAGAGTGCTGCCGCCACCTCAACCGCACAGGTGGTGTCGTCATACACGATAAAGCCGCCAGATCCCAGACCACTTCCAATCGCTGCCAATGCCTCATACGACAGAGGCGTGTCAAGCTCCGCCTCCGTCAAAGGGCGGTTCGACACACCGGACACAACCAACTTGGGCCGGCGTCCCTGCCTCATGCCTCCCCCGGGCCCGTAGACGAGGTAGGAAAGCGGCGTTCCCAATGGCAGCTCGACGACAACGGCATCGACGACGTCACCCGAGACGGTGAACACCATGGACCCCGGTGACTTGTCTGTCCCTGTGGAGCGGAACCAGTCAGACCCCATCGCGATGATCGCCGGCACGTTGGCCAAGGTCTCGACGTTGTTGACGACGGTTGCCATCTCCGTTCCGTCTGGGTCGGTCAAGCCGGCCAGGTAGGGCGGAAGCACCCGTGGGAGCGGATCCCGGCCCTCGATCACCTCCAGCATTGCGGTCTCGACTCCGAACAGATAGTCATCCGGACCTTCGACAATCCGCACGTCGACGCCGGCGAGCAAGTTGGCAGCACCCATTTCTGCGCCGGCCGCAACCAGCCGTTCGATGTGGGGCTTGAAACGAGACTTGATGGCGATGATTGCACTGGCGGCGCCAATGGCGAAGGCGCCGATCGCCAAGCCTTCGAGCACTCGGTAGGGGTCATACTCGAGGATCGCACGGTCCTTCATGGTCCCCGGTTCGCCCTCGGCAGCGTTGGCGACGATCACCGCGGGCTGACTGTCTCGGGCGGCGGTGCGCCACTTGAGGCCAGTCGCAAAACCCGCACCGCCTCGACCTCGCAATCCCGAGGATTTCACCTCTGCGATCACGCCGCTGGAACCGATTTCTCTAGCCCTGGCGATGCCCTGACCACCCCCCGCAGCCAGGTAGGCCTTCAGGTTCGGGATCGGCTGGCGGGGCAATACACGGTTCATCGTCTCGAAGCTAGCTTGAATTCGGGCGACTCAAGGCCCCACGACTCGAGCGGCGCACTCCGGGTGTGCGAGGGCCGGCTCCGCCAGCCCTCGCACGGTCGTTGGCGGCGGCCGCGTCGGCGCCAACCGCAGGATGTGTGCTGCCGCAAGGCAGCTCCACGAGGATGAAGCCGCGTCGTCAGGCGAGGCGCAGTCCGATCGGATCAATATCCGATCGGATCGATATCTGCCTCCTCGATGTCTTCACGGCGGATACCAAGAAGGAAGAGCACGGCGTCGAGGTAGGGGACGTTGAGAGCGGTGTCGGCGGCCTCGCGAACGACAGGTCGCGCATTGAAGGCAATCCCGAGGCCGGCGGCGGCCAACATGTCGACGTCATTGGCCCCATCGCCTACCGCAACGGTTTGTTCGAGGGGAATGCCCTTGGCGGCCGCCACTTGCCGAAGCACATCGGCCTTGGAGGCCCGATCAATCACCGTGCCGACGATACGGCCGGTGAGTTTTCCATCGCGAATCTCCAACTCGTTGGCGTAGACATGATCGAGGCCGAGCACCTCTTGGAGCCGTTCAACGAAGAAATCGAATCCGCCCGAGACGGCGGCCACGGTGTAGCCGAGACGCTTGAGGGTGCGGACAAACGTCCTGGCGCCCGGGGTCAGCTCGATCTCTCGAGCGATGATATCGAGAGCGCCTTCGTTGAGCCCGGCCAGGGCCGCGACCCGCTCGCGCAGCGCCGACTCGAAGTCGATCTCGCCGGCCATGGCTCGATCTGTGATCGCCGCGACCGCATCGCCCACCCCAGCGACTTCGGCCATTCGGTCGATGATCTCACCCTGGACCAGCGTCGAGTCCACATCCAAGACGACCAGACGCTTGGCCCGCCTCCCCAGGCCCTCGCGCTGCATGGCGACATCGATCGCGTGTTCTGCTGCGACGTGCCACAGGGCTTCGCGGATCTTGCTGGCTTCTCCCGAGCTCACAATGAACTCGTAGCTAATGACCGGCTCCCGGGACAACTGGATGATTCGATCGATGTTGGCTCCGCCGGCGGCGATCGCCTCGGTCACGCCGGCCAGCGATTGTGGGCGCAGCTCGGGGCCGATCACGCTCACTGCGAATCTCGGGCCTGTCGCCTCGCTCCCTTCGTCTTCCACCATCTCGAAGTCCACCGATATCGACTTCTCCCACCCGTAGTAGAGGATCTCTTTCAGAAGTCCCGAGTCTTCGGGGACCGAAACGAGCACGTCGAGCGTGAGGCGGTCTCGCACCACGATCTGCTCCATGTCGAGAACGTCCGCGTCGTGGCGAGCAATGATCGCGAGCAGGCCGGCGGTTATGCCTGGCCGATCTGCACCGGAAACACGGATGAGGACAGTTGTCGGGCGCATAACGCGAGGTTACGAGTTCGGAAGGCCTGGGCCTAACCGGCCGTGAGAGCCCGTTTGAGGAAGGCTGCCATCTGGGCCCGCGTCACGTCGTTTCCTGGGCAGTAGCTATTTGCGAGGGCGCATCCTCCCGTGATGCCTGATGCCGCCAGGGCGTTGATGTTGGGCTCGTGGACGCTGGCCCCGTCGTCTACAAAGGCATCGACTGCGGATGCCGGCAGGTCGAAGGCATCGACGAGAAACGAAGCCATTTGGGCGCGAGTGACGTTGTCGCCGGGGCAGTAGCTGTCTGGCCCGAGCTTGCACCCGTTGGTGATCCCAGCCGCAGCCAAGCTGTTGATGTCATTCTCGAACGTCGTGCCGTCGTCATCGGAGAAATAGTCGGTTGACGTGTTCGGTAACACCAACGCCCGCTTGAGGAATGCCGCCATCTGACCGCGAGTGACCGGGTTGGAGGGGCAGAACTCCGGCGGGACGGTTGAACAACCACCGGTGATCATCTGGTCGTAGAGCCATTCGATGTCGGTCTTGAACACGGAATTGTCGATATCGCTGAAGTAGCTGACCGGCTCGCCCATACGCAGCTCGCCGATCCCGTACTGGTTGTCCAGCCCTGCCGGGCCGCGATCGAGAGTCAGGTCGGCAAGGAACTCCATGACCTCGTCTGGGGTGAAATGTGGTCGTGCGTCGAGCACCAGCGCGGCAGCACCACCTACGTGAGGAGCGGCCGACGAGGTTCCGGGAAAGGACGAAAGACAGTTACCGGCAACGGTCTCGCCGAAGCCAAGCGTCGAAACACCGTCGGCGGCGCTGATATCGGGTTTCACCCTGCCATCGATGGTCGGCCCTCGCGACGAGAACGTTTCGAGCGCGTCGGTGGACCAACATACGGCTCCGACGGCGGTCGCGTACGGCGACGAGGCGGGTTCGACGACCGAGCGAGCCACCGTGTTGGCCTGAATCCCGGTGTGGCCCAGTACGAAGAAGTCCATTTCGAGGTTCTGCGTGCCGCTGAAATGCTGGACTTCGAGGAAGACCGTTTGATCAGACCCGGTCGCGTTCACGTAATCGATGTACTCGATGGGCTCGGCGGGCAAGGTCGTTTGATCGCCGAATGAAAAGGCCAAGATGTTGCTGTTGATGTCGTACAGGACGATGTCGTAGTCCTCTTGGGTGAGAGGCCACCCGTCGTATTTCATGTAGACCTCGATGGCCTGGCCGGCGGGCACCGAGATGTTCATGTCGGGATCGCCGCCACCCCAGTCGTGAACGGTCGCCCCGGCAGACGTCATGGGCACGAACGCGGCGCCGTAGTGGTCTTCGGCGAAGTTGCCCGCCGCGTTCACCCACAGAATCCCGGCCTGATTCGCCCGGAAAACCGCGCTATCGGGAGATGGGGCCGCCTGGGTCCCGTCTCCTCTACCCGAGTTGAGCCAGGCAACAGAATGGACAACCACGTCGACGTCGTTGGCGATGGCCCAGTCGGCGGCGGACTCGAGGTCGAAGAGCGACTCGACGCAGATCAACGCCAGATCGGCCTGGGGAGCCATATCGTGGACGATTTCGGCGACCGCCGTTCCGTGCGGGTCGAAGCCCGTGAACGAGGCACAGTTGTTCACGATTTCGGCGTCCGCCGGAAGCTCCTCGGCGGCCTGGGCAGCCACGTAGTCGGCGAAGGAGAGGTCGATGATCGCCACCTTGGTTCCGGTCCCGTCGTAACCGTCGAGCTGCCAGACGTCGGCACCGCTCTCCACCACACCTTCGCTCTCGATGGCGAGTGCGATTGGTCGCACTGGCTCCTTCACCGAAATGACGCGGTTCAGACCGGCGAGGGCACGAAGGCTGTCCGTGGGAATCTCAACGAGGGCCGACGTACCGCGCTCGGCCTTGATCTGGCCTCCGAGGGCTGCGACATCGGCACGGAAGCTCGCGCCCGGGGTGGCGCTGAGCAGGACCTGCGCTTCCACCGTCGTCGGATCTTGCGGGGCTGCAACGCCTTCCTCGGCCATGCGAGCTGCCTGCTCGAGCGGCGTGTCGAGGCCATAGATCCCTATCCTCGACGTCCGATCGACGGAGGTCGGATCCTGGCGCTCGAGGGTCATCGGATCCTGCGCTTGTGACGCACCTGCGGGCGCCATGATGGCCAGTAACACCGCCACGGCGGCGAGCACGACCATTTGTCGGTTGTTGCGGCGCACAGCGCTCCTCTTATTCACGAATTCGAAAAACCCTAGCGGCGCATGGCGGCAATCCAACCCCGCCCCGCCTCCCTGGCCGTATCGGGTCGGCGCTCGCGAATCTTGAGCGCGCGGGCCGACTGCCCCACGAGAGAAAGGGAAGAGACCGCTCTTCGGCCAAAGAAACCGCTCAGCGGCCCCAGCAAACGCGCAGCGTTTGCTGGGGGCATGCACTACTTCGCAACTGCAACGGAACGCACGAACCGAGGCCGGCTCAAAGTCGGCCGCCCAACAACACAGCCCGGACCAAGAGACGCCCCAATGCGGCCACAGCAAAACCTGAAACGTCTTGCGAGGACGTGCGGTTGCATCGCAACCGACCGGCGCCTGTTTGAGTCCGGTCTGAAACCCCGGAACTCCCTCGTCACCGCAATGGGACGCACGAACCGAAGCCGGGCTCGAAGTTGGCCGCCCAAGAACACAGTGGAGGTGGGGGGAGTCGAACCCCCGTCCGTCGAATCGTCAGCGCCGCTTCTCCGAGCGCAGCCTTCAGCAAGCATTCGGAACGGCGGAACTCTGATGGCTAGTTTTCCGCTGCCCTATCTGGAATTGAACTTGACCCGACCGTCCCAGAACCCGGTCGGGCGCATCCTTCATTGCGACGCCTGGGTCCGGCGAGGAAGGAACCCTCCGGTCAGACGAGCTGCATTTAGTTAGGCAGCCAGTGCGAAGTTGTCTTCAGCACCTATTGGTGTTCCGGCTCTTTAACGAGGACTCCGGAGACCTCGGCTCGCTTCCGGCGCATCAACATTCAACGTCGATACCGTTTCACCCCCATGGGTTGTGGCCATTGTAGGGGTCCTTCCCGCGTGTAGGAAGGTGGCGGACGCAACACTCGAGCTTCGACAGCGATGCATGAGAGTTGCGAGAACTCGGGAACTCGCAGCACAGCTGTGTGGAACTGACGGGTCTACCTGCTGCGCATCTCTCTTTGAATTTCGCGTTTCATATCGCGTTCTTTGATGCTCTGGCGCTTGTCGTACGCCCGTTTTCCCCGGCCAAGGCCGAGTTCGATCTTGGCCTTTCCATTGCGGAAGTAGACCGCGAGAGGGACGAGAGTCAGGCCCTTCTCGTCGAGCGCTGCCCGGATCCGCTCGATCTCGCGTTTATTCAACAGAAGCTTGCGTGTTCGATCCGGTTGGTGGCCACCCTCGCGGGCGAACGCGTACGGGGCGATGTTGAACCCGATGAGATACGCCTCTCCGCCACGAATATGGCCGTATGAATCGGCGAAGTTGGCCTGGCCGGCTCGGAGCGATTTCACCTCGGATCCAACCAGCACGAGACCCGCTTCATACGTGTCGGAGATCTCATAGTTGTATCGGGCCTTGCGATTGGTGGCGACGATCTTCCGAGAGGTCGACTCGGTCATCCGCCGAGGTATTGCATAGGGTTCACCGGATTGCCGCTCACTCGCGTCTCGAAGTGGAGATGTGGGCCGGTCGAGAACCCGGTGCTCCCCACGAAGCCGACGAGGCCACCCTTGGCGACCGAGGCGCCATTTCCCACCGCTATCGAGCTCTGGTGGGCGTACAACGTCGTCAGGCCTCCCCCGTGGTCGATCACGACGGTATTGCCGTACCCGCCTTGCCAGCCACTGATGATCACGGTGCCGCTGTCAGCAGCTCCGATCGGTGTGCCAGAACCGGCACCGATGTCGATACCGGCGTGGAAACGGCTCGAGCCCGTGATGGGATGGGTGCGCCATCCAAAGCCAGAAGTAACCGGTCCGCCGATGGGCCAGGCCAGCACTCCGGAGCCACCGCCGCCTACCGAGCCCCCGCTGGTTGCTCGGCGGATGGCGTCGGCGATCCTCGCTGACTCGGCCTCGAGGTCGCCGATCTCGGACTCGTAGGCAGCGATCGTGGAGTTGATCTCGGCGACCAGGGCAGCGGCGGCATCGACCTCCGTCTGGACTTCGGCGGCCTTCTCGTCGAGCGCCAGCTTCTGTATGGCGAGAACGGCGCGGTCGGCTTCGAGCTCCGCGATCAGAATCTCGATCTGGGCCTTCTCGTCCTCGATCTTCTCCTGCTGCTGTTTCTCTTGGCGCTCCAGCACCTCGAGCGTGTTGAGGAGTTGTTCAGACGATTGGACGACCTGGCCGGCGTACTCCAAGCTCACGCCAACTCGGCCACATCG
>Ga0224508_10004725_pt1 | contig 11056 bp, 7 predicted proteins | sample SF_Jan12_sed_USG_4_FD_170157 | JGI IMG/M metagenome (GOLD analysis project Ga0224508, IMG submission 170157) | Sediment microbial communities from San Francisco Bay, California, United States - SF_Jan12_sed_USGS_21 | ecosystem: Environmental > Aquatic > Marine > Sediment | place: USA: California... | reverse complement strand
CGCGGCTTCGGCCAGCATCGGTGGCGAAATATCGAGGCCGTCGACGACTTCGATGCCACCCTCTCGCAGACAAACTCCCACTACGCCGGTACCACACCCCACATCGAGAACCGGCCCGTTGATCAAATCGCGAAACTGAATCAATTGTTCCGCAACCCGCAGGTAAACCACGTACCCAACGGAATTAACGAAATCCGTATCGTATGTTTCAGCCCATTCTCCGTACAGGCGAACACTGTCGGCGGGCGTCTCCAGGGCGTACGCGTCATCGACATTAAATTTTTGTTTCTTGTTCACCTGGACTGTCCATTCACTGCCGGAGGTCTTGCGGACGGCGACGTAATCGTCACGATTCGATCGCTGTAAAACCCATTGTAGTCGGTCCGCCCACCGATGCTATAGGCACCAATGTTGCCGAATTCGAGGTAGTCCCCGGCACGAATATCAACCGGCAATGGCACAAGTCCAGGAAGGGTATCCGTTGAATCACATGTCGGACCATTCGCCTGGAACTCCATTGTCGAACCTTCCAGCGGCCGACCGTCGCGGTATGCCTGAACAGGAAAGCTGTCAGGCCCATCGATACGGAGAAGCCAGAATATTCCGAACATGCCGTCGTTGAGAAACAGGCGATTGTCTTTGCGTAACAAGACCTCAACGACAGCGGACAGGCCAGGCGCCGCAAGCGCACGCCCCGGTTCGCCGAGCACTTCGGCGTTGTCCGCCAACGGTAATGCGCAAAACGATTCGGTCACGGCGTCGAAGTACTCATCGAGCCCCGGCACGATGAAGCCCGGATAGGACTTGGGGTAGCCGCCACCGACGTCGAGCAAGCGCAGCTTGAAGGGTAGTTGCTCGAGCACTGACCGGGTGACCGACATGGCATGCCGATACGCTTCCGGATCCGTTACAGATGAACCGACATTGAATGCGAATGCCGGTTCGGCGCCGCTGTCGGAAATCGCCTGCAACAGCTCGGGCATCTCCCCGGACGGCGCGCCGAACCTGGCCGAAAGATTTTCAAACGCCGACTCGTGGTGCACGGCCATACGCGCAAAAATAACGGAACGGGACGCATCGATTTCCTTAACGAGCTGCTCGAGCCCGCTCAGATGATCAACCATGAAATGCCGTACACCGTGTTTTTCCTGGGCCGTTGCCGCTGCACCCCGAATCCGGGCAGGTGTCATAAAGTACTTCTTCGCGTCGGCAACGATTGTGTCAACCAGCTCTATTTCCGGCAACGACGCGCAATCGAAATGACGCACGCCCGAATCTGTCAGTAGTTTCAGTACCGTCGGGTCCGGGTTCGCCTTTACGGCATACAGAACGCGACCCGGAAACCCCTGCAGGAACTCCGCCGCGGCTTCACGATAAATGTGCGGATAGATGCAATAGACCGGATCTTTCGGGCGCTCCGAGCGGATGAGGCTTGCGACATCTGTGAATTGTTCCGGGGCAGCCGACATTGTGTTTTCTAGCTCCGCATTCGCGCTGCGCCTGCATCGTACGGCGGTGCCGGCAGGATACGCGCCGGCCTGCGCCCATCGACCAGGTGCACCGAGAATTCGTGATCAGGCGCCTCGAGATACGGCGTCTTGACGTAGCCCAGCGCCAGGCTCTTCTCAACGGTGTGCCCGTACGTGCCTGATGTTATGTAGCCTGCATAGTCGTCGTTCAACCATATCGGTTCATATCCCCAGGCATCCGACTCGTCGGCATCGATTTCCAGCGCGACCAATCGATGCTCAAGTTCCGCATCGCGATCGGCGAGCGCGGCATCACGACCAATGAAATCGGTCTTGTCATAGTCGATCCAGCGGTTCATGCCACACATCGAGGGCGTGTAGTCGGGCGTGAATTCGCGCGACCAGATGCCAAAACTCTTTTCCATGCCCATCGATACCAGTGCGCGAATTCCGAAGGGCCGTATACCGAGTCTTGCGCCAACGTCGAGCAGATGATCATAAAGTGCGGGCGCATGGACAGACGGCGTATACACTTCGTAACCCAACTCGCCGGTGAATGAGAGCCTTGCTACCCGGCACGGCGCAATACCGACGTCCATGGATCGCACGGACATGAACGGCATCGATGCCTTGTCCACATCACCATTGGCGACCAATTGCATCAGCTCGCGGGATTGCGGACCCGCAATGGCGATGGCAGCGAGCTCGTCGGAGCGATTGACGAGGCGGACATTCCTGTCACCCACATGCTGTTCGAACCAAAGCATGTGGAATTCCTGCAGGTAACCCGAGCCAATGACCATGAACCGGTCATCAGCGATGCGCATGACTGTCAGGTCACCTTTCATGTGCCCGGATGGCAGCAGCATCGGGCCCATACGTATCCGGCCGCTATCCGGTAATCGGCTTGCGAAGAGAAAATCCATGTAAGCGACCGAGTCGGGACCCGAAATCTCGTACTTGGCAAACGAACAACCATCGAGGATGCCGACGCCACCCCTTACCGCACGGCACTCCTCACCAACAGGTTCATGCGAGTTCGAGCGCCTGAAGCTCGGCGTCTCGATCGGCTCGGCACCTTTGGAGGCAAACCACAGCGGCACCTCGAGACCGTATGACGAACCAAATACCGCGTTTGCGTCACGCAGGCGATCGTAAAACGGCGACACCTTGCTGGGGCGGGCCGCGGGCCACTCGTCGTTCGGGCACAAGAGGTAGAAGCGGTTCTCGTAGAATTCCTTGCCCTTTTCGACGGCGTAGGCCTTGCTTGCAAACGGACCGAATCGATTGACATCCATGGCAAATACATCGCCGTCCGGTTCACCGTTTATCATCCACTGCGACAAAGCCAGCGCAACGCCGCTGCCCTGACTGAATCCCGCCATCACGCCGCAACTGGACCAATAGTTCTGTACGCCGCGCACCGGTCCCACGAGCGGATTACCGTCGGGCGCAAACGTAAACGGCCCGTTGACTACGCGCCGAATGCCCGCCTCCGCCACAGACGGAAAGCGCTCGAAGCCCTTCGAAAGTGCGTCCGCAACGTCATCCAGTCGTGGCTCAAGCAGATCGGTTTCGCCGTAGTCCCACGACGTTCCGTTAACGGACCAGGGGGTAGAGTTTTGCTCATATACACCAAGGAGCACGCCATTCTGCTCCTGTCGCAGGTACATCTCTCCGTCGAGATCGAGGACCAACGGCAACTCGCCGTCGAAATCTGCGAGTTCGTCAACGTCCCCGGTCAGCAAGTAATGGTGTTCCATCGGCACGATCGGTACATGGACACCGGCCATTGCTCCCACCTCGCGTGCCCACAAACCGGCAGCGTTGACGATATGCTCACATTGGATGTTGCCCTTGTCCGTGACTACCGTCCAGGTACCGTCGGACTTATGCACGAGGTCCTCGACCATGGTATTGACGTAGACCTCGGCGCCACCTATCCGGGCGGCCTTCGCGAGCGCGTGCGTTGAACCATAGGGATCAATGTTGCCCTCATTGCCATCAAACAACCCGCCGATGACATCCGTGGTATCCATGATCGGACAGAGCTTCCTGATTTCGTCGGGCGTGATTAGTTGGCTGTCGATGCCGAGAACATTGTGGCGCGCGTGCTCGTAGCGTATGACTTCCCAGCGCTCTGCGGTCGCGGCGACCTGGATGCCGCCAGTGAGATGCATGCCGACGTCCTGGCCGCTGATCTCTTCAACTTCCTTGTAGACCGAGATGCCGTAGGCCTGCAGCCGGGCAACATTCGGGTCGCTGTTCATCGCGTGGAATCCGCCGGCCGCGTGCCAGGTAGAACCGGCGGTCAGTTGCTTGCGTTCGACGAGGACGACATCGGACCAACCCAGTTTGGTCAGATGGTAGAGCACGGCAGCGCCGACGATACCACCGCCAATGACAACGACGCGGGCATGTTCTTTCATATCAGCTCACTGTATCTGACGCCAACCGATACGCATGATTGACTTTTTTATAATGTATAACGAGCGCTCAATACAACTCGTGATCTATTGTACATCGTCAAACAATACAGACTGCGTACCTGAGATCAATCGTCGAACGGCCAGGGCTCCAGTCCGTGAATGGCGTTACGAATATCCATGGTCAGGTTGACCGAACCGACCAGTTGTTCGGTTTCGAAATCGTAAAGACTGATGGTTGATGGCGACGATCCCACGGCCACGAATCTCTCGCCTACCGGACAGAGGCCGCGCGCGAAGCCCTGGCGCAAAGCACCGGATTCGTCGACGTCCGCAAATTCGAGTTCTCCCTCATCATAAGTGACGACTTTGAACGCGAGATCTTTTCCATCGCGCCCGGCGTAGCGCACGCAATCGCTTTCCGAGTCGTTCAACAGGACGCCATTGCGATATGGACGGGCGTTGTGCACACCGGCTGGCAGCGAGCAAACTTCCGACACCTTCATCTTGCTATCGAGATGCAACAGGGCATTCGCTCGCGAACCGCTGAGGTAGATCCCGGTGTTGTCAACGTGCACCATGTTGATGTGATATTCGTTGACGGGCCTTGGGCCCATCTGCGAACCGGGATCAAATGTGTGACCAGCCCATTGATCATGCTGCCGTATCAGGTGAAAGCCCCAGACGTATTTCTTCTTGTCCAGATCGAAAGCGAGCAAGCTGTCAAAACCTGCGGACGTCACGAAAACCGTCTGCTCGCATCGGCAAATCTCCTGGCAGTCATCCAGATAGCGGTTTTTGCTGACCGACTTGATTTTGAAATTGCGGTCGTAACGAAAAAGTTCGTCGCTTGCGGCGATCAGGATATCCTCGTCGCTGAAGGCGATACCGCGCAGGCCGCGGTCGCCGCTACGGCCCTCGAAGTCAATCTCGCTCGTGTTCCAGTTGAAATAATGCTCAACTTCCTGTTTGTCAAAATCGACCATAAACAGGCCACCGTGACTTCCACCGCGCCGGCTGCCGCGTACAACGGATGTTGCGATCAGTTTAGGTAGCTCGACTGTCATGACCTGGTTAACTCCCGTTGTGTTCATTTGCATTCATGAAAAGTGCAACTTATTCTGACACGACGAAGCTCGCAGACTATCTCACATCACGCATCACCATGGATATCGACGTATCACTGCGCGAACTCGGCGCTATCGACGCAACGGCCCTGCGGGACGCGATTTTGCGCCAGGAAGACGCGGCCTGGTACGAGGACGTATATCGCCAAGAGACATTCTATATGCACGACCAGACGCGGTCGCTCGTACTGCTTTCCCTGGATGATACGAAATGGCCCGAACGCCACGTGAGCAAGGGACCGGGCTGGGACCGCATAGCGGACGCCGCTGTTCCGATCATGGAAGAAGTCATTACGCGACACTATCCAACAGGTGGCGACGTCATTCGTGCCGTTGTGGCCAGTCTTAAAGCTGGCAAAAACATCAAGGCGCACACGGACGGTCACCCGTCGTTTCATTGTGCGCACCGCATCCATGTGCCGATTACGACGAGTCCAAAAGTCTGGTTCACGATCGGAGGCCGGCCGTACCAGTTCAAATTCGGGCAGGCTTACGAGATCAACAACCAGCAGCAGCACAGCGTGGTTAACAAAGGAGACGAGGATCGGCTCACCTTCATTTTCGACTACATTCCGCCAGGCCCACTCGCCTATATCTCCGACATGCATAGCTAACTCTTTATGCGAACAAAGCGGGTATTGATCGTCGGTGGTGGTTCAGCGGGCTGGACAGCCGCCGCGTACCTGAACGCCGCTTTGAATGTCGGCGACAATAAAGTCGCGGAAGTGAGCCTGGTTGAATCGCCGGATGTGCCTCGCATAGGCGTTGGCGAAGCGACTGTTCCGAACATCAATCGCACGCTGGCCATAATCGGCATTGACGAATTGGAATTTATGAAGGCCGTCGACGCGACGTTCAAAGCGTCGATCCGCTTCGTCAATTGGCTGGACGATAAGAGCAGGTTTTACCATCACCCTTTCAGCCGGTTCAGTGCGGGACCGAGGGACGACGCGGGCCGAAGATGGCTGATGAGCGATCGCTCGGTGCCGTTTATGAACACGATGTCGGCGCAACCGGTGCTTTGTGAAATGGGCCTCGCGCCGAAAGTGCTCGAAAAAGTGAACCTCGGAATACCCGTCGGCTATGCGTTTCATATGAATGCGCTTAAGTACGCCGACTATCTGCGGGACTTCTCCACAGCGCGTGGTGTTACGCATTACCTGGATCACGTTACCGCCGTCGACGTCGCCGAGAATGGCGACATCGCGGCATTACAGACGAAAAGCGGCAGACGCCTTGAGGCTGATCTCTTCATCGATTGCACCGGTTTCGCCGCGCTACTGATCGAAAAAACCCTCGGCGTGAAATGGGTCGACTTCTCGCCATGGTTGTTGTGCGATCGTGCGCTGATCATGCCGGTACCGTACGAGGCCCACTATCCCGGTTTTGTTCGCCCCCATACTATGGCCACCGCCTTATCGGCCGGGTGGGTCTGGGACATACCCTTGCAGAATCGGCGCGGGGTTGGCTACGTGCATTCCAGCGCCTATATCAGCGAAGAAGAAGCAGAACGTGAGATACGCGCATACGAAGGCGCACATGCGAAAAACCTGGATACGCGTCTCATCGAATTCAAAGTGGGCATGCGCGACAAGATGTGGTTCAGGAACTGTATCGCGATGGGGCTCGCCGGTGGCTTCCTTGAGCCGCTGGAATCGACTGGCCTATACCTGAACGAAATTGCCGCGCAAATTTTGGCCGAGCACTTTCCGTACGGAGAGGATATGGAGCCGCTTGCATTTCGCTTTAATCGGATAATGCAGAATCGCTACTACGAGATTCTGGATTTCATCAACATGCATTACTGCCTGACGCGTCGGACGGACACGGAATTCTGGCGCGAAGTCGGCCGCGCGGAGCGAATCAACGACAGACTGCAGGCCAAACTGGACTACTGGCGCATCAAGCCGCCGTCGGCTTCCGATTTCACAGATCAATTTTTTCCGGGCCAGATCAGTAATCAATCAGCAATGGATGCACAATACGGCGATAACCGGTGCCCCGTCGACACTGGCAGCCTGTGGAATCATCACAGCTACGAGGCCGTTCTCTATGGCATGGACTTTCTGCGTGACGAGTGCAACGAATGGTACGGCGAACACCGGCCGCGTCCCGCAATTCACAAGCAAGTTCTCGATGCCGTGGACACCGCACGCGATAAACTACCGCCGCATGACGTCTGGCTAAGGAAAGTGGTGGGCATGACAGACTATTCGAATTCTTGAGCGCCACATGACTTTTAAAGGCTCACTGAGAACGAAAGAATTCGTGGTCACTGCCCAAGTGAACCTTGCGGAAGCACCGGACGCAGAAGCTTTGCTTCGGCAAGGCGAAATCCTGAGCCCCGCGGTCGATGCAGTGCAGGTCTCCGACAGCACCCAGATGCACATGTCCGGCGTTGCAGCCGCGGCATTGCTATTGCAACAAGGTATTGACCCGATCGTTCACATGAACTGCCGCGACCGAAATCGCATCGCGCTGCACAAGGATCTCATGGGTGCGGCGGCGCTCGGTGTGACCAGCGTATTGATCATGCGCGGCAAAAAGATTCCGGATCACAAGAAGCTCGGAGTGCGCACCGTCTTCGACCTTCCTGCGTTGGAATTCATGGCCTACATACAGGGCTTGAAGGAAGACGAAGACACGTCGCTCAGCTCCGGATTTCTTGTTGGCGCCAACGCCGAAATATTCAATCCGGAGGCTGACTGGACGCCCAGGAACCTCATCCGCAAATGCGATGCCGGCGCCAGCTTTATTCAGCTGCAGGTTTGCTTCGATTTGGACGTCGCCCGCAATTACATGGCCCGAATCGTTGCATCGAAACTAACTCACCAGGCCAGCTTCATCATGGCGTTAGCGCCGTTGCCGTCCGCCGATACGGCGCGCTGGCTGCGGGAAAACGTGAAGGGCGCGCTCGTCCCGGAGCCAATTATTCAGCGGCTGGAGCAGGCGTCGGATCCGGAGCGCGTGGGCATCGAGATCTGTGCGGAATTGCTGCAGGAGGTGGCGACGATACCCGGCGTGTCCGGCGCCAACCTGTTGACTCTGGGCAGGCTCGAAATGATACCTGCTGCGATCGCAGCCTCTGGCGTGCGTGCATAATAATGCGATAACGTAGCCGGGTCACAAGTTCGGGAGACGATCGATTTCCCAAGAAATAGCGCAACGATTCCAGGAAGCACAAAAGTTTCTTGAGAGCGGCGAGGCCGAATCCGCGGAGGCCGTCTGCGCCGACCTGCTGGCCGAGCACCCGGAGGATGCCAACTTCCTGTGCCTGTCAGCCAGCGCGCTGGTAAAACTCGGCCGATTTGATGAGGCCGAGGCGCGAATCGAGCGTGCAATGTCAACCTACCCGGAGTGGGCGCGCCCGCACGAAGCGAGGGGTGAACTGTTACTCGCGAAAGGCAACCTGCCCGATGCGGCCGAGGCATTTCAACAAGCCCTGAATTTAGACCCCAAGCGACAAAAAACACGCATGAAACTCGGGCAGGTATTCATGTATATGGGCAGCGTAGACGAAGCGCAGGCGTTAAGGACCGAGTTCATGGAACTCGATCAGGATAACCAGGACATCGCCAAAGCGGCCGAGTTGGAGAAGGAAGAAAAATTCGCGGAAGCCGAACAAATCTACCGGGAAATCCTGACCCGCCACCCTGATAATGTTTCGGCGATGCGCTTGTGGGCTCGACTTGGCATTCAGCAAGAGCGGTTCCCCGACGCAGAAGTGCTGTTGCAACAGGCGGTTAAGGTGACGCCCGGTTTCAGCCGGGCCTGGTCCGACCTCTGCACTGCGCAGACGGAACAGCACAAATTTGATGACGTCACAAAAAGTGCCAACAGGCTCATCAAGCTGCGACCTCACTCACCCGAGGGGCACATCTGGCTGGCGACTGCCTCTTCATCTCTCGGGCATCACGAGGACGCCATCGAGTCTTTTGACCGGGCACTTGAAATTGCGCCCGATCATGTCGGGGCGATGTGTGGTAAAGGAAACGCATGTCGCACGATCGGCGATCAGGATGGGGCTATTGAGGCCTTTCGCAATTGCATCAAGACAAACCCGCTGCATGCCGAGGCGTATTGGAGCCTGGCGAATCTGAAAACCTTTCGATTCGAAGATGACGAAGTCGACGCCATGCTGGCATTGCTCGGCGATGAGCGAATTTCGGCCGAGGGCCAGGTGCAATTGAACAATGCGCTTGGCCTCGAATTCGACGGCCGCAAGGAATACGATCGGTCATTCGAATGCATTGATCGCGGCAACAAGATCAGGCGCGAGCAGGAATTCTACGACCGCATCGAGTATGAAGAGAAGATCGACCTGACGATCGAAGCTTTCTCGCAGCAGTTTCTTGCAGATAACACTGGCAGCGGCGACCTCGATCCGTCCCCGATTTTTATTATCGGCCTGCCCCGGTCTGGATCGACCCTGCTGGAACAAATCCTGTCGAGTCACTCCATGGTGGATGGAACCCACGAGTTGGCTGATCTGGGTGCCATAATTCAGAACAATCGGAAATTGACCGGCCTGCAGAAATTCCACGCGGACGAAACCCGCCGCTACCCGATAACCATAGCGAACCTGGATGCAGACGAGCTCAAAGGCCTTGGCAGCGAGTATATCGAGCGCACCCGACGGCATCGCGGCGACCGTCCGTTTTTTACGGACAAGAACCCGAACAACTTCGTGCACGTCGGTTTACTGCAATTGATTTTGCCAAACGCCAAAATCATCAACGCCCGGCGTCACCCGCTGGACAGTTGCTATGGCAGCTACAAGCAACTGTTCGCCAAGGGGCAACCATTTACCTATGATCTCGTCGAACTTGGCGAGTACTACCTGCAGTACCAGCGCGTCATGGATCACTGGCACGAAGTCCTGCCCGGAAAAGTGCTCGATGTACAGTACGAAGATGTCGTTCAAGACCTCGAGGGCCAGGTCAGAAGAATGCTCGAGCACTGCGAACTCGATTGGGAAGAATCATGTCTGAGGTTTCATGAAACCAGCCGTTCAGTAAAAACGGCAAGTTCTGAGCAGGTGCGACAGCCAATATACTCAAGTTCTGTCTATACCTGGCGGCAGTACGAGCCGCACCTGGTTGCCTTGATCGAGACCCTCGAACCATTGTTGATGCAGCTCCCCGAGACTGACCGCCCGACGAGCCTGGGCGGTGCCGCTACCCAGGTATAAGACGAACACACGCTGCGCCAAGAGTTGGTACATTATACAACGCGGCCCAGAACCCGGTTTTGGAACCATTCTGAGCGTATATGTTTGTAATACATTATAGAACCCATAACGTCGAATTGTAATGGCGGTGAGCCCATGCCTATAATCAATTCTAGGTGTTTGTACTTATGTAGGGACTGCATTAACCGGTCACCTTCCCCAGGCAGGCCGTTGATCGTCCCGACTCACCGATCGAGGGGGAACGGCATGAGCCACCAGAATTCGTTTACGATTAGCCCGATTGCAGCAGCGGTTTCGGCCGCGCTTACCACGCCAGCAGCAGCGCTGGCGCAGGACCAGGATCGGCTCGAAGTCTCGAGCAATATCCTTGACGAAATTATCGTAACGGCGACGAAACGCGAACAGAACCTGCAGGATATTCCAGCGAGTGTTCACGCTCTGCCCGAGGCCATGCTCAAGGAAATTGGCGCGCTGAACACGGAAGACTATATACGCTTCATGCCGAGCGTAAACTGGATCAATTACAATACTGGTGGCAGCAACGTAATCGTCTTCCGCGGGGCAAACACGGACACATCCGGGGGCTTCACTGGCACGCAAACATCGTCGGTCTACCTTGACGAGATACCCATCACCGCGACGAACGGCTCGCAGCCGGACATCCGCATGATGGACGTGCAGCGGACGGAAGCATTAGCGGGGCCCCAGGGCACGCTGTTCGGCGCCGCCGCACAGGCCGGTACGCTGCGAATCATCACCAACAAGCCGGATGCGAGCAAATTCGAGGCGAGCGCTGACGTCAGTTTCCGTAGTGGCGGAGAAAGTGATCCGAGCCATAGCGTT
>Ga0224508_10004724_pt1 | contig 11058 bp, 6 predicted proteins | sample SF_Jan12_sed_USG_4_FD_170157 | JGI IMG/M metagenome (GOLD analysis project Ga0224508, IMG submission 170157) | Sediment microbial communities from San Francisco Bay, California, United States - SF_Jan12_sed_USGS_21 | ecosystem: Environmental > Aquatic > Marine > Sediment | place: USA: California... | reverse complement strand
CGTGCGATTGCCCTAGCGAAGAGAAACCAATCACACTTAACAGTGATCGACATTGTTAGTGACGAATCTAGAGAGTCATCTCGATCTGCCCTTATGGACGAGCGGCGAACGCACTTACAACGATTGGTCGTATCGATAAAGGCCGAGGGCATCGAAGTCAATGCCAACGTACTAAGTGGTATTCCGTTTATTGAAATCATCCTGCAAGTCTTGCGTAATGACCATGACTTAGTAGTGATGACGGCTGACAGCCTGGTAGGTCTGAAGCCACTTCTATTCGGCAGCACGTCTATGCACTTAATGCGCAAATGCCCGTGTCCAGTGTGGGTAACAAAACCGACACGGCGTCAGCGTTACGAGCGTATCCTCGTTGCGGTAGATCTCGAGTCATCGGGAGCGGACACGCTAAACCAACAGATCATGGATATCGCGACGTCGCTTGCGATGCTTGAACGATCAAAGCTGGATATTGTTCACGTCTGGCAGGTGACTGGATCAGATGCCCCAACGCTTCGATCGGCAATCACTGACGAGGCTATAGATAGATTGTTGCGCGATCACGAAGACGAAGTTCGACAAAAGCTGGAACAGTTGCTTTGCGATTATCCGATGGAGGATATCGATCATCATATTCACCTAATTAGAGGTACACCCGGACTTGTTATACCTGAGGTAGCTACAAAACAGAATGTCGACCTCATCGTCATGGGTACCGTTTGTCGGACAGGAGTAGCGGGGTTCTTCATCGGCAATACCGCGGAAACGGTATTAAGGCTCGTAGACTGTGCGGTCTTGACGATGAAACCAACGGGATTTGTATCGCCGGTTAGCTTGAGCGGTTAACGGACAATTTGGTGGGCTAGCAGTCTGTCGGACTTAGGCGAAAAATTGTATTCATTTGTAATGATTCAGACTCGGTCGTACAGTCACCAAGTTTGAGAAGGCGACTGTCAGGAGAAGTCTAGTTCACAAACTTTTCCTGCCAGATTTGTTTTCCACCGATCAGGGTATCTGTGGGTGTTCTGCCACAGCACATTTTACCCTGATGCGTTCGCTGAGTATTGTACTGATCAAGCCATTCGTCAAGATCAGTTTGAAGCGTTTGTAGATCACCATAGATCTTTTTACGGAAGGTAACGCGATAGAACTCGTCCAGAATCGTGCGGTGAAATCGCTCGCAAATACCATTGGTCTGCGGGGATCGAGCCTTGGTCTTGGTATGCTCAATGTCATTGACCGATAGATAGAGCTGGTAATCGTGTTGATCCCGATTACCACAATATTCAGTCCCGCGATCGGTCAGTATTCTCAATACCGGTAGCCCCTGTTCTTCATAAAACGGTAACACCCGATCATTGAGTAGATCGGCGGCAGTAATGGGCGTTTTGGTGGTGTATAGCTTGCAGTGGGCGACTTTGCAGTACGTATCCACGTAGCTCTGCTGGTAGACACGGCCAACGCCCTTGAGCGTGCCGACGTAGAAGGTATCTTGGGATCCCAGGTATCCAGGATGCTGTGTCTCAATCTCGCCACAGGCCTCGTCGTCGTGTTTCTTTCGTTCCAGGGCCACCACCTGGGCTTCGGTCAAAACCAACCCTTGTTGAGCGGCTTTGACCTCCAATGCCTTGAGTCTGAGCTTTAAGTTATTAAGATCATTGCGTAACCAGATACTGCGCACCCCACTGGCAGACACAAATAGGCTGCGCTTGCGGAGTTCATTGCTGACACGTACTTGGCCGTGTGCGGGTTGCTCTGTCGCGTACTCGACAACAGCTGCCTCGATAATAGGGTCAATGCGGTTCTTCAGATTGGGCTTGCGCCGATTTTCATCGATAAGTGCTTCAACACCACCATCTTCCACCGCGGCTTTATAGCGATAATAGGTGTCTCGGCTATTTCCCATCACCGAACAGGCTTTGGAGATGTTGCCCAGCTCTTCGGCCAGGTTCAACAGGCCAACTTTATGTTTAATGACTTTGTCTGTAGCATGAATCATGAGGGTTACCTCTATAGGTTTAATGGTTGATAGACACCTCCATCAAACCTGGTAACCCTCGCCACATCAAGCTTCACTAACGTTACGCTTGATGTGGCGCTGTGTACGATTTCATCTAAACCATTTCAATTCATTCATTGACGGCTTCCTCTGATCGTCGACCGTTTTAATGTTTTAGCAAGCCGTTGTGCTCAATACGAGACAACAGGCTCTATGTGGTGCTCGATGGGCTTGCATAAACGACCCTGAGGCGCGTGATATGTCGCTGTAGGGGTCCTTCAACCCAGTACCATGTTATGCATTCGCTTACAGTTGTAAGCCAATGCCAGTAACTGCCACTCACCCGCGACTTTGTCTTTTCCTCGCAGCAGAAAATGTCTGAACCCCATCGCGTGTTTCATCACCCCAAACACCGGCTCCACCGTTTGTTTCCTCAGACCATAGATAGCCCGATTCTCGTCCCGTTCCATTTTCTCCTTCATGTGCTTGATCCAAAGCATCTTCGGCTCTTTGCACGGCCCGGGCTCTGTCACGGGACGGAAGTCATGCCGCCGTCTTCGATCCCCCCGACTCACCGCCACCAACACATCCATGTTTCTGCTTTCAAGCTTTGACACCTCATCCCCATTGGCATAGCCGTTGTCTGCCAACACCTGGGACGGCGTTCCGACTCGGCTTGGAATCGCCTCAATGTCCGCCACCAGTTCATTACGATCACTGGCACACTGACTCACTCGGGCGCTTAACACCAACTGGCTGCCGTGCGCATCTACCACCGCCTGGGCGTTGTAGCACTGTCGGTATTCACTGCGCTTGTTCTTGCGCATCAAACCACTGTCCGCATCCGTCAGATTGGTTTGCTCTCCGTCCTCCGGTTCCGCTTTCGGTGGCTGAATCTGCTTGCCTTTGTGCTTCCCCTGACGCTTCTCTCGGGCTGCTACCTTACGTTCATACGCTTCCTGTTCCGATGCCGCACGCGCCTTCGCTTGTCGCTCCAAACGGGCACAGGCCGCATCCAATTGCTCTTTCAGACGCTCTCGCCGAGCTAATTCTTTCGGTAACTGCTGCGGATCTTGCTCCCCTTTGGCATCCGCTCTCTCCGCCTCATCCAACAAGCCCCTGATCTCTATCTCCAGTTGCTTCCGTAATTCCTGCGCTCGGTCATAACGAATACTGCGGCGCTTGCTCGCATTCGCCTTGACCTGCGTACCATCCACACTCACCTTACCCACCTTCAGCAGCTTCAGCTCCTTCGCCATCAGCAGCACCTCCACAAAACTCTCGCTAATCGCCGATACATTCTCCCGCCGAAACGCACAGATCGTGTCGTGGTCAGGATGACAGTTGGCCGTGATAAAACGCACTCCTATATCACGGTACGTCGCGCGCTCGATTCGCCGTGAAGCAAAAATCCCGTTCGCATAACAGTAAATCAGCAACGACAGCATCATTTGCGGATGATATTGCGCACAACCCGTGCCTCTTACATTAACCTTGAAACGATCAATCGGCACCCTTTCCACCGCTTCCAACACAAAATGCGCTAAATCATCTGCCGGTAGCCAGTCTCTTAAATCCGGGGGTAACAAAAATGGTTGGTCTCGATCTGCTTGAACGAATTTGCTCATACGCCCACAATACTTTCTTCGTTATGCTGATAGGTGATTATCATAACTGATCTCACATCAAAGTCCGACAGACTGCTAGCCTGGATATTGCATGAATAAAAAAGGCGAAGCCTTAAAATCCCTTATAATTCAGTTTGCTAGAACAGAAATGCGGGAGGCTTCGCCGTGTCAAACTGTACCGTACAAAAAGCGTTATTTCCAGGGTTAAAACGTCGTCAGATTGAAGCAAGTTTCGATGGTGGTGACATCACCAGTGATGGTGGGGTGTTGTTGCTGCGTCAAGCGGATCGGTTGCTGGGATTAAACGAGGCGGTGAACAAAGCGCTGAGCGATACGCGCCGACAGGCCAGTTGTGTGCATGATGGCTTGAGTATATTGAAGCAACGCGTGTATGGATTGGCGTTGGGGTACGAGGACCTGAACGATCATCAAAGCTTACGTCGGGATGTGGCGATCCAGACTGGGGTAGATCGATGTGAGGTGTTGGCTGGGGCGTCGACGTTATGCCGTTTTGAGAACCGGGCGGACCGGGAGAGTGCGTGGCGGATGCACGAGGTACTGATTGAACAATTCATCAAATCTTTCAAACGTGCGCCGAAGAAACTGATTCTGGATTTTGATGCCACCGATGATGCGGTGCATGGGAGACAGGAGGGGCGGTTTTTTCATGGGTACTATGATCATTACTGTTTTCTGCCGTTGTACGTATTCTGTGGGGATCAGTTGTTAGTGAGTTATCTGCGCCCGAGCAAGATCGATGGGGCGAAACACGCGTGGGCGATTCTGTCCTTACTGGTGAAACGACTACGTCAGGTGTGGCCGAAGGTGAAGATTGTCTTGCGAGCAGACAGTGGGTTTTGCCGTTGGCGGATGTTGGCGTGGTGTGAACGTCATAATGTGGGCTATATCGTGGGGATGGCGAAGAATAAGCGTTTGAACCGCTTGGCGGCGCCGTATCTTGAGGCCGCGCGCATAGGTTATGAGGCGAGCGGACGCAAACAACGGCAGTTCCACACCTTCTTTTATGCGGCACGCACCTGGGATCGACAGCGGCGTGTCCTGCTCAAGGCCGAGCATACCGCCTTGGGCAGCAACCCGCGCTATGTGGTGACCAATTTGCCTGGGGATCCGAAACGGCTGTATGACAAGGTGTACTGCGCCCGCAGTGACATGGAGAACCGCATCAAGCAACAACAGCTGGATTTATTTTCTGATCGCACCAGTTGCCATCGCTGGTGGCCGAATCAATTTCGGTTACTGTTATCTTCGATGGCCTATGTATTGCTCGATGCCATCCGCCGCCTGGGATTACACGGCACCGAACTGGCGCGCGCTTATGTCGGGACCATTCGCCTGAAACTGTTAAAGATCGGCGCCGTGATCTTACGCAATACCCGACGTATCCGTTTTCTGTTATCCAGTCACCATCCGTATCAAGCGTTATTCTTTACCGCGACCGCCCGGCTTACACCCGAATAATCCATCGCTTCTTTGACGTGACGCGCAGCGTTGGCAGCAACGCCATGGCAAGCTATGCCTGGATTTCGACTCACGCACCATTTTTCTCCTCATTCAGCGCTATTTTATCGTTTTGCGCGCGGTCGTATTAATAAACAAACCCAACTCCTGTTCTTTCTCACATCTCTCACCATGAAATGCAAAAACTAAACTCACTCATGCAATATCCAGGCTAGATCGCCTCGGTGCTGTAGCGCCTTGCGATGATAGGATATTTTTTGGTATTGAATCGGCGGATGGCGCCACTGCGCGATTTATCCCTCTGAACGCTAATTCTTCCAGCAGTTAGTTGATGCCGCGCTACCGCTATCCATGGACGTTTTCTGTCCCGTTTCCGTAATAATAAATTGATTGCAGTTTGTGTCCTGATTTTGTCCTTTTAGCGTAGTTGTTTGCGCTGTGACTGTGAACGCATCGATAGTTGTAGCGATAGCAATCGTGTAATAGCCTTCTGGAGACGTGAGCTGTCCCCCAGAATTGATTCCGCAAAGTCCTTCAGTTAACGCTTCGGACGTATCGGCATAAGCACTACGCACACTATACCGCCGTTCCTGATCAGAAGCACAATCCATTACCGCGGACATGGCGTCTGCGCGGCGTGATCGGCGTACCTGCTCCTGGTAGGAGGGTAATGCAATCGCCGCGATTATCGCGACGATTGCTATCACGATGAGCAACTCAATGAGAGTAAAACCCTTCAAATTTTTCACGATTTTGTTATTAATCATGTCCGTTTACTCAATTTCCAGTTCGCGCCAGGATTCACGCCCGCCAGTCACCGGTGCAAGGGTGGCGTCATTCTGCGTGATGGCTGCAGTGGTTTGCTGTGTAATAATCGAGACTACGCCTGGCCGCTTGGCACCCTGGTGAACACTTGGTTCTGATGCAAGTCCCTTGCCCAGGTCTACGCGGGTATTGTTAAATGCCAGAGGATCACCACCATCTTGTCCGAGTGGGCCATGTATGCCGGCAGTTCCTGTCGTGTAGTCAAGAACGTACAAGCCACTAAATCCTTCCGGCGAGCAAATATCGTCTGAAGGTTCGTAATCAGTAAGAATCAGTAGATTACTAACCGTCGTCGCCGCTTTGACGTTACGCGTGCTCCCACTAATACCATCTGCTTCAAAATCGAAGTACCAACCGTCAGTGTTATCCCGGATATGGGCTTGCAGGACGTTGAAATCATCGGTCGCTGGATCGATAGCTGCAGATAACGAATTACTCGGATCAGCAATGTCCCCATTTAGAAACACCTGCACATCTGTGACATTTTCCATATTGGCTTTGTTCACTGAGGCATAGGTAGGATCGCCGTTGACATCCACCGGTTCAATGAAGCCGTAAAACGTTTGTGTACTCACCGAATCCGAATCTTCCTGAATATAGAAACGGCCTGTACCGGCGTGCACCCAAAAGGTGCCGAGTTTATCCTTGGTGGTGGCTGGTGCCGAAACGAAAGGTTGGCCGGGATCAAGTAGTTCATTGATACTCTTATCCGCCATTTTTATACGGCGAATGGTACCCGTGGGTGCGGCGAGCGTGCCGCCGACGGTGCCAAAGTACACGCCATCATCGACAAAATCGGTATTCCAGTCTGCGACCCCAATGTCACCAACAAAACTGTTAGCTAGTCCGGTGTCTTGGCCATTCGTATCACCATAACCCGTAACGAATTGGATAGCTCGCATGTCAAACAAAAACATACGTGCATTTTGTGTGCTGGTAATGTCAGCCAATTCAGTTGGACCCGATCCGAATGCTAAATACCATTCGTTGGTGCCCGTACTGTTGATGCCAGCCCAGTCAAAACTAGCGTTTGGTATTCTTTCTTTCACTACTGCCGGTTTACCTAGGGTGAATCCCATTTCCGGATGCGTGATCTCGGCAATCAATTTGGGTGCAACTTCAGGATTAGTAACATCCATCAAAATGTAAGCCGAACGTGACTGAAAATCATCGATACTGTCATTGTCCGTATCCAATTGCATTTCGCCGCCACCGAGTCGCATACCGATAGCAAGTACGGTACCCCAACCATCCGGATGGTCAGAATCAGCAGCGAAAATATTGGCATCGAATACAACCGGTGGACCGTCAACATAGTACACGTGGCTATAGTTTGCGTCGGCTAACCATTGCATGTGTGGTAATAAATTACCTGGGGCATAGGCCCACAATTCGGACCCTAATGGGTGGGCGACTTCACCGCTCAACTGGGAGACAAATCCACTATTGGCGTCGTCCCAAAAACCACCATTGAAGGCATGTAACAAGCCATCATTTCCCCCGACGTAAACCATCTGGCGTCGGTTTGCGTACTGTTGTTTGAACGCCTCGTACGTGATGTCGCCGTAAGTAATATCGTAGCTGTTTTTGGGTGATCCCACCACGACGGGAGTGGAGTGCACCATGTCACCTAACAACCACTCATCGCTGGTACTATCGCCGTCATAATCTATGGTACGGTTGCGGAAACCGGTTATTCCTTCTACACCGCGAATGAAGTCGACAATATCTTTTGCGATGAGATCGCTGGCGACATCAAAATAACCATAATTGGTTGCATCAACATTCGCCGCGGTAAAGTCCATGGATTCGCTGGCGTCGATAATTCCATCAAAATCGATATCCATACCGGTAATGATATGGCGAGCTGCGCCCGCCCCACTGATTAAACTGGTGTAGCCACGTTGTGTCGCGATGGACGAACCATCTAACGCGTTAAGCTCGTCACGGCCGTTCCATATAGTTTTGACTGTAGGCTGCCCGCTTTCGAGCGACATGGTCGAACTCAATTCGACGACATCGATTGCGGTCGGAGATGGATCGTCAAAATCACTGTAATCCCAACGCCGTACCCGCGCTCGTTCCACGGAAGCATCAAAAAACACCTGAATTACTTTATCTGTCGCATAATCGTCGAGTTGATCATTTTCGTTTGTGTCTTCCCGCAAAAAGCTAGCGTCGTCAATAAACACCGAGTGAATAATACCGCTCCAGCGAATTTGTTCGCCAGTATCCTCATTGTTAACGGTCGGTTGATACAAAGCTTGCACCACTTGACCGACACCCGAACCCGAGTTGGCTACGACCGCCGCCGCACTACCGGCACTGGCACGCGTGTCAATACTTAAGAATGCTTTTTGCAATCCATTGACAAGTTGTTCGGGCTTTCCCGCCAACACGTATTGGTCGGGTTCACCGTCACCGTCGGCATCCCACTCGGCAGCCAAGTTGGGTTCGTACTCGTTGCCGTCACTGTTGGTATCGAGGAAATCGATTTCGTTGAAGCCGCCGTATTTACCGGTGAGCCACAACATGTTCATTTGGCCGACCAACGGAGTGGCGTTGTACTCCTGGGTGTCGACCATAAAAGTCTTGACGGATTGCCGGCCATTGATATCGTTGCGAATATCATGCGAGTTCGCGTAGTAGGACAATCCCGCAACGTAGTAAGAATTTTCTTTGGGTACATAAGGCGGTGTCCCGAACGCCTTGCCCAATTCGTTGATGGTTTTGAGATTGTTATTTCCGTCACAATCGCCGGGTACACAACCGATGAGTTGTTGTGTGCCGGTGATGCCTTGCAAATCACCCACGGTATTGGTCAATGCGGTGGCGTCGATATCCAGATCCGGGCCACTGGGTTCACCCCAATCCTGCGCAGGTCCATCCCAGCCAAGCGGTGGTGAGAGTCCAGCCTGAAACTGTGATGTGACAGCCGTACCCGGAACACGTTTGTCATCCCAGGGGTTGGCGTCGTTAATCGCAACAATAAAGTTCTTTTGGCAATCGTGGACTATGGGGTCATCCCAGGTCAGAATGGCTGGGAACCCATCCTTCTGTGCCGCCGTAAGACCGGACGAAAAATCCGTTGTTGGACCTCGATTTTTAAAATAGTTTAAGCATTCATAAAATAGTTCACCGACGGGGTCATAGGATTTGTAACCATTTGCGCCAAATCCGTTCAAATAGTTGATCACACCGCTGTTGCTAACGCCGCTAGCAGTAGCATCCGCCGGATTAGGGTTGAACGTAAATACACCAGTCGTGGCATCCCACTCTGTATTCGGATTGGTTACTAGCGCACCGGAAGTATCGAGCATGGTTGGACCGACATATTTCATGTTACTGCGCAAAATACCGCCGTGCGTGCCAAGGTTGGTGTCATTAACGTAACTCATGACCGCAAAACGCATACGGTGTGCATTGGCTTGCATCAGGCCTTCCGGTTTGTAGTTGGCACCGCCACCATAAGCTTTACAGTTGGTTTCTAAGCCTTCCGAGGTATCACACACTTCAACACGTACGTTAAGATCGGAATCAAGGTCTTTGGCGTTTTTGGTTCTTTCAAAGTCAACGCGGGTATCGTGACTGACCACCCACAGTACATTCTCGTTGTAAGGTGTCACAGTGGCAGGATCAACCGGAAACGTAGGATGATTAATGTCGATTTTCTTGAGCGGAAACCAACTATGTCCATAACTACGGCTGGCATCCAGCGTGGTGCGTTCCAAGACAGTTTCGCTTGCTGTATCGGTTTGGCGATGGCCGCCAGTCAGGGCCTGACGAAAAATATCAATAGCCGACATGGTAGCCCAGTTCATGAAGTTGCCGCTGTACTCGCCTGAGCATGTGTGGTTGGCGCCAGCCATGCTATCCGGTTCAAAACGCCCGTCACTACTGTCGTAGTCATAACACTTGTTGGAATCGAAATAACCGAGATAGGTCGTAGCTGGGTCATAACACACACCAGTCAACTGATCATTGCTGCCACCTGAAGTGGAGTCCTCCCGTCCCAAGCAGCCGGTCACCGCATCCGCTTGATCGTTGTACGCCGCGCCTTGCATGGGTGTTTCCACGGACAAGTCGAGCATCACATTAGGATCCGCAGCTTCACCCAGTGTGGGCGGCAATGAGTTAAAGTCTGCCATGGTTTGAGCAAAGCTCGGCGACATGGCGGTCGCGAGACCTAAGCAGATACTAAAGCTTATTAAAAAATGTATTGCGCGTGTTTTCATAACATTTCCCCAGTAAATTCCGTTATTGGTCCAGTCGAATGACTTCGATGCGTGTCACCGTCTTTCCGTCCACGGTGAGTAGAGCATCATCGACGTAACCGACACCTAGCAGATTAGAAAAATCGATTTCATTGCCGCGGGCAACAACAACAGTTTTCTTGTGTTTATGTGTTCGTTGTTTGACGACTTTGTACTCACTGCCATCGGCGAGTGAGATGCCGTCGTTGGACACCGCCGTAATTTCAGCGCGAATTTGCTTCTGTGCTAACGCCGTAGCGCTCATTACTAACGAGACCGCTAAAATAATTCCGTTAAATGCTAATTTCATGATATTCCCCACAGGTAAATTAGTTCGTTTGTTAATCCGTCATACGTGTTAAATCTTACGTGCCTTGCCTATAGGTAGACTGCAGCATGACACGTGCACCACCGCCTGCCTCGGCATAGGCTGTGATGCGATACATAGCCGGGTCATCTGGGCACCAAGGCCACGATTGAAATTGCGGATCGTCCGGTACACCGTCGCCGCCCGAGGGTTGTGTATCCACACAATTAGTCGTGTTTTGATCCGGATGTACATAACCAACAAATTCGATAATGTATTTGGCGTCGACCGGTTCGCCCGCTGATTGCAGCACGGTATTGTTGACATAATCGATATGTCTGCTGGTATCGCCCCACACTTCTAGACTGCCCGGTTGATTGCTGACATCCACCCAGCGCTCGTACAGATACGTAGAATCACCCGGCGCGGCGTCTTTGTCGTAGTTCGAATCGTATTTGGCGGCGATACAGTAACCATTCAGGCATTCCTCGCCGTCTATGACTGAGCCAGTTCCACCGTTATCCTGAAACACTTTCTGATGAATATCGGTGACCAAGCCGGTTCTTCGTT